>Ga0067045_1031181_pt1 | contig 12965 bp, 13 predicted proteins | sample TerdegcTABiofilm_FD_59184 | JGI IMG/M metagenome (GOLD analysis project Ga0067045, IMG submission 59184) | Combined Assembly of (Gp0054472, Gp0054536) Wastewater bioreactor microbial communities from Singapore -Terephthalate degrading...
GTGGCCGAGCGGGCCACCACGTCGAGTGATTGCAAGCTGGCCATGTCAGTCTCCGCAGAGCCGCCTCAAGGAGGCTGAAACCCCCTTGGGGGGCAGGGAATGGAATGAGCGTGGGGGCGTCATGTGGTCACCTTTTCAATGTTGACGAGGAACGCCTTGAACTCCGGCGTCTGCGAATTCGCATCGCCGACGAAGGGGGTCAGCGCATTGGCCAGGTAGCCGTTCTGCGTCACGCCCTTGAAGCCCCAGTGAATCGGAATGCCCACGTGGTGGACCTTCTGACCGTTGACGTCCAGCGCCTTGATGCGCTTGGTGACCACACACGCCGCAATGACCTCGCCCCGGTTGCTGCGCACCCGGACCATGTCGCCCTGCTTGATGCCTTTCTCTGCCGCCAGCGCTTCGCCGATTTCGACGAAGGGGGCCGGCTGCACGATGGCATTGCTGCGCGAGTGCTTGGTCCAGTAGTGCAGGTGCTCCGTGAGGCGGTAGGTGGTGGCCGCGTAGGGGAACTCGTCCTTCTTGCCGAAGGCCTCGAGGTCGCCCTTGAACACGCGGGCCGCCGGGTTGCTCACGGCCTTGGGGTTGCTCGGGCACATGAGGTTCACACCCACCGGTGTCTCGAACGGCTCGTAGTGCTCGGGGAACGGCCCCTCGTTCATGCCGATGGCGTGCAGGCGCGCCACACCCTCGGGGTTCATGATGAACGAGCCTACGTTCTCCTCGGGCGCCGCGTTGGGCCGCATGTCGGGGATGTCCGGCCCCGACCACGCCGTGCCGTTCCAGCGCAGGTAGGAGCGCGTGCTGTCCCACGGCTTGCCGGCCGTGTCGGCCGAGGCGCGGTTGTAGAGGATGCGGCGGTTGGCCGGCCACGCGAAGCCCCAGTTCTGGTACACGCCCAGGCCACTGGGGTCGGACGTGTCGCGGCGTGCGGTCATGTTGCCCGCCTGCGTCCAGCAACCGGCGTAGATCCAGTTGCCACACGCGGTGGAGCCATCGTCCTGCAGCAGCGCGAAGTTGGGCATCTGCTCGCCGGCCTTCACGACCACCGCCCGTGGCGCGTCCGGGTTCTTCGGGTCCGGCGGCGCGAGCACGTCCTTCAACGCCCGGCCGTTGATCTCGCGAAGCACCTCGGCGGGTGACGGCACGTTGGCGTTGAGGTAGGGCCAGCTCAGCGCGGCCACCGGCTCGGGCAGGGTGCCGCCGTCCTTCGCGTACATGCCGCGAATCTTCATGAAGAGTCGCGCCATGATTTCCGAATCCACCTTGGCCTCGCCCGGCGGATCAACGGCCTTCTCCTTCCAGGCAATGACGCGGCTGGAGTTGGTGAAGGTGCCGGTTTCCTCGGCGAAGCAGCTGGTCGGAAAGCGGAACACCTCGGTCTGGATCTTGGTCGGATCGACGTCGTTGAGCGGTCCGAAGTTTTTCCAGAACTCGCTCGTTTCGGTCTCCAGCGGGTCCATGACCACCAGGTACTTGAGCTTGCTCAGCGCCTGCGAGAGCTTCTTCTTGTTCGGCACCGCCGCGATCGGGTTGAAACCCTGCACGAGGAAGCCGTTCATCTTGCCCTGGTGCATCAACTCGAACATGTGCAGGATGTCGTACCCCGCATCGCGCTTGGGGATCCAGTCGTACGCGTAGTGGTTCTCCGCGTTGGCCGCATCACCGTAGTAGGACTTCATCAGGCTGGTGTGCCATTTCGGGAAGTTCTGCGGGAACGACATCTGGTTCGGGCGCAAGGCCTTGGGCGAGCGGCGGGCCAGGTAATCCACCCGATTCGTGTCCGCGTCCGTGGGCGCACTCAGGTAACCCGAGAGCACTTCCGAATACGCGTTCATGTCGGTGATGCCCTGCACGTTGGCGTGGCCCCGCAGCGCGTTCACGCCTCCACCCGGCCGGCCCATGTTGCCCAGCAGCAGCTGGATCATGGCCATGGTTCGGATGTTCTGCGATCCCACGCTGTGTTGCGTCCAGCCGAGTGCGTAGCAGATGGTCATCACCTTGTCGGGCCCGGCCGTGCCGGCCAGCATCTCGGCCACCTTCAGGAACTGGGCCTGCGGCGTGCCGGTGATCTTGCTCACCATCTCCGGCGTGTAGCGCGAGAAGTGCTTCTTCATCTGCTGGAACACGCACAGCGGATCCTGCATGGTTTCATCGACCTTCACGAAGCCGTCCTCGCCGATCTGGTAGCCCCAGGTCGACTTGTCGTAGCTGCGCTTGTCCTCGTTGTAGCCGGAGAAGAAGCCGTTGTCGTAGCTGTAGCCCGGCTTGGTGAGGAAGGTGCAGTCGGTGTTGAACTTGACGTACTCGTGGTGAATCTTGTCGTTGCTCAGCAGGTAGTTGATGACGCCGCCCAGGAAGGCGATGTCGGTACCCACCCGGATGGGTGCGTAGTAGTCGGCCACTGCGGCGCTGCGCGTGAACCGGGGATCCACCACGATCAGCTTGGCCTTGCGGTGCTGCTGAGCTTCAGTGACCCACTTGAACCCACACGGGTGGGCTTCGGCGGCATTGCCGCCCATGATCAGAACGAGATCCGTGTTCTTGATATCGGTCCAAGAATTCGTCATCGCTCCGCGACCGAAAGTCGGGCCCAGACTGGACACCGTCGGCGCGTGTCAGATGCGTGCTTGCGTGTCGAGGGTGACGATCCCCAGACCGCGAGCAATCTTGACGCTCAGATAACCGGATTCGTTGGAAGAGGCCGAGGAGATCAGGAAACCGGTGGAGTTCCAGCGGTTGACTGTCGTGCCAGCGGCGTTGGTCTTGATGAGGTTCGCGTCGCGGTCGGCCTTCATGTGCTTGGCCACCCGGGTCAGCGCCTCATCCCAGGAGATGCGCTTCCACTGGTCGGCACCCGCTTCGCGCACCTGCGGGAAGTGCACGCGGTTGGGAGACTGGATCATGTCCATCACACCCGCGCCTTTGGGGCAGAGCGTGCCCCGGTTGACCGGGTTGTCCGGGTCACCTTCGACATGGACGATGGTGGATTTGACGTTCTTGGCCTTGTCGCCCAGCGTGTACATCACCAGGCCGCAACTGACGGAGCAGTAGGGGCAGATGCTGCGCGTTTCGGTGGTTCTGGCCAGTTTGAAGCTGCGCGTTTCCGCGAGGGCCGCCGTGGGCGAGAAGCCCAGGGCCACCAGGCTGGAACCTACCAGCCCCGCTCCACTGACCCGGAAGAAATGCCTCCGGTTCATGTCCATGTCGATCTTCTCCTGCGGGCGTGGGGCCCGTCGCTGATGTCGCCTGCTACCCGGCAGAGCTGAAATCAGTTTGCATGAGGCCCTTCTCAAGAGAGTGATCGCTATTACCTATGAACTCGCTTACAGATGTTGCAACGGCAAACACAGGCCACGCATGGCAGACAGGCTGTCCGGCCACGCGACAACTTGTCGCAGCCATCGGCGTGGAGCGGCCGACAACCCCGTTTCAAGTGTGGATTTGATGGCCTCTAAATTGCTAAGGAGGCCTTAACGCCCGGGCAGCGGCACCGATTGAGGCGGCCCGATTGGCCACCTGGCCGGTCAAAACCGGCGTTTCGAGAACTCAGCGCGAGCGCCCGATGTCACGTTGGCGACAGTCGGCGAGCGATCTCCGCGACCAGCTGGCGCGCCAGCACCAGCTTGGAGGCGCGGGGCAGCTCCTTCATGCCGCGCTCATCGACCAGCAGCAGGGCGTTATCGTCCTGGCCGAAGGTGGCCGGGCCGATATTGCCCACCAGCAGCGGTACGCCCTTGCGTTTGCGCTTGGCCTGGGCGTGCTCTTCCAGGTCGTGGCTTTCGGCCGCAAAGCCCACGCAGTAGAGCTCGCCGCTCTTTGCGCGCGGCGAGGCCGCGATGCCGGCGAGGATGTCCGGGTTCTCCACGAACGACAGCGTGGGCACCTCGCCCGAGCCGTCCTTCTTGATCTTGTGCTCCGCCGACTGCGCAGGGCGCCAGTCGGCCACCGCTGCGGCGGACACGAAGACCGTGGCGCTGGACACCAGCAAATCCAGGCTCTTCTGCATGTTCAGCGCGGACTTCACATTCACCCGACCCACACCGCGTGGCGTGGGCAGCCCGACCGGGCCGGCCACCAGCGTGACCTGGGCACCCGCCTCGTGGGCCGCGCGCGCAATGGCAAAACCCATCTTGCCGCTGGAAAGGTTCGTGAGGCCGCGCACCGGGTCGATGGCCTCGAATGTTGGACCAGCGCTCACCAGCACATGCTGGCCGGCGAGCGGCTTGGGCTGGAAAAACCGCATCAGGTCGTAGAGCAGCTCGTCGGGCTCAAGCATGCGGCCGTCGCCCGTTTCACCGCAGGCCTGCTCGCCCGCGCCCACGTCGAGCACGGTGGCCCCGTCGGCGCGCAGCTGCTTGACGTTGCGCTGGGTCGCCGGGTGCGCCCACATCTCGCGGTTCATGGCGGGCGCCAGGATCAGCGGCACGCGATCGATCGGACGCGCCAGGCACATCAGGCTGAGCAGATCGTCGGCACGACCGTGAACGAGCTTGGCCATGAAGTCGGCGCTGGCCGGCGCCACCATGATCGCATCAGCCTCGCGGCTGAGGTTGATGTGGGCCATGTTGTTGCCCGGGCGCGCATCCCATTGCGAGGTGAACACCGGTCGGCCGGAGAGCGCCTGCATGGTGACCGCCGTGGCGAACTGTTCGGCCGCCTCGGTCATGACCACCTGCACCGTCGCACCATCCTTGATCAAAGCCCTGCAGAGCTCGGCGGCCTTGTAGCAAGCGATGCCTCCGGAGAGGCCCAGCACGATGTGTTTTCCGGCGAGGTCGTTCATGGGCGCAATGTATCAGCTTGGGTTTGACCCTATCGACCCTGCGCCGGCCCCGGAAAGAGGCGGCCTTTATAATCGCCATTTCCACCTCCTGCGAGCAACCGGCTCGCCCGAGACATGACCAAATTTGTGTTCGTCACCGGCGGTGTGGTGTCCTCCCTGGGCAAGGGCATTGCCTCCGCATCACTGGCCGCTCTCCTCGAGTCCCGCGGCCTCAAAGTCACCCTCATCAAGCTCGACCCGTACATCAACGTGGACCCGGGCACCATGTCCCCCTTCCAGCACGGAGAGGTTTTCGTCACCGACGACGGCGCCGAAACCGATCTGGACCTGGGCCACTATGAGCGTTTCATCGAAACGCGCATGAAGAAGACCAACAACTTCACCACCGGCAAGATCTATCAGTCGGTGCTGGAGAAGGAACGCCGGGGCGACTACCTCGGCAAGACGGTGCAGGTGATCCCGCACGTCACCAACGAAATCCAGGAATTCATCCAGCGCGGTGCAGGCATCGGCACGCCCGATGCGGTGGACGTGGCCATCGTCGAGATCGGCGGCACCGTGGGCGACATCGAGTCCCTGCCCTTCCTTGAAGCCGTGCGCCAGATGAGCCTGCGCCTGGGCCCGAACAACTCGGCCTTCGTGCACCTGAGCTACGTGCCCTGGATCGCTGCGGCCGGCGAACTCAAGACCAAGCCCACGCAGCACACCGCCAAGGAACTGCGTGCCATCGGCATCCAGGCCGATGCGCTACTCTGCCGCGCCGACCGCCCGATCCCCGACGACGAGCGCGCCAAGATCTCGCTGTTCTCCAACGTGCCTGAATGGGGCGTGATCTCCATGTGGGACGTGGACACCATCTACAAGGTGCCGCGCATGCTGCACGAGCAGGGCCTGGACGGCCTGATCTGCGACAAGCTGCGCATCAACACGCCGCCGGCCAAGCTCAAGCGCTGGGACGACCTGGTGTACGAGGTCGAGCATCCCAAGCACGTGGTGAAAATCGCCATGGTCGGCAAGTACGTCGACCTGTCGGACAGCTACAAGTCGCTCAACGAGGCGCTGCGCCACGCCGGCATGAAGAACCATGCCAAGGTGCAAATCGACTACATCGATTCGGAAACCATCACGCCGGCCAACGTCGCCAAGACGCTGGGCGCGTTCGACGCCATCCTGGTGCCCGGCGGCTTCGGCAAGCGCGGCGTCGAAGGCAAGATCTGCGCGGCACGTTATGCGCGCGAGCACAAGGTGCCCTACCTCGGCATCTGCCTGGGCATGCAGGTGGCCACCATCGAATATGCCCGCCATGTCGCCGGCCTCAAGAACGCCAACAGCACCGAGTTCGAGCCCGACACGCCCCACCCCGTGATCGCCCTCATCACCGAGTGGAAAGACGCCGACGGCAGCATTCAGCAGCGCAGCGCAAGCTCCGACCTCGGCGGCACCATGCGCCTGGGCTCACAAAGCTCCGACGTCGCCCCCGACACCCTGGCCCATCAGATCTACGGCCCGGTGGTCACCGAGCGCCACCGCCACCGCTACGAAGCCAACGTGAACTACCTGGACCAGCTGCGCGCGGCCGGCCTGGTGATCGCGGCGCTGACCCAGCGCGAGCAGCTCACGGAAATGGTCGAGCTGCCGCAGACCGTGCACCCCTGGTACGTGGGCGTGCAGTTCCACCCGGAGTTCAAGTCCACCCCGTGGGACGGCCACCCGCTGTTCAACGCGTACGTGAAGGCAGCCCTGGTCCACCAGGGCCAGACGGCCCCCAAAACCCCGGTCGCCGCCTGACCACCCCACGGAGAGGCATGCCATGAAACTCTGCAACTTCGACATCGGCCTGGACCGGCCCTTCTTCCTGATCGCCGGCCCCTGCGTGATCGAGTCCGAACAGTTGCAAATGGACGTGGCCGGCCAGCTGAAAGAGATCACGGGCAGCCTGGGCGTACCCTTCATCTTCAAGAGCAGTTTCGACAAGGCCAACCGCAGCAGCGGCACCAGCTACCGTGGCCCGGGGCGCGACAAGGGCCTGGAGATCCTGGCCAAGGTCAAGCGCGAACTCGGTGTGCCGGTGCTCACCGACGTGCACAGCGAAGACGACATTGCCGATGCGGCGAAGGTCTGCGACGTGCTGCAGACGCCCGCCTTCCTGTGCCGCCAGACCGATTTCATCCGCGCCGTGGCGCAGAGCGGCAAACCGGTGAACATCAAGAAGGGCCAGTTCCTCGCGCCGCACGACATGAAAAACGTGATCGACAAGGCGCGCGCGGCCGCCAGGGAAGTGGGCCTGAACGAAGACAGCTTCATGGCCTGCGAACGCGGCGCGAGCTTTGGCTACAACAACCTCGTCTCCGACATGCGTGGCCTGGCCATCATGCGCGAGACCGGTGCGCCGGTGGTGTTCGACGCCACGCACAGCGTGCAGTTGCCCGGCGGGCAAGGCACCAGCAGCGGCGGCCAACGCGAGATGGTGCCCGTGCTGGCGCGCGCGGCGGTGGCCGTGGGCGTGGCCGGCCTGTTCATGGAAACCCATCCCGACCCGGCCAAGGCGCTGAGCGACGGGCCCAACGCCGTGCCGCTCAAGCACATGAAGGCGCTGCTGGAAACCCTGCTCGCGCTCGACACCGTGACCAAGAAGAACGGCTTCCTCGAAGACCGTTTCAACGCCTGATTTCCCATTTCTTTCTGTATCTGACCCAAAGGTAGTGAACCCATGAGTGCAATCGTTGACATCGTCGGCCGCGAAATCCTCGACAGCCGCGGCAACCCCACCGTCGAATGCGACGTGCTGCTGGAAAGCGGCGTGATGGGCCGCGCGGCCGTGCCTTCGGGCGCCTCCACCGGCAGCCGCGAAGCCATCGAACTGCGCGACGGTGACAAGAGCCGCTACCTCGGCAAGGGCGTGCTCAAGGCGGTGGAAAACATCAACACCGAGATCAGCGAAGCCGTGCTGGGCCTGGACGCCTCCGAGCAGGCCTTTCTGGACAAGACCCTGATCGACCTCGACGGCACGGACAACAAGGGCCGCCTGGGCGCCAACGCGATGCTCGCCGTCTCGATGGCCGTGGCCCGCGCCGCCGCCGAAGAAGCCGGCTTGCCGCTGTACCGCTATTTCGGTGGCATGAGCGCGGTGCAGATGCCCGTGCCCATGATGAACGTGGTCAACGGCGGCGCGCACGCCAACAACAACCTCGACCTGCAAGAGCTGATGATCATTCCCGTGGGCGCGCCGAGCTTCCGCGAAGCCATCCGCTGGGGCGCCGAGGTGTTCCATGCGCTCAAGAAGATCATTCATGACAAGGGCATGAGCATCGCCGTGGGCGACGAAGGTGGCTTTGCCCCCAACGTGGCCAACCACGAAGCCGCGATCCAGATGATCCTGGAAGCCATCGGCAACGCTGGTTACACCGCCGGCGAGCAGATCGCCCTGGGCCTGGACTGCGCCGCAAGCGAGTTCTACAAGGACGGCAAGTACCACCTGGAAGCCGAAGGCCTGGTGCTCAGCGCCGAAGACTGGACCAACATGCTGGCCACCTGGGTCGACAAGTACCCCATCATCAGCATCGAAGACGGCATGGCCGAAGGCGACTGGGACGGCTGGAAGGTGCTCACCGAGCGCCTGGGCGCCAAGGTGCAGCTGGTGGGCGACGACCTGTTCGTCACCAACACCAAGATCCTCAAGGAAGGCATCGACAAGGACATCGCCAACTCGATCCTGATCAAGATCAACCAGATCGGCACGCTGACCGAAACCTTCGCCGCCATCGAGATGGCCAAGCGCGCCGGCTACACCGCCGTGATCAGCCACCGCTCGGGCGAGACCGAAGACAGCACCATTGCCGACATCGCCGTGGGCACCAACGCCGGCCAGATCAAGACCGGCTCGCTCTCGCGCTCGGACCGCATGGCGAAGTACAACCAACTGCTGCGCATCGAGGAAGACCTGGGCGACGTGGCCGTGTACCCCGGTCGTGACGCTTTCTACAACCTGAAGTGAAGCTGTTGCGCCGCGCGGTCCGGGCTTCGGTGACAATCTGACGCCATGGCCCGCCGCTTCATCCCCGCCCTGCTGATCGCGCTGCTCTTCATCGTGCACGCGCAGCTCTGGTTCGGGCGGGGCAGCGTGACCCAGGTGGCGAGCATGAAGCAGCACCTGGCCACGCAGGAGCAGGCCAACCGCGAGGCGCAGCTGCGCAACGATCAGTTGCTCAGCGAAGTGCGCGACCTGCAGGAGGGCCTGGACATGGTCGAGGAACTCGCCCGCCAGGAACTGGGCATGGTCAAACCCAACGAAATCTTCGTGCAGATCGCGCAGAACAAGCGCTGATGGCGGTCTGCGTCGCGTTGCTTGGCGGCGAATCCAGTGGCAAGTCCACGCTGGCCACGGCCCTGCAGCGGCACCTCAACGAGATCCACGGCCTGCGCGCCATCTGCGTGCCGGAGCATCTGCGCGCGTGGTGCGAAGCCCGGGGCCGAGCCCCGCACGCCCATGAGCAGGCCGCCATCGCCGAGGAGCAGACCCGGCTCATCGAGAGCGCGAAGCACACTCCCGGCGTGGACGTGGTGATCGCCGGCACCACCGCCTTGATGGTCGCGGCCTACAGCGCGCTCTACTTCCAGGACACCACCCTGCTCGCCCCTTCGCTCGCCACGCAAAGGACTTGCGACTGCGCCCTGCTCATGGGCCTGGACCTGCCCTGGGCGCCCGACGGCCTGTTCCGCGACAGCCCTGCCGTGCGAGACGCCACAGACACCTTGCTGCGCCGCGAATTGCAGGGCGCGGGCATCGCTTTCCAGACGGTGTACGGGCAAGGCGAAGCGCGCCTGCAACAGGCCTTGCGCGCGCTGGGCACCGTGCTGGGCCGGCCGCTGGTGCAGGAAGACCCCGCACTCGCCAACGGCCTGCGGCCCTGGTCGTGCGACCACTGCAGCGACCCCGACTGCGAGCGCCGGCTGTTCACCGGGCTGCTGTCGTGCCCCTGAGGCTCAATGCTTCTGGTCGCTGGCCGGTGCCTGCTGGGCCGGCTGCAGGAACACCTGGGCAGCGTCCACCGGGTCGAAGCGGTACTGGGCGCCACAGAACTCGCAACCCACTTCCACCTGGCCCTGCTCGGCGAGGATGGACTCCACCTCATCGCGCCCCAGGCTGCGCAGCATGCTGCCCACCCGCTCGCGCGAGCAGGTGCAGGCAAAACGCGGGCCCTGTTCACCGGTGAGCGGCTCGAAGCGGCGCACGTCCTCTTCCCAGAACAGCCGGCGCAGGATGGTGTCGGCGTCCAGGCTCAACAGCTCCTCGCGCTTGAGGCTGGACGCCAGGATCGCGATGCGGTTGTAGTCCTCGTTCACACCGATCTGGTCTTCGTCGCGCGCACCCGACTGTCCCGCGAGGTTGTCCACCCCCTGCAAGGGCAGGCGCTGGATCAGCAGGCCGGCGGCCATCTTGTCGTCGGCCGCGAGCACCAGGCGCGTGTCGAGCTGCTCGCTTTGCAGCATGTAGTGCTCGATCACCTCGCTGAGCTTCTCCAGCTTCTCGCGCTTGTCGCCAAACAGCGGCACCACGCCCTGGTAGGGCTGCTGGCCGGGCAGACGGTCCTTGGGGTCGAGCGTGATGGCGCAACGGCCCTGGTTGGTGACATTGACCATGTGCGAGAGCGGCGCATCGGCCGCCACCTCGCCCACCACGGTGGCGGTGGCGCGCAGGCTCAGGTCGGGCTGCACTTCGGCCACGGCCAGCTTCACCGGCCCGTCGCCCATGATCTGCATGATCAGGGCGCCGTTGAACTTGATGTTGGCCTGCATCAGGGTGGCCGCCGCCGTCATCTCGCCCAGCAGCTCCGTGACCGCCGCGGGGTAACCACCGGCGTCGCGGTGGCGCTGCAGGATCTCCTGCCAGGCGTCGGTCAGGCGCACGAGCATGCCGCGCACCGGCAGGCCTTCAAAGACGAATTTGTGGAGTTCGGACACTCAAAGCTTTCAGGGTCAAATCAAAAAAACGAAGCAGAGCAGATCGGGGTCAGGCGATCTTTTTCAAGCCCTGGCGGTAGCGCGCGGCATTCTCGATGTAGTGCCCCGCGCTGCGCCGCAGGCCTTCGATCTGCTCCGGCGTGAGCGACCGCACCACCTTCGCCGGGCTGCCAATGATCATGCTGCCATCGGGGAACTCCTTGCCTTCGGTGACCAGCGAACCGGCGCCCACCAGGCAGTTCCTGCCGATCTTCGCGCCGTTGAGCACCGTGGCGCCAATGCCGATGAGCGATTCGTCACCGATGGTGCAGCCGTGCAGCATCACCTGGTGACCCACGGTCACGTTTTTGCCCACGGTCAGGGGGAAGCCCACGTCGGCGTGCATCACGCTGCCGTCCTGGATGTTGCTGCCCTCGCCGAGCGTGATGGTTTCGGTGTCGCCGCGAAGCACCGCCCCGAACCAGACGCTGGTGTTCTCGGCCAGCACCACGTTGCCCATCACCTGCGCGCTATCGGCCACCCAGGCCGAATCGGCCATGCGCGGTGCGACACCATCGAGTTCGTAAATCGCCATGGGGGAAGTCTCCGTTCCTGAAACCTAGAATTGTAGGGATGCAAGCCCCCGCGCCCCTGTCGCCACCGTCCCCGGTCTCCCTTCGCGCACAGGCCCTGAACGCCCTGTGCATCACCGGCCCCGGCCTCAAGGTGGCGGCCACCCACGCCCTGTTCGAGGCCTGGCAAGCAGGCCGGACCGTGCTCGACACCGCCGAGCACCTGATCCCCGACGCCAGCGCCGCCCTGCCCGGCCGGCCCGAACAGCCGGTGCTGCTCCCTCCGGTGGACGTCCCCCAGCGCTCGCCCTTCACCCCACCGGGCCTGGCGATGCTGCTGCACGCGGTGACGCACATCGAGTTCAACGCGATCAACCTCGCGCTCGACGCCGTGTGGCGATTCCCCGGCATGCCGGCCGACTTTTACACCGACTGGCTGCGCGTGGCGCACGAAGAGGCGATCCATTTCAGCCTGCTGCAGGCCCACCTGCAAAGCCTGGGCCACCACTACGGCGACTTCGCGGCGCACGGCAGCCTGTGGGAGATGTGCGTGCGCACGCAGGGCGACGTGACCGCCCGCATGGCACTGGTGCCCCGCACGCTCGAAGCCCGGGGCCTGGACGCCACGCCGCCGATGCAGGCGCGCCTGCGCAAGGTCGGCACGCCCGCCGCGCTGCGGGCGGTGGAGATCCTGGACGTGATCCTGCGCGACGAGATTGGCCATGTGGCGGTGGGCAACCGTTGGTACGGCTGGCTGTGCGCGCAGCAGGGCATCGAGCCCCTGAGCCACTACCGCCGCCTGGCACGTGAGCACTCGGCGCCGCGTCTGAAGCCACCCTTCAACGACGCGGCGCGCTTGGCGGCCGGGTTCAGCCCCCAAGAACTGAAAGATCTGCAAGGCGCCTGAGACGATGAGGCAATGCCGCTACGGATTCAGGCTTCGCCCAGTTGCACGATCTGGTTCAAAACCGCACATGCTTGGGAGAACTGGGCATCTGGCAACTGCCCCATGGGATGGGGTTCTCCCCTGCGCTGCCTCCAGTCGAACGACTTGGGCTGGTGGCACAGAACAAAACTGGTCTTGCCGGTTTTCTTGCCAGAAGCCTTGCCCACCGCCACGGCAAAGGGGTTGTCCGCGTTGTAGTCGGCCGTCGTCATGGGCAAGCCGATGACCAGCGATGTGCGTTCGTTAAAGGCGGCTGGAGACAGCACCAGAAACGGATGCACATTGCGCATCTCGCGACCAGCCTGAGGATTGCAATCAATCCAGATCACATCCTGCCGTCGAGGCACCCACGCCGAGCGCAGTGCAGGGCCTCGTGCCGTGACTCGCGGCGCTGCGCGTGTCACCACTGTTCGGCACCCAAGAGGGCAGCGGCCATTGCTTCGCCGCCATGGCGCGCTGGATCGAAACGGGCCAGGCGCTGTTCCAGCGTCAATGCCCCATCGCCCAGCGGCGTGATGATGACCCTCCCCGCGTCCACAGACACTTGAACCCGTTGATCGGCATGAAGATTGGCCGCCTTGGCCACGGCGGCCGGCAGGCGAACGCCGAGGTTGTTGCCCCAATGCTTGATATCAAGAATGGCCTCAGCCATGGCGTTCTCCTGAAAATGTTTAAACCAAGTATAAACAATCAACACAAAGACCGCAAACGATAATCGGGG
>Ga0067045_1031183_pt1 | contig 12963 bp, 13 predicted proteins | sample TerdegcTABiofilm_FD_59184 | JGI IMG/M metagenome (GOLD analysis project Ga0067045, IMG submission 59184) | Combined Assembly of (Gp0054472, Gp0054536) Wastewater bioreactor microbial communities from Singapore -Terephthalate degrading...
AGGAAACATCCTCATATCATACTAGGCGCCACGGGTATTAGAAGATCCAGGGGTGTCGACAAGAAAACATGTTTGTGTGAATAAAAATGCAATAGGTGAACCTGTTTCTTGACATTCTTGGTCTTTTTGGCTGATCATATCCATTTCGGATCATTTTATCCTTGTTCAGGTGAACAACATGATAACAAGCCAGTTCGGTCGACATAGAATCGCATCGGGTGTTAGCCAGCTAGATAGGTTACTAGGCGGACTATATATAGGTGACAACGTTGTTTGGCACGATGATTCAGGAAACTTGGCGGCTGTATTTTGTCTGAATATGATCCAGGCATCACAATCTCTCAACAAACCGGTTATTTACGTTAGTTTTGATAGATCCCCAAGAAACCTCCTGGACAAGCTAGGCCCATTGGCCGAAAGTCCCTTGCTCACTATCCTTGATTGTTTTACCTGGGGTAAAGGCGCAGGTTCTGATGTCTTCTTGCGTTTCTACTATGAGAACAAGACTGAATGGCCCTGTAGAATTATTCGAGTAGATGAGCCAAGGCAACCCACTCATGTGATGGATGCTCTCTATGGGATTCATTCCGGTTTCACTGAAGATGTCCGCTTTGTTTTTGAGAGCATAACCGGTATGGCGGAATTATGGGGTGGCGAAGATAGCATACTGAAATTTTATACTCATTCCTGTCCTAGGCTATATGAATTAAATACGGTCGCCTATTGGATAATGGAAAAAAACGCGCACTCCACCCGATTGAGGGCGCAAATCAATCAAATAGCCCAGGTTGCCATTGATCTGTCTATCAAGAGGGGAAGCACCTCACTTACCATCCTCAAGGCAGAGGAACGGGGGATGGATAACCTCCATAAACCATATAATTACTGGACCAAAGATCTAAACATCACTTTCGAGGAAGAAAGAAAGTCATCAAGACCAATAGAGTTGGGCATGCGCCTGCGAGAGGTAAGAACTAAAAGAGGCTTATCCCAAACGGAGCTGGCAAAACTCGTAGGCGTGACTCCTAGCACCATATCGCAAATAGAAAGTAATCTAATCTACCCATCCTTGCCGGCTTTGCTTAAAATGGCCGAAGTACTTTCAGTAGATGTGAGCTCATTTTTCCAGGAAAAAATGAATGTTGCGCGTAGAATAGTGTTTTCTTCCAATGAATCATCCGAAATCAAGTTGCCAGACATGCCCGACGGGTCTCTGGTGGCTCGCCTGTTGATCCCCGTAGATTTTGACGCCCAAGCGGAACCTTATCTGATCGAGTTATCACCAGACACCAAATTGCCTTCTCATTTTTTCATTCATAAGGGTGAAGAATTTGGGTACTTATTGAGCGGTAAGCTCAAGATGTTTCTAGATAAAGCTGTACACAACCTGAAATCGGGGGATGTCATATATCTAACCTCCGAGATGCCCAGTCAGTGGCAGAACCCGGGGCCGGCTGTCGCTCGATTGCTGTGGCTGAAAATGAAATAGTTCCAAAATCTTAATTTATTCAAAAAAAAGTTTTTTCGAGGGAACAAACACTTGTTGTCAGAGTCAATGATTCAGACATTCTAAGAAAACCTTCTGTCATTAGAGGTTTGAGAGGTTTACAAGGGCCAGATCAAATGAATCAAGAAACTACCTACAATTGTTTGCTCCCCAAATTGCCAGGCTCATTTCTCAGCGAATACTCCGTTCTCAGAGAATTTGCCTACGGGCCATGATCAAATTTGCAATATTTTCTTGACGCTAAAATCAACCCGGTATACGTGTTATAAGTTTGACTTAAAATACCCGGTAAAGCGGTAGCGCTAGTCTATGTATATATTAGAAATGATTGAAATACTGATGGAGAAATAAAATGATTCCTGTTTGTGAGCCGGCGTTAGATGGGCGGGAGATGGAATACGTTCGTGAATGTATTGAGACGAGCTGGATTTCGTCCGCCGGTAAATTCATAACCATGTTTGAGAAAAAATTCAGCGAATATTGTGGAGTTCCTCACGGGGTTGCATGTAGCAGTGGGACTACCGCTATACACCTGGCTCTGGTCGGATTGGGCATAGGCCCTGGAGATGAGGTCATTATTCCCGATTTCACCCTGATAGTTTCAGCGAACATGGTAATTTTGGCAGGCGCCAAGCCGGTCCTGGTTGATGTGGATCGAAGAACGTGGTGTATCGATCCGGAAAAAATAGAAGCGAAAATAACTCCCAATACCAAGGCCATAATGGCCGTCCACATGTATGGACATCCCTGCGACATGGATAAAATCAACTCAATAGCAAAACGCCACAATCTCTACGTCATAGAGGATTGCGCAGAAGCGCATGGCGCCGAAGTCAATGGCGTCAAAGTAGGCGCCTTGAGCGATGTCGCATGTTTCAGCTTTTACGGAAACAAGATCCTAACCACCGGAGAAGGTGGGATGTGTGTTTGTAAAGATGATGCGTTAGCCTCAAAAATGAGGCTACTATGTAACCAGGGATTTGGAGAGCCCCGGTTTGTTCACCAGGTTGTCGGCTATAACTATCGCCTCACGAATGTTCAGGCTGCCATCGGGCTGGCACAAACTGAAATGGTGGAACAGAAGGTAGACAAGAAGAGATGGATTGGGCAGAAGTATAACAAATACTTGGCGGATTATCCTCATGTCTCATTGCCTGTAGAAGAACCATGGGCAAAGAACGTCTACTGGATGTACGGCATTGTAATCAAACCAAGCATGGGAATGACCAAAGATGAGGTCATGGCAAAACTGAAAGAAAACGGGGTCGATACCCGATCATTTTTTTGTCCTATGTCATTACAACCAGCCTACAAAGGAGATGATTCAAGGTTCCCGGACGTTTCAGGGCATTACGCCGTTTCGGTGGATTTGTGGAACCGGGGACTCTATCTGCCCTCAGGTTTGCCCTTAACTGAAGATCAAATAAAGACTGTGGCTGATAAAGTCAAACAGCTCAAAAAATAAGTTGGAAAACGATTTTTCCGCTTTCTTTATAGGCAGCGATGAAAGTCAAATAGCTGTTTCTTGAGTCGGCAAGCGGGTTTGAGCCAATTGCCGTGAATATATTGGAGGTAGTCAAATATGGCGGACCCACGGGTTTCAATTGTATTAGCCACTTACAACGAAAAAGAAAATATACTAGATACCATTAACAGTATTTTCGAAAACGTGAAAGATTCTGTGGAAGTCATCGTCGTAGATGACGATTCGGCAGATGAAACATGGAAGATTGTTGAAGAACTCAACGATCCAAGAGTGGTTGTCATTCGCAGGGTAGACACTAGGGGCTTGGCCTCAGCATTCAATAGAGGAATAATCGAATCTCGTGGTGAAATAGTCGGATGGATGGATGCGGACATGTGTATGCCGCCGGCTCTTTTGCCCGAAATGATAGAAAAGCTTTCAGAATATGACATTGTCGTTGGGTCCAGATATGCTGAGGGTGGAATAGATGACCGAGCCGCTCTTCGCGTTATATCGAGCAAATTGATTAATGGCCTCGCCGGGTTGGTTCTGGGCTATGGCATTAGAGATTATGACAGCGGTTTTGTTGTGCTGAGACGGTCGGTGTTTGATAAGGTATCCATAATTCCGACTGGTTATGGAGCTTATTTCATGGAATTTCTTTATACTTGCCGTAAGAAGGGCCTCACGGTTTACGAGCTACCTTACGTTTTTAGAGATAGGTCTAAAGGGGTTTCAAAATCAGCTCCGAGTATCCTGAAGTTTTTCAGAACCGGCCTTCAATATGTAGCTCGTATTTTCGTCGCCAGATTGAGGAAGATTGATTGATGGCTCATGAAATTCTAAAACCCGGATTCGAACGTCAAGATGATAGAGGCCTGTTCAGGGAAATTCTTAATTCAGGCCAGTGGGAAGCCATGAATTGGGCCATGATGAAAAAAGGCTCGGTTTTAGGGAACCACTATCACAAGAAGACGACAGTATTTTTTTATGTAGTAAATGGTTTAGCTAAAATAAGAACTGTTAACGTGGACACCGGGGAACGGGACGAGTTCAGTGTTCCAGAAGGGCATGGAGTCATGCTGAGCCCCATGCAGTCGCACGCTATTCATTTTATGGAAGAGTCACAGGTAATAATGCTCAAATCCCACAGATTTGATCCGTCAGATCCTGACACTTTTCATCACACCGTTTAGGTTGTCAGTCTGGTTATTGGCTGGTTGAGAGAGTGGAATCTTACGAATATCAAACGCTGTACCACCACGAAACCTCTTACTGGTGGTTTAGAGGCCTTCATTCAATCATTATTGACACCGTCAAAGCTCTGGGGCTTGGAGCGAGCTCGAGGATCCTTGACGCTGGTTGTGGAACAGGGCGAAACCTTCAGATGATTCAAGACGGTGTCGGCGCTGAAGGTTTCGGTTTTGACATAGCTTTGGCCGCAGCCCCGTTCTGGCCCCAACGCGATCTCGATAAAGTGTGCTTGGCTTCCGCCAATGAGATTCCTATAAAATCCGGTTTCTTCGACGCAGTCGTATCAATAGACATGTTGGAATGCGACGCAGTGGATGAGTCTGAAGCTATTTCAGAGATGTGTCGTGTGGTTAAACCCGGCGGCTTTATAATCCTTGTGGTTCCAGCCTATGACTGGTTGATGTCGGAAGAACATCACAGAGCTGTAGGCGCTTCACGACGTTACAACATAAATAAACTAAAAAATCTGGCGTCAAGTCAGCCGGTCAAAGTGATTAGGACAACACACATATTCGCTTCCATGTTGCCCTTGGTCGCTGCTTACAGATTGTTACTACCGATTTTTAGAAAACCTTCGGCTGATAGGCCAGTTTCTGAAATAAAACCAATAAACCCAATTATTGATGAAATTTTATTTAGGGCTGTGAGACTGGAAGCTAGATTTGTCAAGAGCACTGGCTTGCCCTTCGGAAGCTCCATAATGATGATTCTTCAAAAGGTTCACTGAGGATGGAAAATAAGGCATGGCAACTGGGGGCTCCGGGTAGCCTCATATATGAATTCTTTGATTTGCTACGGAGAAATCTCAACAAAAAGCTTGTAACATATCTTTTAACGTCACGGGCTGACTGCAAATGTTTGACTGTTCTGGAGGCGGGCTCGGGACCTGCATATGCTTCTTCTCTTTTTTCTTCAGATCCAAGAGTCGAATTGGCTGTAGCAATCGATATTGATTATGAAGCCCTGTTCCAAGCCAGAAAAAGAGACCCGAATTTATGTCTTGTTGTCGCTGATTTGAGAAACTTGCCCTTTAAAAGTGGATGCATTGAAATCTCGTGGAATAGTAGCACGTTAGAGCATCTCGATTGCCCGGAGGATGCTCTTTGTGAAATGGAACGAGTTACTAAAGACGGTGGATCGGTGTTCGTGGGAGTTCCGTACCTATACGGGCCACTGGGGTTTCAGAGGCTCATAGAGGATTCTTCAACAGGTAATTGGATTGGTAAAACATATAGTTGTTCACAGTTGAAGGATATGATGAAGAGCGCCGAACTTCAACCACGGCATTCCATAAATTATTTTTTCAGATTTTTTGTCGGAGTCCTCTCAGACAAAAAGACTCTTTCCTGATTTTTAACAATTCCTGGTAGTTGGCGCCATGCTGGAGAATACATTCTGTCACATCAAAGGAATAGGCCCGAAGTCAGAACGAAAAATGTGGGCAGCGGGGATTTTGTCTTGGGACAATGTCATGAGCATGAAACACGGCATTTTATCTCCTCTTGTTACAAAATCCGTTGTAGCGGGCGTTAGTGAATCTGTTGAAAAACTGGAAATGGATGATGCCCGTTTTTTCTGTGACATGCTTTTGTCTACAGAAACCTGGAGAATGTTCTTCAATTTCAGACACAGTGTTGCCTACCTAGATATTGAAACAACCGGTCAATATGGATGCAAGGAAGAAATCACTACCATAGCGATGTATGATGGGTCCAAGTTGTATTATTACATCAGAGGACACAATCTCAAACAATTTGCGCAAGATATTGGGCGGTATGGACTGATCGTAACTTACAATGGCAAGTGTTTTGATTTACCCGTTATTCGCAGATTGCTTGGAATCAGGATGGATCAAGCCCACATTGATCTGAGATTTGTGCTTCACAGCCTTGGTTTTAGAGGCGGCTTAAAGGGATGCGAAAAACAGCTCGGCATAGACAGGGAGGAGCTTGACGGCCTGGATGGTTATTTTGCCATACTGCTTTGGCAAGATTATGTGAACAACCGCAATCACAAAGCCCTGGATACGTTGTTAGCTTACAATATTCTTGATGCAGTAAATCTGGAACCATTGATGGTAAAAGCTTACAACATGAAACTGGAGGCTACCCCGTTCGAATCTGATCGTACGATTCAAGACATTCCGGCAGCGCCAATAAACCCATTTGAGCCAGACCTCGAAACAGTTGATCGTTTGCGATCAAAATATCTAAGTTCATACTATTGATTCATGACAAAACCCTTCTACACTCTAAGTCCTGGCAAGAGCCAGTCTAAGTCGAAGTGAATTGGTAACGACCGAAACTGAACTCAGCGCCATGGCCGCAGCCGCGATGACCGGGTTGAGCAATATTCCAAAAGACGGGTACAATATGCCAGCTGCGATAGGAATCCCGATCACATTGTAGAAAAAAGCCCAGAAAAGGTTTTGTTTTATAACCCTCATGGTTTGCTGAGACAGTTTTATCGCAGATGCGACTAACCGAACATCACTCTTCATTAACGTGATGTCAGAAGCCTCCATTGCGATGTCGGCTCCGGCTCCAACTGCAATGCCTATGTCTGCAGCGCTAAGGGCTGGGGCGTCATTAATTCCGTCTCCTACCATTGCCACCACCCTTCCTTCTTGCTTGAGTCTCTTGATTTCATTCGCTTTGTCTGCCGGCAACACCTCAGATAAAACGTAATCAATCCCCATGTGGGCGGCAGTTGATTTGGCTGTCTGCTTGTTGTCACCCGTTATCATTCCAACCTTCAACCCCATGCGCTTTAGCTCCGCTACTGCTTCTGGAGCCTCGTCTCGAGGTGTGTCGGATATTGAGATAAGCCCTGACAATTTGCCATTTCTGGCAACAAATACGCAGGTTCTTCCCTGGTCTGCTTCTGAAAGATACTGTGACTCCAGGTCGCGTATGTTGATTCCGTACGATTCAACAAAACCTGCGTTGCCTAGAACCATGTCCACGTCTCCAGTCCGTACTTTGGCGCCCAATCCGGAAAAGGCCTCAAAACTGTCTACAGGAAAAGGCTCTACAGATCTGGTTAGGGCTTCATCGAGAATAGCCTTTGCCAACGGATGTTCGGACCTCGACTCGATGGAGGATGCTATTTTTAAGACGTCTTCCTGCGAATTCCCCTCGACCGATATGACATTAATGACACGAGGACTTCCCTTGGTGAGAGTGCCTGTCTTGTCGAACAAAATAGTGTCGAGCTCGTAAGCTTTTTCCAGAATTTCTCCGCCCTTGATCAGAATTCCATTTTCGGCTCCAGCTCCTGTTCCGACCATCACGGCCGTAGGCGTGGCCAATCCCATGGCGCAAGGACAAGCTATGATCAATACTGAAACAAAATTAAGCAACGCCATTGAAAAACTTGTTCCAGGAACCAAAAAATACCAGATCACGAATGTGACAACTGAAATTGAGATCACTACAGGAACGAAAATGGACGATATCTTGTCAGCAAGTCTTTGTATTGGAGCTTTTGAGCCTTGAGCGTCTTCAACCATTTTGATGATCTGCGAAAGCGCAGTATCCGCTCCAATTCGTGTAGCTCTGAACGTGAATGAACCGCTCCTGTTGACAGTGGCTCCGTAAACATCGTCGTTGATTGCTTTGTTAACGGGCATGGCTTCGCCGGTTAGCATCGACTCATCAATAGCAGTTTGCCCTTCTATTATGTGTCCGTCCGTAGGGATTTTTTCCCCTGGTCGTACAAGGATTAGGTCCCCAACTTTCAGCAGCTCAACAGGGACTTCCTCATTTCTACCATCCGTGATAACAGTTGCGGTCCGTGGTCTTAACCCTGCAAGTTTCTTGATTGCCTGCGATGTTCTTGTTTTTGCTCGGGCTTCCAGGAAACGCCCCAGAATAATTAGCGTAACAATCATGGCTGCCCCGTCGAAATACAAATGAGGCATAGCGTGTGTTTCAGCGAAAAAACCTGGGCTAAACGTTGCGACGACTGAATAGATGTAGGCGGACATCGAACCTATCGCAACTAACGAATTCATGTCAGAGGTTTTCTGTCTGAGAGCCTTGATAGCCCCTGTAATAAAACGATCTCCCACCCAGAAAACCACTGGAGTGGCCAAGATCATCTGGATCAAAGCCAGAACGAAGAAGTTTTGATGCCCGACCTCATAGAGCATCGGATACATGGAGACTATGTGTACTGCCACGCTCAGAACTATTCCGACAATCAGCTTTCGTTTTAAATCAACGATCTCAGATTCCCGGAGTTGTTCAGCGGGGTCCAGCGAGTCTATATCCACGATTCCCAGGTAATTGTATCCTGCCTCATCTAAGGCTTTTTTTATCTGGCTCAAATCGGGTGGATTGGTGCTATCTGAAATCAGGGTAGCCTTAGATGAAGCTAGATTGACATCCGCTCTTTTTACACCATCAACCGTTTTGAGGATGTTTTCAACACGTCTCACGCATGCCGCGCAACTCATCCCACCCACCGAAATGGTAGTAACGGAAGGTTTTGAATCACCCTCTAACTCCGTAGAAATGACCTCGTAGCCTAACTCGTCGATCTTATTCTTAATATCTTCAATGCTCACGGCTTCCGGGTCATAATCCAGGGTAGCCTTTTGAGTCGCAAAGTTAACGCTCGCCTGGCCAATCCCCTCAACCGATGTCAATCCATTCTCAACCCTTCGGACACAAGCGGCGCAACTCATGCCTTTAATTTGAAGACTTGCCTTAGCCAACTTCAAAACCTGCCTTCACAATCTTTTGGGTTACTTCCTGGACATCGATTGGCGCATCATGGGAGAATGTCGCCTCACCTTTTTCCAGATTCACCTTCACGTCTTTGATTCCTTCTACTGAATTGATTGCCTTGGTTACACCCATCACGCAATGCTGGCACGACATTCCTTTTATTTTGATTGAAGTTTCCATGGTTTTCACTCCTAAGCAAATGTTAGTCTGTTATTCTTCTCTTCCAGAAAGCCATTACGCCCTTTTTGCCGAACATTATCTGGATTAATTCCCATCCAGAGGCTCCCCGTTCGTTAAGGATGCTTACCAGAGCTCCAGGCTCTTCTACTGGAACCTCATCCACGCTACAATCTCCCCGATCCGTGCAGAAATACACTACCTTCTTGAAACTTTCAGAAGAATGTGTTGTAATTTCATATTCATATCTGTTCATGATGTACCTCGGCGTCTATTTGTTGAAGTCTCAAGCGAATAATCTATTATATAGAATGCTTTTCGAAGAATAAAAGGTTCAAATTTCAAAAAATAAACATGAAAATTTCGCCTGAATCGACCTGGGAAGTATCCAGCGAGCTACAACCCTCTTAGGAATAAGATAATCATCAGGAGGTAGAACATGAATGCGTCAGCGTTGAGATCTGGCAACCCAACTCTCGGGGAAACTACTTTTGAAAAAGCGTCGAGAAACCAGGCCGCATCAGGAGTCATGACTCTTCAGGGCGCTATCAATAAAACAGGTTTGCTGACCCTCATAGTTTTTGCCGCAGCCCTGTTTTCATGGACACGATTTTTCGCCAATCCTGAGCAAGGAGTACAGTCAGTCTACATGTATTCGATGATAGGCGCCATAGGAGGCTTCGTTGTAGCCATAGTCACCGTGTTCAAAATGGAGTGGTCTCCTGTAACGGCGCCAATCTACGCGGTCTTGGAGGGAATCTTCCTTGGAGGGATCTCAGCGATATTCGAAACTCAATACCCTGGAATTGCAATACAGGCGGTTGGGCTAACCTTTGGTGTTATGATTGTAATGCTTTTTCTTTACAGTTCTAAGGTTATCAGGGTTACGGAAAACCTGAAAATTGGGATTGTAGCTGCTACTGGGGCTATTGCCGTCTATTATCTGGTTTCTCTAGTGCTCGGTCTATTCGGTATTAACGCTCCATTAATTAATGACAACGGATGGCTCGGAATTTTGTTCTCTCTGTTTGTAGTTGGTGTCGCAGCATTTAATCTGGTTCTGGATTTCGATTTTATTGAAAGTGGCGTTCAAAAAGGCGCTCCACGCTTCATGGAATGGTATAGCGCTTTCGGACTACTGGTAACTTTAGTCTGGCTGTATATTGAAATACTTAGGCTTTTGTCCAAATTGAGGAGTAGAAATTAGATACCCGCAGCAAGCAGGCCTGAGGAATTGATTTGAGGTCCTTGACGAACATATTGTGCCCTTGAGTTAGTCGGTTCCAGGTCCTGATAAATACTCTTTTAGGGCTTGATGTGTTTGACCGTTACGACAAATTCTGCGCCTTTGGCGCCTTTACACAGAGATAGTGTTCCGCCGAGCGCATCAGCCAAAGCCTGCGCTCCGGCCAATCCTAGCCCGTGGCCTCTGACCGGGAAGCCTTCAACCTTTTCGCACTGAAAATATTGATCGAATATCTGCTGATGATAACTGTCAGGGATACCTGGGCCATCATCCCTTACCGATATGGTTATCGCTTCGTCATTCACCCTTACTCTTAAAAATACGCTCTTTGTCTTGTACTTGAACGCGTTGGAAAGAAGGTTAGTAATGATCAGACTAAGCTTTGTCTCATCAGTAACGACTCGAGTAGACAGCTCCCCTGCGCTAGCTTCCAGATGAACATCGTGTGATTTCAAAATGGCTGAGAACTTTTCAAGATCGGATTCATCTTCAAGAGCATCAGACACTGACGGATCAACCAGATCAAACACCTCAACCAATGATTCTCGAACTATTTCCAACGGAATACACTCAGAGTGGTTGACAATCCCAAGCGTCGCCATGTCCACTTCTAGCATGCTGTTGGTCAAATGCCGCAAACGAACGGCATTTCGTAGCATCCTCTTAATTACCTTTTCCTGCTTGGCATTGAGAACACCGTATCGATCCGGTTTGTCGATTAACGATCGTGCGCCCGACTCGATAATGTTGATCGGGTTCTTCAAATCATGAACTAGGTGCGCTGTCTGTATATTCCTGATAGCCACTTAAAACCCCCTAGCTTAAATGGCAGAGTACGCCGTTAGGTTAAGGATCTCACAGTTATCATTGCGTTAACGCCGCCCTAAAAGGGAACTCAATTTGAATCCTATCATTACATGGTAAGCCAAAGACACTATGCCGGTCATAGTCCCCAGTGAAAAACCAAGCCAAAAAGGAACCAACTCACCAGACTATAGTCTCTTCACCATTATACTATGAAAAAGCTACAGTAATGCAAGTTTGTTTTTGGTCCGTCAGCGAGTTTGTCAATTTTCATTATGCTGACAAAGTTCATCAGCCGATTCTTTCTTTATTTGACAATGTAGGACCTGAAATGATAAATTTGGTCAAGATTGGGCGGGTAGCTCAGTGGGAGAGCACTGCCTTCACACGGCAGGGGTCGGAGGTTCAAACCCTCTCCCGCCTACCAATTAAATTAATAGGTTAGAAGGGTCTCGATGAGTTTTTTGGACTTTCGAGGCCCTTTGCTTATCTGATGCTAACATTTTGCTAACATTTGCCCTAATTCCATAATCATTTTCTCAACACCCAGACACTAAGATTTGGGTTGAATAATTGGGGATAACTAGTTTGTCGATCGCTTCTACTAATTCCTCTTCCTGGATAATCCCATACCTCTCGCTGACTGGCTTGGTTCTTTCTGCGTGGCCCAGAATGGCCTGTCTTATTTCATGATCGATCTTGGATATGCGTGCATTCACTGTCCAAGTATGTCTAATATCATGGAACACGGGCCGAGGACGGGGGAAATTCAGTCTTTCTAAAGCCCGGGTCCATGGCTTCTTGCAGGACTCAACACTTAATTTGCGGCCATTCATCATGAAAACGTAATCATTACTCATTCCCCTGACCTCACCCCATCTTTCAAATATATTTAAGGTGTTTTTATGCAGCGGGATTTTCTTAAACTTACCTTCTTTTGTTTCAGCACCGTGAAGAGTAACGATTCTTCGTTCAAGGTTCACTCCACGCCAATGTAAATCAACAATCTCCTTTCTCCTCATGCCTGTGTAATAAGCAAGGCTAATTATGTCTCCATACCAGTCCGGACATTGAGAAATGATTTTTTTTATGTCAGCAAATCCAATATAGGCCTGCCTTTGTCCATCCCTTTCTGACAGGTTCGGCACCAATCTGCAAGGATTGCTCTCAATCAGGCGATGATCAAGCAAAACCTGAAATACGACAGATAAGGTTCCCTTTTCACGATTAACTGTGGCCGGCTTGACTCCTTGTTGTAGGCGCCACATCCTGTAAGCCCTTATTTCTGGAACCCAAATTTTTTTCATCGGAAAATCAGGTTTAAAGTATTTTTCCAGGCTTTCCATGCAACATTTATATCGTTCCTGATATCTTGCCGTTTGGAATTTTTCACTTTTCACAAAATAAAAAAATGCATCTGACAGAGTCAATTCATGATCAGGTTCTTGAACTGTTTTCGGCATCAGTTCACTAGGCAAGACCCACTTACGGTTTTTATACAGAATGATGATGCTCTTGCGAGCCACCGGCGAAAGATGATGAAAAGTGTTGGTCTGAAGTGCATTTATGATCTCAATTTCTACCGCCCTTGCGTGGGCCTTTGTCTTGCAGTCTTTGACAGCCAACGATATTTGTTTGCCGTCGTTAAATGGCCTGAAGAATATAACGAGCGTATTATTTCTTTTGATCACTGCCATTGGCGTTCAATCTCCTTTCTCCAATCTGAGTGAGATCTCACGCCTTTTCGTGGGTATTCAGTTGTCAAAGAACTATTCTC
>Ga0067045_1031182_pt1 | contig 12961 bp, 7 predicted proteins | sample TerdegcTABiofilm_FD_59184 | JGI IMG/M metagenome (GOLD analysis project Ga0067045, IMG submission 59184) | Combined Assembly of (Gp0054472, Gp0054536) Wastewater bioreactor microbial communities from Singapore -Terephthalate degrading...
GTGGGACCCAACGGTTGCGGCAAGTCCAACATCATGGATGCGGTGCGCTGGGTGCTGGGAGAGAGCAAGGCCAGCGAGCTGCGTGGCGAGTCCATGCAGGACGTGATCTTCAACGGCACCACCCATCGCAAACCTTCCAGTCGTGCCAGCGTGGAGCTGACCTTCGACAACAGCGACCACCGTGCGGGCGGTCAGTGGGGGCAGTTTGGCGAGATCGCCGTCAAGCGCGTGCTCACGCGCGAGGGCAATAGCAGCTACTTCATCAACAACCAGCCCGTGCGTCGTCGCGACGTTCAGGACGTGTTTCTGGGTACGGGGCTGGGACCGCGTGCCTACGCCATCATCGGCCAGGGCACGATCAGCCGCATCATCGAGTCGCGCCCCGAAGAGCTGCGCCTGTTCCTCGAAGAAGCGGCCGGGGTTTCCAAGTACAAGGAGCGTCGTCGTGAGACGGAAAACCGCCTCTCGGCCACGACCGAGAACCTCACCCGTGTGGAAGACATTCTGCGCGAGCTCAATGCCAATCTGGACAAGCTGGAAAAGCAGGCCGAAGTTGCGGCCAAGTACAACGGCCTGAACGCCCAGGTCACGCTCAAGCAGCATCAGCTGTGGTTCATGAAGCGGGCCGAGGCCGAGGCCGAGCAGGACCGTGTGCGTGTCGAAGGCCTCCAGGTCGTCAACGAGCTCGAAGAGCGCATGGCCGATATCCGCAACAACGAAAGCGGACTCGAGACCCTGCGCCAATCGCACTACGACGCGAGCGATCAGGTCAATCAGGCGCAGAGCAAGCTCTATGAAGCCACGGCCGAGGTCGGCAAGCTGGAAGCCGAGATTCGCTATGTGGTCGAAGGCCGCCAGCGCGTGCAGCAGCGCCTGCAGCAACTGGCAGAGCAGCTGCTGTTGTGGAGCAGCCGCAGCGAAGAGGCCCAGGGCGAGATCGAGAACATCGAAGGCGCGGGCATGGATGCCGAGGAGCAGGCCGAGATGCTGGCCGCACAGCTCGAGGAGCAAAGTGGCCGTCTGCCCGACCTGGAGGAAGCCTGGCACAAGGCGCAGAAGGCCGACGCCGAGCAACGCAACTCCGTGGTGCAGGTGCAGCAGCAGATTCAGGTGCTGGCCGCCGAGCAGCGCAGCCTGGACGAGCAGCGTCGCCAGTTCGAAACCCGTTACGAGCGTTTGCGGACCGACCGCAATGCGCTGGAGACGCCGGACGAGGCACGTCTGAACAATTTGCAGGCACAGCTGGCCGAGGCCCAGGAGCTGGCCGAGATGGCGGATGCCGTGCTCAACGAACTGCAGGACAGCGTGCCGCAGCTCGACGAGGATCGGCGCGCGCGCCAGCAGGCATTGAATGCGGAGAACAGCCGGCATGCCGATCTGTCGGCGCGGCTGGAGGCTCTGAAGGCCTTGCAGGAAAAGGTCAAGACCGATGGCAAGCTCCAGCCCTGGCTGGCCAAGCATGGGCTGGACGGCTTGCAGGGGCTGTGGAGCCGCATTGCCATCGAATCGGGCTGGGAAAACGCGCTGGAAGCCGCGCTGCGCGAACGTCTGGGGGCGCTGGAAGTCGGTCGCCTTGACATGGTGCGCGGTTTTCTGGGCTCGGGCGGGCAGGATGCTCCGCCAGCGAGGCTGGCCTTCTTCAGCCAGGCTCAGGCTCCGGGTGTCCCGGCAGATGCGCGCTTTGCGCGTCTCAGCGATCTGCTCAAGATCAGCGACGTCGGCCTGCGCACCGTGCTGGTGGACTGGCTGACGGGCTGCTATACCGCGCCCACACTCGACGAGGCCCTGGCCAAGCGCGCCGATCTGCAGGCCGGCGAGACCATTTATGTGCCCACAGGCCATGCGGTGACCGCGCACAGCGTGACCTTCTATGCCCAGGATTCCGAGCAATCGGGTCTGCTGGCACGGGCGCAGGAGATCGAGCATCTCGAGAAGGAAGTCCGTGCCCAGTCACTGATTGCCGATGAGTCGCGCTCGGCTCTGGTACGCGCCGAAAGCGCTTATGCCGATGCCTCGCAGCGCCTGGTGTCCGCGCGCCGCGAAGCGAGTGAGTCGCAAAGCCGGGCCCATGAGCTGCAGGTCGAAACCCTGCGCCTGTCGCAGCTGGCCGAGCAGGCGCGTGCCCGCAATGCACAGATCACGGCGGATCTGTCCGAAGTCGAAGCCCAGCTCTCCGATATTGAAGAGCGCAAGGTGGCTGCCGAGGCGCGCTTCGAGGAACTGGACATGCAGCTGGCCGACAGCCAGGAGCGCCATGCCCAGCTGGGCGATCGCGTGCTGGATGCCGAGCGTCGCTTGAACGAGTCGCGCGAGCAGCTGCGCAGCCTGGAGCGTCAGGCCCAGGAGGCGACCTTCTCGCAGCGCACGCTGCACGCGCGTCGCGCGGAGCTGTCTCGCACCATCGAAACCGCCAGCCAGCAAACCAGATCGCTGGCCGATGAGCAGCAGCGCGCCCAGGACGAATTGGCCCGGCTGTCGGATGCGGCAGCGCAGGGCGGTCTGCAGGATGCGCTGGACTTGAAGATGCAGCGCGAAAAGGACGTTGCCGAGCGCCGCAGCGAATATGAGGATCTGACGAACAAGCTGCGCGCCAGCGACGAGCGTCGCCAGAGCCTGGAAAAGGCGCTGGATCCGCTGCGCCAGCGCATCACCGAATTCCAGCTCAAGGAGCAGGCTGCGCGCCTGGGCCTGGAGCAATACAGCAATCTGCTGACCGAGGCCAATGCCGATCTGGCGGCGGTGTCGCAATCCATTGCCGAGGGCAATGTGCGTCTTCACGGTCTGCAGGGCGAGATAGATCGTCTGCATCGGGAAATTCAGGCCCTGGGGGCGGTGAATCTGGCCGCGCTCGACGAGCTGACCCTGGCACGCGAACGCAAGACCTTCCTCGATGCGCAGATGGACGATCTGACCAAGGCCATGAATACCCTGGAAGAGGCGATCCGCAAGATCGACGCCGAGACGCGGGATCTGCTGACCGGCACCTTCGATATCGTCAATCGTCACTTCGGTCGCATGTTCCCCGAGCTGTTCGGCGGCGGTCAGGCCAAGCTGGTGATTACCGGCGACGAAATCCTCGATGCCGGCGTGCAGGTGATTGCCCAGCCGCCGGGCAAGAAGAACCAGACCATTCACCTGCTCTCGGGCGGCGAAAAGGCCTTGACCGCGATTGCGCTGGTGTTTGCCATCTTCCAGCTCAACCCTGCGCCCTTCTGCTTGCTGGATGAAGTGGATGCGCCGCTGGACGATGCGAACACCGAGCGCTATGCCAAGCTGGTTCATAGCATGAGCAAGGGAACCCAGTTCCTGTTCATCAGCCACAACAAGATCGCCATGGAAATGGCGGAGCAGTTGATCGGTGTGACCATGCAGGAGCAGGGCGTTTCACGAATTGTTGCGGTGGACATGGAGTCCGCCCTCTCCATGGCTGAGCTATCCTGAGCCCGGTCATCCTCCTATTGAAGAACCGTTTTCTCACATGAGTAACTTGCAAATCAGTCTGGCCGTCCTGGGTGTGGTGCTGTTGGCGCTGATCGTTGCCTACAACGCCTGGACTGCGCGTCGCAATGCTCCCAGGCGGGCCGAGCCCGAGGAAGAAAGCACAGATCCTCAGCGTCTCGAACCCGGCATGAACACTGTCGGTCATGGCGCGGATCTGACCAAGTACCAGCACGAGCCCGTGCTGGGCGATTTCGGCAACGCCATTCCCGGAACCGAGCCTCTGCAGATGCCGGAGTCCGCGGGGCGCTTTGCCGAAGCCGATGCCGAGCTGGCCCGACTTGTGGCGCGCGAAGCCCATGAAGAAGCACAGCGCCAGGAAGCTCTGGCTGCCGCACAGCAGAAAGCCGAGCTTGCCGAAGTCGGGCACGCCGGGGCGATGCAAGAGGCGACCGCTCAGCGCACGGATGCCGCCATTGCTGCCGTGACCGAGCAGGCTGTGGAGCCCGTGTTGACGGACGCCCCTCTGGCCGTTTCGATTCCTCCTGCCTCGTCCGTGGAGCGCCGTGGCCATCTGGATGCGCTGATCGATGCGATCGCGCCTGTCACGGTGGCTCAGATCGTTCCTGGCGAAGTGGCTCTGCAGGCCCAGCCCAGCACCCGCCGTGCCGGCAACAAGCCGTTTGCCATCGAGGGCATAAACCAGGAGAGCAAGCAGTGGGAGCCGCTGCAGACCGGTCAACGCTATCTGGGTTTTCAGGCCGGGGTGCAACTGGCCAACCGTACCGGTGCGCTCAACGAGATCGAGTTCTCGGAGTTCGTCACCAAGGTCCAGCGCTTTGCCGATGCGCTGGGCGCCATGGCCGATGTGCCCAATATGCTCAACGAGGTCTCGCGGGCACGCGAGCTCGATCAGTTCGCCAGCGAGCACGATGCGCAGCTGAGCTTTATGCTGCGGGCGCGTCAGGCATCCTGGAGTGCCGGTTATGTGCAGCAGAATGCGCAGCGCCTGGGCTTTGTCATCACGCCCATGCCGGGGCGCATGGTGCTGGCCTCGCCCATCCAGGGCCTGCCGCCCGTGCTGGTACTGAACTACGACCCCCAGGCCGCCATGGGCGACGATCTGGATCAGTCCGTCGTGCGCGAATTCCTGCTCAGCCTGGACGTGGCCCAGGTACCGCGCGGGCAGCAGCCGTTTGCGCGTCTGCGCCAGGTGGCGGAGCAGCTGTGCCAGACCATGGACGGCGTGCTCTGCGACCAGAATGGCTATCTGCTGCCGGTCTCGGCGCTGGACCCGATTCAGCATGACCTGGAGCTGCTCTACGACAAGCTCGACAGCGCAGAGCTGTCGGCCGGATCGCTTCTCGCCAGAAGGCTTTTCAGCTAAAACAAACAGGGCCAACGATGTTGGCCTTTTTTATCCCAGACCGTGAATTTCCAGCGGGCAGAGCATGACCGAGAATTTAGACCTTTTTTCCGCTGAGTCCCAGGGCCAGAAAGCGCAGGATGCTATCAATGCGGGGGTGCCGGGAAGCGTGACGAGCAAGGTGGCTGCATTGCGCGCCCAGCTCTGGCAATGGGCACATGAGTACTACGTGCTCGATGCTCCCACGGTGCCTGATGGCGAATACGACCGTGTCTATCAGCAACTGGAAGCACTCGAAGGCGCTTACCCGGCCCTCGTCACCCCGGACTCGCCCACGCAACGCGTGATCGGTGCAGTGCTGGATGGCCTGACGCCCGTGCGTCATGCCGTGCCCATGCTCAGCATTCAGACCGAGACCGACAATGAGGCCACGGGCGCCATGGCCTTCGACCAGCGCGTGCGCAAGGAGTTGGGGCTGGATGCATCCGCAGCTGCCATCGAGTATGTGGCCGAACCCAAGTTCGACGGTCTGGCCATGAATCTGCGTTATGAAAACGGCCGCCTGGTGCAGGCCACCACGCGCGGCGATGGCGAGGTGGGGGAAGACGTCACCCACAATATCCGTACCATTCGCCAGATTCCGCTGTCCCTGCCCGCAGATCGCAATGTGCCGCCCGTGGTGGAGGTGCGCGGCGAGGTGCATATGGCCAAGGCCGATCTGGAAAAGCTCAATGCGCGCCAGCAGGCTGCCGGTGCCAAGACCTTTGCCAACCCGCGCAATGCGGCTGCCGGCTCGGTGCGGCAACTCGACTCGAGTATCGCGGCCCAGCGCCCGCTGTCGTTCTTCGCCTACGGCCTGGGCGAGATCACGCCGCCAGAGCAGGGCGGGCCGGACTTCGGCACGCACTACGCCATGCTGCAGACGCTGAGATCCTGGGGGTTTCCGGTGGCACCGCAGGTCGCCCTGGCACGGGGTGCTTCCGAGCTGGTGGCCTTTCACCAGCGCATCGGAGCCGAGCGCGCCAATCTGCCTTATGAAATCGACGGCGTGGTCTACAAGGTCAACAGCCTGGCCCTGCAGCGTCGGCTGGGCTTCAAGTCGCGCGAGCCGCGTTGGGCTGTGGCGCACAAATATCCCGCACAGGAGATGCCTACGCTGATGGAAGCCATCGACGTGCAGGTGGGGCGCACGGGCAAGCTCACGCCCGTGGCGCGCCTGGCTCCGGTGCAGGTGGGCGGTGTGGTGGTGACCAATGCCACCTTGTCCAATCTGTTCGACATTCGCAAGAAGGGCGTGCGCGTGGGCGACCAGGTCATAGTGCGCCGTGCGGGCGACGTGATCCCCGAGGTGGTGGGGCGGGTGCCGGGCGAGCGGCCGGTTTACGTGCCGAACTTCCGCATGCCCAGGACCTGTCCCATTTGCGCCAGCGCGGTGGTGCGTGAAAAAGGCGAGGCCAATCACCGTTGTACGGGCGGCCTGTTCTGCGGCGCGCAGCGCAAGGAGGCCATCTTGCACTTTGCGCATCGCCGTGCCATGGATATCGAAGGTCTGGGCGACAAGCTGGTCGATCAGCTCGTGGATGGCCAGGTGGTACGCGTGCTGCCAGACCTTTACAGACTGGGCCTGAGTTCGCTGGCGGCGCTGGATCGCATGGCCGAGAAGTCGGCCCAGAACGTGCTGGCGGCCCTGGAGAAATCCAAGAGCACCACGCTGCAGCGCTTTCTGTTTGGTCTGGGCATCCGCAATGTGGGCGAGTCCACGGCCAGGGATCTGGCCAAGCATTTCGGCAAGCTCGATGCCATCATGGACGCCAGCGTGGAGGAGTTGCTACAGGTCAAGGATGTGGGGCCGGTGGTGGCCGACAGCATTCACACCTTTTTTGCCCAGCCCCATAACCGTGAGGTGGTGGAGCAGTTGCGCGCCTGCGGCGTGCACTGGGAGGAAGGTGAGCCAGTCGAGAAGGCGCCCCAGATTCTGGCTGGGCTGACCGTGGTACTGACCGGTACCTTGCCCACACTGGGCCGCGACGTGGCCAAGGACATGCTGGAGGCGGCGGGAGCCAAGGTCTCGGGTTCGGTCAGCAAAAAAACCAGCTATGTGGTGGCAGGGGCTGAGGCTGGCAGCAAGCTGGCCAAGGCCGAGGAGCTGGGCGTGCCTGTGCTGGACGAGGCCGGGATGCTGGCATTGCTGCGGGGCGAGCAGCCCGGTTGAACCATCTGTGAAAGTGGCAGGGAAGGCCTTATGAACAAATTGCGACGCAAACCCGTGGTGGGCCTGGCCCTGGGCAGCGGCTCTGCGAGAGGCTGGGCGCATTTTGGGGTGTTGCGCGCGCTGCGCGAGGCAGGCGTCAGCCCCGACATCATCTGCGGCACTTCCATTGGTTCGCTGGTCGGTGCAACCTACGCGGCCGGCGAGATGGATGCCTTTGAGAGCTGGGTGCTGGGTCTGGGCAAGCGCAAGGTCTTCGGCTTCATGGACTTCAATCTGGGCGGCGGCCTGCTCAAGGGCGAGAAGATCATCGAGTTCTGGCGGGAAAATTTCGTGCAGGAAACCGTGGAGGAGCTGGGCACGCCGTTCGGCTGCGTGGCCACCGACCTGCAGACGGGAGCCGAAGTCTGGCTGCGCAAGGGCTCGATTGCCGAGGCCGTGCGTGCTTCCATCGCCCTGCCCGGATTGTTCACCCCGGTGATGCGTGAAGGGCGGTTGCTGGTCGACGGCGGCCTGGTCAATCCTGTCCCGGTCTCGCTGGCGCGCGCCATGGGGGCGGATATCGTCATTGCCGTCGATTTGAATGCCGACATCATGCGCAGGCATATGAGAGCAGCGGACATGGGCGAGAGCGAGCTCAGGATGCACGGGCGCGAGCTCAAGGTCTCGGCGCTGCATAGGGAAGACGAGGAGCCCCCGCTGCCGCTGGGCCAGATTCCCGAAGCGCTGGCCGCGAACGGTTCACCGCTCGGCTGGACAGGGGCCTGGAAGCGCAGCATGACCAGCGTGAAGACGCTGTCCTCAACCGTCATGCGCAGGGGGCGCAAGGGGGGAGGGTTTGACGAGGGTGACGACTCCATGCCCGTGCCCTCGCTGGTCAATGTGGTCATGGCCAGTGTCAACATCATGCAGATGCGCATCACGCGCAGCCGCATGGCGGGAGACCCGGCCGAGGTGCTGATAGCGCCGCGTCTCTCGCATGTCGGACTGATGGATTTCTACCGGGGGCGTGAGTCCATCGACGAAGGCTATGCCGCAACCCAGCTGGCGCTGCCTGCGCTCAGGGACTGGGGGCTGTAGTCCTGAATCCGGCGCCCGCCCGCTCAGCTGCGGATATAGGTCCAGCCATCCTGCTGCATGCGGGCGATGGCTTCCACGGCGCCCATGGGCAGCACCTGAATGTTTTCGGGGGCGCTCAGGCCGTTGTTTCTGAGCGTGTTGGGGCATAACAGCACCTGCGCCAATGCCGGACCCAGATCGTCCGGCTGGTCCAGCACGGCTTGCACAGCCTGGGCGTTGACGACGATCCAGACCTCCAGCTCGGGGTTGGCGGCTTTCAGGTTCTTGAAATTACCGCGTGCGCGGGCCAGCGCTTGCGGACTGGGGGCGTGCAGCACGATGCGGCTGGCAGGGCTCAGGGCGGGCAGCAGGGTCTTCCAGTCAGGGCGGCTCATGGTATTTGTATGGATTTGCTACCGTGATGATAGCTGCTTGCATAGTCGGTGCATGGGTTTTTGAGGCAATTCACCTCTTATTGAGGGCTTGGCTTGCCTGGGGTGTTGTCGAGCAGTTCTTCAAGCAGCCCCGGCGGCATGCCGGTGCGGATCTGCACCAGGCCCTGGACGTTCTTCCAGATCGTCACGGGCGTGGCGCGCAAGCCCGCACTGCTCATCAGCGCAGCGTTATTGGCCAGTGCATCGCGGGCCGACACAGGGATGCGCTGCAGCGGCGCAATGCCAAGGGCATCGGGATTTTTGCCAGGGGCATCGGCATAGGCCATGGCGTGGCTGGCCAGAGCCTGCTCCGGAACCCGGGAGCCCAGAATGGCAGCGGCCTTGCCCTCGCTGCTGGGACGCAGCATGCCGACCAGAATATGGCGCAGCTGCAACTGGCCTGCCTGCACCAGCGGCCTTGCTTCGCGCCAGAGCTGGTTGCAGTAGGGGCAGTTGGGGTCGGTGAACACATAGGCAATGCGAGGGGCATCAGGCCTGCCATCGGCAATCCAGCGGGTGTTTTCCAGATCGGCCCAGAGTTCCTGACCCATGGGCTGCTGTACCGCGCTGTGCAAGGCCTTGGCGTTCACATCCTTGCCCTGGGCATCGATGACGGTGCCGATCACCCAGTGCTTGCCGTCAGGCATGCGGTAGATGGGAATCGGCTGCTGATCGCGGTAGGCAGCCCAGGCCTTGAGGCCGCCGGAGCTTTGCATGGGTCCCACGATCTGCAGGCCCTGTTCGGCCAGGAACTGCGCCGACGGCAGATCGCCGGCTGCAACACTGCTTGCGGCGGCTTTGCTGGCGGCAATCACATCGCGGGCATGGGCCACGGCCACCACGGTAACGGCAGTGGCGGCGAGCACGGGAAAAATCAGTGCAGAAAGCGGGCATGACAGCGGCAGTGGGCGGGGCACGATAAACCTTTGTCAGTCTTGAGTCATGGAGCAGGTCGAGCAGGGGCAATGGTGCGCAGCTGTTCGGCCAGGCTGGCACGCGAGAGCTCTCCCATGCGCATGGATCGGAGCTGCCCGCTCGCGTCATAGAAATAGGTGGAAGGCAAGCCGCGCTGCTGCCAGTGCCGGCTGGCGAGCTGCTCCGGGTCCAGCAGCACCTGGGAGACGGGCAAGGGCATGGATTGCAGATAGCGCAGCACGGTGGCCGCGTCCTCGCCCTGGTTGATCCAGATGAAACGCACTTCCGGATGGTCTTTTTGTGCCTGGGCCAGTACCGGCATTTCGCGTTTGCAGGGCGGGCACCAGCTGGCCCAGAGGTTGATGGCCAGCGCCTGGCCCCGATAGCTGCGCAAGTCCGTGGGCTGAGCGCCAGCGCTGACCAGCGTCAGCGCTGGTAGCAAGGGCCTGGTGGGCTCCACCCAGTTGCGCAGCGCATAAGCCGTCACGAGGATGAAAGCCCCCAGTCCCAGGGACTGCAGCATGCCGCGCCGCAAAACCGCATGCCGACGTGCGCTCCAAGCGCCCCAGAGTGCTGCCGCCAGCAGTCCGGCCCAGAGGTTCCAGCCGCCATCGCGAATATCCAGGATCTGCAACGCGCCGGTCGGAGATGCCCTCAAGGACGACCAATACTCGGGCCACCATTGAGCTACATAGGTCGCACGTGCCGCCAGCAGCCCAGCCAGCGTGGCACGCAGCAGCAGGGCCTCCATGGGCTGAGCGCCTTGGCGCTGCTTGCGCCTCGCCCACCACTGGCTTGCAAACATGGCCAGAAACGTTGCAAGTGCCATGCTGGGAAAGGCAAGAGGGCCGATCAGCACACTGGCCGGCAGTGCCAGTGCCTGCAGTGGGCTGGCTGAAGCGGCTGCGGTATTGACAGAATCCGGGGTGGTTGGCTGCGCCGTCTTGTCCAGGTCCAACTGAGCGGCTCTGATGCTCTGCTGCTGCACCGGGTAGCAGATGCCGGCCTCGGCGCAACCCTGCCACTGCAATTCCAGCGGCCACTGCTCGGGTCTCTCTGGCAGCGCGGCCTGAACGCGCAGCTCCTGATGAAAGACTTGCACATTGCCAAAAAAGGCATCGTCCCGCGACTGCCCCTGAGGAATCCGCAGCGGCAGCGCCTGGCCCAGCGCATCGCGCAGGCGCAGTTGGTCGCGGTAGAGGTAATGGCCGGGGGCAATAGTCCAGTGCAGCTCCAGCCGGCGACGATCGTCGGCCTCTGTCCTGATGGCGTTTTGCTCCGGTGGCGTCAGTGCAAAAGCCTGTTCAGCACCCAGAATCAAGGATTGCGCAGCGGATCTGCCAGCGCTCAGGCCGGGCGGGCTCAGCGGCTGTGACCACGCAGCCGTGCCTGCCAGCAGCAGGGCTGAAAGCAGAGCTTGGACTGCGATGAAGCGAAGAAACATGAGCGAGCGGAGGTGGTCGGTCCTGGATGGGGCTGGCCGTGATCTTGGGCGCAGGGGATTAAGCAGGGGTTAACGCTGCGAAAAGACAAATCTGCGATGCTCGCCCGATTCGGATAAACAAGGCGCTCAACACCTGCCCGGTTGCTGGAAACGATGGTGCGGGTGACGGTTGCGCAATGAAAAAATGCATGTGCTGTTAGTGGAAGATAACGCTTTGGTCGCCAGCGGGGTGAAGGCGGGCCTGCAGCTACAGGGCTTTGGTGTGGACGTGGTGGGTTGCGCCAGCCAGGCCGATGCGGCGCTCAAATCCTCCCACTTTGACGTGTGTGTGCTGGATCTGGGTCTGCCTGATGAGGATGGTCTGCATCTGCTGGCGCGCTGGCGCAGCCAGGGGCTGGCGCTGCCCGTGCTGGTGTTGACCGCACGTGATGCAGTGGGTCAGCGTATCGAAGGATTGCAGACCGGGGCCGACGACTATCTGGTCAAGCCCTTCGATCTGCACGAACTGGCGGCGCGACTGCATGCGCTGCTGCGCCGTGCTGCGGGGCGTACCGTGGACTGGATCGTGCTGGGCGATGTCAATGTGGATCTGGCTGCCGGCCAGGCCATGCGTGGGGGCTGTGCCGTGGATTTGTCGCGCCGTGAGTGGGCGCTGCTGCGTGCGCTGCTGCAGTCACCAGGGCGCGTGCTGAGTCTGGAGCAGTTGCGCGACAGCCTCTATGGCTACAGCCTCGATGTGGAGAGCAATGCCGTGAACGTGCATGTGCATCACCTGCGCCGCAAGCTGGGCTCGGACATGGTGGAGACCGTGCGTGGCGTGGGCTTCAGATTGGGGCGTGTGCAAGGGGGCGGGCGCTGATGCGCAGTCTGCGGGTCCGCTTGCTGGTCTGGCTGTGCCTGGCGCTGTGCACGCTATGGGGTGGCGTGGCCGCCTGGATGTTTGCCGACATGCGGCATGAGCTGCGCTCGGTGCTTGACGACCGGCTGATCGCCTCGGCCCGCATGGTGGCGGGCATCGTCCATCAGTTCAAACCCCATAACGCCAGTCCTGAGGACTGGGGCCCCATGCTCAACGTGGTGGCGCGCGATGGCGTGGCCTGCGAGGTCAGCATGATTCGCAGCGAGGTGCAGACCGCCCCCGCGCCTGGCGCCATGGAGGCGGCCGCTGATGCCGAGGCTGGCGGAGCTACGGGCAAGGCGGATGCGCGCCCGGCCCTGATTCCTGCGTCTCCGCTGGATGTGCCGCGTGTCAGGGCTGCAAAGACTGGCAGTACCGACCCTGGCGGGACTGCAGAATCTGGTCGTGGCGCCGAACCCGGCGATTCCCAGGTGCTGGCCCGCACCGCAGGCGCACCCAGCTTCCAGGGGCCGCTGCCGCTGGGCTTCTCGAGCATCACCAAAGGCGGCAAGCCCTGGCGCACCTATGTGCTCGAGGAGCATGGCGTACGCATTGCCACGGCCGACCGCATCGATGTGCGTGAGGGCCTGATCCATGGCTTTGCCTACACCATCATCCTGCCCTTTGTGCTGGCACTGCTGGCCAGCATGGTGCTGATGTGGTGGGGCGTGACGCGCGGCCTGCGGCCGCTGGAGTCGCTGCGCCAGGAGTTGAGCCAGCGTCCGCCCGGCGACGACTCTCCCGTGGCGCAAGGCCGGCAGGTCAGGGAGCTGGCGCCGCTGGTGCAGACCATCAATCACCTGCTGCAGCGCGTGCACCGAGCCATTGAGCGCGAGCGCCGCTGGAGCGACGATGCCGCCCATGAGCTGCGCACTCCGCTGACAGCCGTCAAAACCCATGTGCAGGTGGCGCAGATGGCGGTGGCCCATGCAGGCGCACAGATGGTGGCGTTGACGGAACAGTCGCCTGCCGCAAACCCGGGCATTGCTTCCAGGCCTGTTTCGCAGACCACGCAGTGGCAGATGACCCGGCAGGCCCTGGAGCAGGCGGGACAGGGGGTGGAGCATTTGCAGCACACGCTGGAGCAATTGCTGCTGCTGGCCAGGCTGGATTGCCAGCCGGCAGCTGAGGAAGGCTGTGGCTTCCGCGGCGAGCCGGCCTGTGGCTGGGAGGCTCTGGAAAAGGCCCGGGAGCTCAC
>Ga0067045_1031184_pt1 | contig 12960 bp, 12 predicted proteins | sample TerdegcTABiofilm_FD_59184 | JGI IMG/M metagenome (GOLD analysis project Ga0067045, IMG submission 59184) | Combined Assembly of (Gp0054472, Gp0054536) Wastewater bioreactor microbial communities from Singapore -Terephthalate degrading...
CCCCGATGCTCCAGCACCATGCGAACAGCTCGTTCGCGCACTTCGGGTGAAAACTGGTTCGACTTCTTGCTCATGGCTCTATCCTCTCAGGGAAAAGAGCCTCCTCAAAACCCGGGGCGGTTCACCCTGACGGCGGCCAAGGAAATCAAGACGCTGATCGACACGTCGACCGACCAGGTCGCACGCGGTCGGGTCCAGGTCGACAGCGCCGGCAAGACCATGGGTGGCCTGATGCAGGCGGTTGAACAGGTGCAGCAGCGGATCGCCGAAATCACCCATGCCAGCCACGAACAGGCGCAGGGCATCGCCCAGATCAACCAGGCGGTGAGCCAAATGGACGGCCTGACCCAGCAAAACTCGGCCATGGTCGAAGAACTGGCCGCTGCCGCCAGCTCGCTGCAGCAGCGGGCAAGCGACCTGGAGGCTTCGGTCGGCATCTTCAAACTCGAAACCCGCCGGGCCAGCGTCTGACACAAGCCGACACAAAGCCGCCACCCGGCCGTTCATGCCCGGTACAGGCGGGCGTGCTAATGTCCGCGCATGCCCCACATCCGTTACACGCTGCTGTCGCTGCGCGATCTGCTGATCTCCATCGGCCCGTTCGCGCTGCTGACGGTGGCCCTGCTCGCTCTGGCCTATGCGTGGCTGGACCCCAACCCGCCCAAGCGCGTGATCCTGGCCACCGGCCCGGAGCAAAGCGCGTACGAGGCTTTCGGCAAACGCTACGCCGACGCGCTGGCGCGCTATGGCATCGACGTGCAGCTGATGCCCTCGGAGGGCTCCTCGGCCAACCTGGAGCTGATCCGCAGCGGCAAGGCCGACATCGGGTTCGTGCAGGGCGGCAGCGCCGACATCGGCTATGACGACGAAGAATCCATCGTTTCGCTGGGCAGCCTGTTTGTCGAACCCCTGTGGCTGTTCTACCGCGAAGAGGCCGCGCGGCGCCTGCACGGCGCCGACACCATCGACCACCTGTCTGAACTGCGCGGCTGGCATGTCAATGTGGGCACGCCGGGCAGCGGCGTGCCCCGGCTGTTCAGCACGCTGCTGGACGTCAACCGCATCAACCGCAGCGACCTGACCCTCAGCCAGCTGGAGCAGACCCCCGCCACCGTGGCCTTTCTGGATGGACGCATCGACGCGCTGGTGTTCGCCTCGGCCCCCGAATCGCTCATGGTGCAGATGCTGCTGCAGACGCCGGGCGTGCGGCTGCTCAACTTCGCACAGAGCGAAGCCTATGCCCGGCGCTTCGGTTATCTGACGCCCGTGGTCATGCCGCAGGGCGTGGTGGACCTGGCCAAAGACATCCCGGCGCAGGACATGCACCTGGTGGCCTCGACCACCAGCCTGCTGGCCGGGGCCCGCACCCACCCGGCGATCCTGCAACTGTTTGCGCAGACCGCCACCACACTGCATGGCGGGGGCAGTTGGTTCAACCGCGCCCGCGAGTACCCCAACCTCGAACACAGCGAGGTGCCGCTCTCGCCCGAGGCCGTCCGCGCCATCCGCAACGGCCCGCCGTTCCTGCAGCGTTACCTGCCGTTCTGGCTGGCCAATCTGGTGGAACGCATGTGGGTGGCCATGGGCCTGATCATCGCGCTGGCGCTACCGCTCTCGCGCATCGTGCCGCCGCTCTACACCTTCCGCATCCGCTCGCGGGTGTTCCGCTGGTATGCCGAGCTGCGCGACATCGAACAGCGCCACGAAGAAGGCGAAACGGCACCCGACACCTTGCTCGAACAACTGGCCGAAATGGAAGCGCGGGTGGGCAAGATCGTGGTGCCCCTGTCATACGCCGACGAGCTGTACGCGCTGCGCAACAACATCCAGCTGGTGCGTCAGAAGCTGCGGCAGCAGGCGCCGGCCTGAGGCAGGCCGCGGCCTCAGTGCGGGCCGCTGCGCGACTGCCCCGAATTGATCGCCGCCTGGCGCGCCACGTTGTCCAGTGCGTCGTCGACCACCCCGTGGTCGGCCACCACGTGCAGGCGGCTGGACGCCAGCAGGCGGTCCAGGCCGCGCCGGGTCAGGGAAATGGTGCGCCCATCCACCGCGTGGAACAGGAACATCGTGGCGTGGGGCGAAGCCCAGGTCAGTTGGCAGCGCACCACGCGGTCCCCGTCCAGCAGATCGACCCAGGCGCCCACGGACAGTGGCACCTGCCCTTGTTCGCGCGCCTGATCGGCCTTGACGTCGGCCAGGTCGCGCGGCATGGGCATGGGCTCGGTTTCAAGGAAATCCGGCTGCGTCTCGATGGTCAGATCGTCGATGAACCCCGTGTCGCGGGCCTCGGCCGGCTGCAGCCAGGCGGAGGCTTCATCCGGATAGCCCGAGTGGGAATGCCGGCTCTGTATCGAGTCGCCCGCCTCGGTCGGCACGGCCTTGTAGGCCGCTTCGTGCAGCCCCATCAGCGCCTGGAAGAACCCCTCGGACTGCGCCCGCGGGTAGTCGATGCTCTCCAGCCCCTCGCGCAAGGTTTTCAGCAGCGCCGGTATCAGCTTGATCAGGCGGGGCCGGTTGCGGCTGGCCTGGACGATCTGCGCCGACCACAGCAGATCGGGCAGGATGTCCATGTAGCGCTGCGCTGCGGCGCCTCGGGGCGAGGCACCGCCGACGATCTCGGCATCAAGACGGGCCTGCGCCACCACCTGCGCCCAGGGGCCCTGCAGAAAACGGCGCACCACCCCGGGTGCGCGGGCGAAATCGTTGCGCCCCTCGATTTCGTGGGCCACCCGTTTCGCCATGAGGTTGCGTTGCTCGGCACGCACGAGCGATTGCACGGCCCGCCCCCGGCTGCCTGCGTCGGCAGCCAGCGCCTGTTCCAGCTGCTGCAGTTGCTGGGCAAACCGCTGCGACAGCTGCGTTCCCGGCGCCTCCAGGCCCTGCACCACCGCCATGACCGACAGCGCAAACGGTGCGAAGGTCGAATCCTGGTCGCTGGTGAACGCCAGGCCCCGCGCGGTGATCAGGTCCAGCAGGCGCCGGGCCGGATTCTGGCGGTCGGCAAAGAACCGCGGATCGGTGCGGGCCAGCTCCAGCAAGGCGGGTTTCAGGCGCTCGATCATTTCGCGCACCGTTGGCAGCAGGCGGTGGTCGTCGGCGATGCGGCGCAACAGCTGCGACACCACCTCGGCCGCGAGCGTGCGCGTCATGGCGTTGCCGGTTTCACCCGCGGCGTCTGGGTGCTCCAGATTCCCCACCAGCAACTGGTGCAGGTGATCCAGGGTCAGCACCGGCGCCTGCCCCGGCACGGCCGCCGTCGTCACGCTCTCGGCGCGCGGGCTCGCCGACACGCCTGCGGCGCGCGCCACACCCGCCTTCGCCGCGGGTGACTGAACGACCGCGTAACTCGCGGGCTCGATGCCCCAGCGGTCCAGCCGGCGCGAGAGTTCCTGGTAGTAGGCCTGCAGCTGCTCCCCCAGCGACACCGCGCCGGCATGCAGCCAGCGCGTGCGCACCGCTTCGTCGAGATGCATCGTGCGCAACGCCTGCATCAGCGCGGCCACCACCACGTCCGGCCGCAGGGGGTTGGCCTCGTGCCGGATGACCGACAGGCCCTGGGCCGCGCTCAGGCGGGCGCTCAGGGCGACCAGCGCCTCGTCGGCCGACATGCGCACAAGTTGCTGCACCCGTGCCAGTTCCACCGTGTCGTTGACCTGCCGGTCGTCCATCAGCTCCAGTTCGTCGAAGCTGAGCGCCTGCAGACTCCTCGGCCCCTGCAGGGATTGGGGGGTCAGCTCGCCGCTCAGTGCCCGCCCCAGGGCTTCCAGGAAACGGGTGGCGACCATGTCCCGGTGCTGCTGCAGCGCCCGCCGGGACTGACCGAGCAGCTGTTTCTCCAGAGGCGAAACGGTTGCCGCTTCCCGCTGCTCCAGCGCGGCATACAACTGCATCAGCCAGGCGGGAATCCAGTCGCGCGCCAGCACCAGCGCCTCGTTGAGGCTCTTCTGGTAAATGGGCGACAAGGCGGTCATGGTCTATGGCGGCAAGCACAAAACCATGAAGCTTCTCACACTCTTACCAAAAATCGTCTCCAGACTGCCACAAATCACCAAATAGTTGGCAGTTTGAGCCGCCTTGGGCAGGCTCGGTGCTCAATCCCGGGCCAACAAGGCCTCCCAGCCAGGCGCTCCCAGCGTCTGCAAGGTCCGCAGGTTGCGTGCCACGATCTGATCGGCATCGCCTCCTTCGGACGCCACGGCGCGCTCCACACTGTCTTCGCGCAACAGGTGCAAGGTCGGATAGGGCGAGCGGTTGGTGAAGTTGCCGATGTCGTCGGCGGCCGCATCCTCGAACTGGAACGCCGGGTGAAAGCTCGCGACCTGGATCACCCCTTCCAGCTCGTGCTCGGCCACCACATCGTCGACCACGTTCAGGAAGTCGTTGAAGACGAAAAAGTCCGGGAACAGCGTGGGGTGCACCAGCAGCGTGGTGTCCACCTCTTCAGCCGGCGTGTTCGCCAGCAGGTCCAGCTCGCGATCGAGGTCGTCCAGAAACGCATCCAGGTGCCGCGCGTGGCTGACCACGATGCGCACCTGGTTCTTCACGTACACCGACCGCGCGAACGGACACAGGTTGAGCCCGATCACCGCTTTTTCGATCCAGCGGCGGGTGTTTTCCATCACAAGGGTGTCATCGGGTGCGGTCATGGGGCCAGTCAAGAAATGAGGCAGGCAATGTTACTGCCCGCCGTGCCGAAGGTCCGAGCGGCGCTCGATGATGCGCGACACCAGTTGGCCGCCCCTGCCGCGCTCGGCAGGCGATCACCGCCACCTGCTGAACATCGCCCACGGATTGCGGGCCATCCGGCGGATGCCGAAGGCGCGGTGCACGAAGCCTATCTGCGCGCCCTCACCTCGGCGCCAGCCCAGCTCGAGGTGCCACCGGCCTGGCTCACCGCCGTCTTGAGGCACGTAGCCATCGATACCCTGCGCAAACACCAGCGCGACACCGGGCAGCCCGGGGCCGCCGACATGCCCGATCTGGCGCCGTCGGCACAGCAACTGGCCGAACGCGTACAAGACAGCCGCCGCGCGCTGCGCTGGTTGTCGGAACGGCTGTCGCCCGACGACGCCGCCTTGCTGCTGTTGCGGGAAGTGTTTGGCGAAAGCCATGCCGCCATCGCGGCGCGCACCGGCAAAAGCGACGCGGCCTGCCGGCAGTCGGTGCACCGGTCGCTGGCGCGCCTGCGAGCGGTCCCTGGCAAGCACAAGCCCGGTGACCGCGCCACCGCCGACGCGCTCCATGCCCTGTGCCTGCGGGCCTTGCAGACGCACAGTCCGGCGCCCTTGTACGCCATCCTGGCGTCGCCGGTGACCGCCCGGGGGTGCCCCGCAGGGTGCGACAGGCCTGGCCGCTGGCACCGGAAGAGGCGGACCCGCGTCAGCCGGTCGCCTGCTGAGGCCGGTTACTTCAACGACTTGAAGCGCGCGCGCTTGGGCCGCGCGCCTTCTTCACCCAGGCGCTTCTTCTTGTCGGCTTCGTACTCGGTGAAGTTGCCGTCGTAGAAGTACCACTGGCTGTCACCCTCGTAGGCCAGGATGTGGGTGCAGATGCGGTCGAGGAACCAGCGGTCGTGGGAAATCACCATGGCCGAACCGGCGAATTCCAGCAGCGCCTCTTCCAGCGCGCGCAGGGTTTCGACGTCGAGGTCGTTCGAGGGTTCGTCGAGCATCAGCACGTTGCCACCCTGGGCCAGGGTCTTGGCCAGGTGCAGGCGGCCGCGTTCACCGCCCGAGAGGTTTTTGACCAGCTTCTGCTGGTCGTTGCCCTTGAAGTTGAAGCGGCCGATGTAGGCGCGGCTGGGCATGACGAACTTGCCCACGGTGATGTTGTCCAAGCCGCCCGAGACGTCTTCCCACACGCTCTTGTCGCCTTCCAGCGATTCGCGGCTCTGGTCGACAAACGCCAGCTTGGCCGTCTGACCGATGACGATCTCGCCCGCATCGGGCTTTTCCACGCCCTGAATCATGCGGAACAGCGTGGACTTGCCCGCGCCGTTGGGGCCGATGATGCCGACGATGGCACCGGCCGGCAGCTTGAAGCTAAGGTTTTCGATCAGCACACGGTCGCCGAAGGATTTGGTGACGCCGTTGAACTCGATGACCTGCGCCCCCAGGCGCTCGGCCACGGGGATGAAGATTTCGCTGGTCTCGTTGCGCTTCTGGTATTCGACGTCACTCAGTTCCTCGAAGCGGGCCAGACGCGCCTTGCTCTTGGCCTGGCGGCCCTTGGCGTTCTTGCGCACCCATTCCAGTTCTTCCTTCATGGCCTTGCGGTGGGCGTCTTCGGCCTTCTGTTCCTGGTCCAGGCGCTTGCCCTTCTGGTCCAGCCACTCCGAATAGTTGCCCTTCCAGGGAATGCCGTGGCCGCGGTCGAGTTCGAGAATCCACTCGGCGGCGTTGTCCAGGAAGTAGCGGTCGTGGGTGATGGCCACCACGGTGCCGGGGAAGCGCTGCAGGAACTGCTCCAGCCAGTGCACGGACTCGGCGTCCAAGTGGTTGGTCGGCTCGTCGAGCAGCAGCATGTCGGGCTTGCTCAGCAGCAGGCGGCACAAGGCCACGCGGCGTTTTTCACCCCCGGACAGGTTCTTGATCATCGCGTCCCAGGGCGGCAGGTTCAGCGCATCGGCGGCCAGCTCCAGCTGCAGGTCCGAATTCTCGGAACCGCTGGCCGCGATGATGGCCTCCAGCTCGGCCTGTTCAGCGGCCAGCGCGTCGAAGTCGGCGTCTTCTTCGGCATAGGCAGCGTACACCTCTTCCAGGCGGGCCTTGGCCTTGAGCGCACCGCCGATGCCCTCTTCCACCGCCTGGCGCACGGTCTGCTCGGGGTCGAGTTGGGGCTCCTGCGGCAGGTAACCGATCTGGATGCCCGGCATCGGAATGGCTTCGCCCTCGATCTCCTTGTCCACGCCGGCCATGATCTTGAGCAGCGTGGACTTGCCCGAACCGTTGAGGCCGAGCACGCCGATCTTGGCGCCAGGGAAGAAGCTGAGCGAAATGTCTTTCAAGATCTGCCGCTTGGGCGGCACGGTCTTGGAGACGCGGTTCATGGAAAAGACGTATTGGGCCATGGCGGTCTGAGAAGAGAAATCGGAAAGCCGAGGAAGCCGGGCCCAAGGGGCCGGCGGCCGGTCCGGCGACGCCACCCGTGCGGGCGGTGCCGGCGTGCTGGGCTCAATTATCGCCCGGTGACGCGGGGGACGCAGGCGGCGCGGACTCGGGTGGCGGAGGTGCCGACTGACCGGCCCGATCGACCAGCCCTTGCAGCACTGGCGGCATCACGCCTTCATGGAGCCAGTCCGGCAAAGGGGGCAGGCCCCATTGCGTCTGGCGCAGCACCATGGCTAGGCCGCGCAGCCACAGGTGCATGCCACGCCGCCCCAGCTTCAGCTCCAGCGGCTCGGCCCCGGTTTCAAAACGCAGCAACACCGACTGGCTGCCCGAGCGCGTGACGATGCGCTGGCACAGGCGCAACTGCGGATCGGCGTTGGCACCCGGCGTGACCCGCGAGGCCGTCAGCCGCGCCGGCGGCTGACCCGGCGCTACCTCGTGCAGCGCCAGCCGGTGCTCAATGGCCACCCGCTGCGCCGCCGGTGCACCCCCCTGCTGGCCGGGCGTGGCGGTCTCGAACGCTTTGAGCAGTGGGCCCAACATGCTCGACACCATGCGGCGGGTCAGCCACACCGTCTGATCCAAGTCGTGCGAGCGCATCCAGATGCGGTCCTGCAAGGCGTCGTAGCCGAAAGTGGTGGTGGTCACGGTGGGAGATTCTCTGCCGGTAGCCGGTCAATGCGGTGGTCCAGAAGCGCAGTGTAGAGGCCGAAAAACACGCGCGCCGGACCGGAAGGCCCCAGCCGTGCGACAATAACGCCTGTCGGGTCCTCCAGTCGGCCCGGCACCAGCGCACACGCTGTGGTTGTTGCCCCACCCAAGGCGGCGGCCGATACGACGAACCTCATCTGCCCGTTCTGGACCGCAGCCCGCCTGCGGAAGTGGCCGATGCCCCCCAGCGCCCTGGACGGGCGCCCCAACTGCCAATGAACTTTGAAGAACTGAACCTGGCCCCGGCCATCGTGCAAGCGGTCCGTGAACAGGGTTACGAAACCCCCACGCCCATCCAGCGCGAAGCCATTCCGGCCGTGCTCTCCGGTCGCGATCTGCTGGCCGGCGCACAGACCGGCACCGGCAAGACCGCCGCCTTCACCCTGCCGCTGCTGCAACGCCTGTCGCAAGGTGAGCGCGCCACCAGCCGCTTCGGCGGTGTCGGTGTCCGCGCCCTGGTGCTGACCCCCACGCGCGAACTCGCCGCACAGGTCGAAGAATCGGTGCGTACCTACGGCAAGCACCTGTCGCTCAACTCCACCGTGGTTTTCGGTGGCGTGGGCATGAACCCGCAGATCAACGCCCTCAAGAAAGGCGTCGACGTGCTGGTGGCCACGCCCGGACGCCTGCTCGACCTGCAGGACCAGGGCTTCCTGGACCTGTCAGCCGTGCAGGTGCTGGTGCTCGACGAAGCCGACCGCATGCTCGACATGGGCTTCATCCACGACGTGAAGAAGGTGCTGGCGCTGCTGCCCCGCGACAAGCAGAGTCTGCTGTTCTCGGCCACATTCAGCGACGACATCCGCGAACTCGCCAACAGCCTGCTGCGCGACCCGCAGAGCATCCAGGTCACACCGCGCAACACCACCGTGCAGCGCATCGCCCAGGTGATCCACCCGGTGGGCCGCGGCCGCAAGAAGGAACTGCTGGTCCACATCATCCAGCAGCACAACTGGAGCCAGGTGCTGGTGTTCACCCGCACCAAGTTCGGCGCCAACAACGTGGCCGATTACCTGACGAAGAACGGCATCAAGGCCATGGCGCTGCACGGCAACAAGAGCCAGGGCGCCCGCACCCAGGCACTGGCCGGTTTCAAGAGTGGTGACATCCGCGCGCTGGTGGCCACCGACATCGCCGCCCGCGGCATCGACATCGACGATCTGCCGCACGTCGTCAACTACGAAATCCCCAACGTCCCCGAGGACTACGTCCACCGCATCGGCCGCACCGGCCGGGCCGGCAAGGAAGGCCAGGCCGTCAGCCTGGTCTGCCTGGACGAAGAAGGTTTCATGCAGGAAATCGAACGCTTCACCAAGCAGGAGATTCCGGTGGAGATCTTCGAGCAGTTCATGCCCGAAGAGGGTGAACGCGCCGAGCCCATCGCCATGGGCCGCCAGACCCTGTGGGGTGGTGCCGGCAAGCCGCCCAGCCGCGATGTGATGGCCGCGGCCGCCAAGGCTGCTCGCCAGGACATGATGCAGCGCATCCGCGAGAAGAAAGCCACCGAAGGCCAGCCCAAGCCCCGCGGTCAACGACCGCCCAAGGCGGCCGCCGAAAGCCACCCGGATGCCCAGGGCCCGCAGGGTCATGGCGAGGGCAGCGGTGAAGGCCGCCGCCGCCGTCGCCGCCGCGGAGGCAATGGTCAGGGCCAGGGCCCGCAAACCCAGGCCGGCAGCCAGCACCCGCCACGCCAGGATCGTGCCCCGCGTCCGCCGCGCGACCACGACGACGAAGGCGGCCGGCCCGAGCGCCAGCCCGGACCCAACGCCCACCTGGGCCAGTTGCGCATCCGCGACCCGCGCCCCCGCGCGGCCGCTCCCGGCGGTCAGCCCGACCCGCTGCGCACCAGCATCGACTCGATGCGCACCAGCAAGCACAAGAAGAACAACAAAGGCCCCCGTGGTGGTGGCCAGGGTGGCAACGGCGGCGGTGCCGATCCGCTGCGCACCAGCTACGGCCGCATCGGCTGACCCCCTTCAAAAAGCCCCGCTCGCGGGGATTTTTGCTGGCGGCCGCTCGCCGGCCATCTCGGTCCAGGGCTTGACGGCGCCCCAAAAAACGTCGGGCTTGGCCGCTCAACCCGCCTCGGCCATCAGGCCGAAGCGCTCCGGGTAGGTGTAGGCCACAAAGTCATCGCCCCGCGCAAAACCAGCCAGCGCCAGCCCTGCCCGCTCGGCCAGGTCCACGGCCGCCGTGGTGGGCGCCGAAACCGCCACCAGCAGCCCGGCTCCGATCATGGCGGTCTTCTGCACCATCTCGAAACTGGCACGGCTGGTCACCAGCACCCAGCCCTGGGCCGGGTCGATACCTGCGCGACTCATCGCCCCGGCGAGCTTGTCCAGCGCGTTGTGGCGACCGATGTCTTCGCACACCTGCAGGATGTGGCCCTCGGCATCGCACCAGGCCGCCGCGTGCACCGCACCCGTCAACGCCTGGCGTGCCTGGCGCTCGCGCAACAACCGCTGCGCCCGCCCCGGTACCTGGGGCGGTACCGCCAGAGGGGGCAATGCACTTGGCAGCGTGCGGCGGACCTGGTCAAGACTTTCCGTGCCACACAGGCCGCAGCCGGTGCGGCCCGCCAGGTTGCGACGCCGCTCCTTGAGCCGCCACTCGCATTCGGCAGCCACCTCGAGCCGAACCTCGATGCCATCACAGGTGGGTTCTGCCTCGATGCCATAGACCTCGCTCGCATCGCGCACCAGCCCTTCGGTCAGCGCGAAACCGAGCGCAAACGCCTCCAGATCGGCCGGCGTGGCCAGCATCACGGCGTGCGAAATGCCATTGAACACCAGCGCCACAGGCGTCTCTTCGGCCAGCCAGTCGCCGCGCGAAACGGCCTGCCCACCGCGCCACGCAACCACACGGGCTGCGCGGACGCCTTCGGGCGTGCTCTCGCCCGGGAGGGCGCCTTCAAGGGTTGTCATGCTGTCTCCAGTGATCGACGCGGGGACACTCGCCAGGATCGCCGCACGGCTTCTTCACGATGCCCGGCCGGCGCCATGCACACCGCGCCGGCACGAAAGTGCGGGTGTGTATGCTGGTGAGGCATAGGGTAACCCAGTGCCCCTGCACGCTGGCCTGCCCCGCCGCCCCTTTTCACCACCTTTTGCATGCCCGCTGCCACCCCCACCCCCGACGAATCCCTGCCTCCTCGCTGGGCCACCCTGATGGTGGCCACGGCCAACGTACTCAACCTGGCGCAGCCCGGGCGCCACTTTTACGATGGCCAGAGCCCTTACCGGCAGGATGAGTTCGAGCGCAAGGTGAACTGGCTCGGCGAGCGCTTTCGCACCCTCAATGCCGATGTGCTGGCGGTGCAGGAAGTGTGGGACGAAGTGGCCCTGCGCGCCGCCATCGCCCGCAGCGGGCTGCAATATGGCTTCGTCGGTGTGCCCGGGGCTGAAAACGGTCCGGGGCAGCACGGTGCACAGGGCACGCCGCGCGTCGGCCTGGCCACCCGGCTGAAAGTGGCGCACACCGAATCGCTGGTCGACTTTCCGCCCGCCGCCGTCGTGCAGGTCCCCGGCCTGGGCGCCCATGGCCGGTTCGAGCGCCCGCCCCTGCTGGCCACCCTGCGCCTCAAACACGGACAACCCGTGGCGGTGCTGGTCGCTCACCTCAAGAGCAAGCGACCGAAATTCCTGCAGGACGCCGAAGGTCGGCCGCTCGAAGACCCCAACGACCCGGCGGTGCAGGCGGTGGCTTCGCTGCGATCGCTGATCATGCGCGCGGGCGAAGCCCTGGCGCTGCGGCTGAAGGTGGTGGAATTGCTGCACCGCACGCGGCTGCCACTGATCGTGATGGGCGATCTCAACGACAGTCCGCACAGCGTCACCACGCAACTGATCGCCGCCACCTCGCAAGCGGCCTACGACAAGGGCGCGCGCGACACCGCGCTGTACAACGCCTGGGATGTGCAGGGTGAAGGCGCCCTGCGCCGCGACGTGGCCTTCTCGCACATCCACCAGGGCTACCCCGAGGTGCTGGACCAGGTGCTGGTCAGCGAAGAATTCGTCGCCACCAGCCGCGCCAGCATCGGCGATGTGCGGCGCGTGGAGGCTTTCAACGACCACCTGCACGAAGGCCGTGAACGCTGGCGCAGCGACCATGGGTTCGTGCGCGCGCTGTTGCGTCTGCGGCTGGATGCGCCCGTCCCGGACGTTTAAACCTGTTCTAAGTGTCGGCGCCAAGAATGGCGGCGTCGGTGGCGGTTGCCACCGATCCACAACCCTCCAAGGAGTCCTCATGAGCAAGAACCTGATCGCCCTGCTGTCTGCTGCCCTGCTCACCGCAGGTGCCGCCCACGCGGCCACCAACACCCCGGCTGCCGCGACGGCGCCGGCCACACCGGCGACCGAGATGGCGAGTACCGCTGCCGCCCCGGCACCGGCGGTCCCGACTGCGGCCGAGAAGCCCGCCCACAAAGCGGTTACCCCGATGGCCCAGGAACACAAGAAAAAAGCCAAGAAGAAGCACGTGGCAGCCTCGAAGAAGCGCCACGAAACGCACGACGCTGTGAAGTCCTGAACCCTTCGAAACGGTCAGGCAAAAAAAGAGAGCGGATCATCCGCTCTCTTTTTTTTGGAGGGAAAGGAGCGCCCTTTCAGGCGCCCACCCAACGTCACTGCACGTTGCGGTAGTGACCGGGGAAGAGCTCGTTGAGCTTCATGCCGCTGTCGCCGTCGGCCACGATGTCGCCCGTGCGCAGCGCTTCGCGCAACTCGGCCTTCACTTCGGCGCGCGTCTTGCCTTGCTCCGGTGCGGCCGCCTGGACCTTCACCACGTCGGCCTTGGCCGCGTACTGCGCCGGGCTCAACTCAGCCAGCGTCTGGCCGCTGTCACCACCGGCGACCAGCGAACCGTCGCGCAGGGCCTGTTGCAGCTCGGCCTTGACCTGTTCACGGCTCAGGCCCTGGGCCTGCACGGCCGGGTAGCGGTTGGGCGAGAGTTCAGCCAGGGTCTGGCCGCTGTCGCCGCCGGCGACCAGCGAACCATTGCGAATGGCTTGTTGCAGTTCGGCCTGAACCTGCTCGCGGCTCAGGCCCTGGTCGGCGGCCACGGCCTGACCGGCGGCGATGGCCAGCACGGCAGCAGCAAAAACGGAAGTGAAGCGACGTTGGGTGTTCATGATGGTTCCTTT
>Ga0067045_1031186_pt1 | contig 12958 bp, 7 predicted proteins | sample TerdegcTABiofilm_FD_59184 | JGI IMG/M metagenome (GOLD analysis project Ga0067045, IMG submission 59184) | Combined Assembly of (Gp0054472, Gp0054536) Wastewater bioreactor microbial communities from Singapore -Terephthalate degrading...
GCCGCCGGCGGTGACGCGGTTTGTCCCCGGCCGCGTCGGAGCGGGTTTCACCGACGACCTGGACGAGGTGGCGGACTTTCTGGTGAAGAATGGCAAGGCCGCCCTGGACCATAATTATGGCCTGTGGTACGACCGGCGGCGGGACGATCACGAGCGGGTGCGGCGGATGGACGGGGACGTGCTGCCGCCATTTTACGAGCAGCCGTTCGCGCGCAGCGGGCGGGGGACGGCTTGGGACGGCCTGAGCCAGTACGACCTGACGAAGTATAATCGCTGGTATTGGTCGCGCCTGCGCCAGTTCGCGGAGCGGTGCGAGGCGCGCGGCTTGATTCTGTTCCACCAAAACTACTTTCAGCATCACGTGCTCGAGGCGGGGGCGCATTGGGCGGATTTCCCCTGGCGCGCCGCCAACAACATCAATCAAACCGGCTTCCCCGAACCGCCGCCCTACGCGGGCGACAAGCGCATTTTCCAGGCCGAGTTGTTTTATGACACGCGGCACCCGGTTCGCCGCGCGCTGCATCGCGCCTACATCCGCCAGTGCCTGGACAATTTCGCCTCCTGTGCCAACGTCATCCAATTCACCAGCGCGGAGTTCACCGGTCCCTTGCACTTCATGGAATTCTGGCTGGATACGATTGCGGAGTGGGAACGGGAGCATGCAGGAAGCGGGCTGGCCCGGGGGTCGCCGCTGGTCGCGTTGAGCGCCACCAAGGACGTCCAGGACGCGATTCTGGCGGACCCGCGGCGCAACCCGGTTGTGGATGCGGTGGACTTCCGCTATTGGTGGCGCACCGCCAAGGGCGAGTTCGCTCCGCCGGGCGGCAGGAACCTGGCGCCGCGTCAATTCGAGCGGCAATGGCGCGGCGGCCGGCCGGGCGACATGGATTTGGCGGGCATGGCGGCCGGGTATCGGGCGAAGTATCCGGCCAAGGCGCTGCTCTGCGATTTTGACGCGGCGGGTTGGGCGTGGCTGTGCGCGGGCGGTTCGCTGCCGCGGTTGCCGCAAACGACCGACCCCGCCCTGCTGGACGCCGTGCCCCGCATGCAGCCGTCGCCGGCAACGCCACCGGGGCGCTGGACCCTCTGCGAGCCGGGCCGCCAATGGCTGGTTTGCCTCGACCGCGCGGCCCCGCCGGAACTGGATTTGACCGCCGAGCCGGGCGCGTTCCAGTTGCGCCGGGTGGATTCCGCCACGGGGAGAACCACGCCGGCGGGACGGATAAACGGCGGGGCGCGAGTGAGCCTGCCAAAGGAAAACGGAACGACGACCATCCTCTGGCTGGTCAAGGAGTGAACACCATGACTGAGAATTCCATTCGCCAATCTTTCGGGGCACAGGGCGGCCGGCGCCTGTGCGAAATGACGCAGGCCCCACGCCGCCGCTGGCCGGGGCGGCGAACGCTTCGAGGGACCCTGCTGGCGGGGCTGCTGTTGCTCTCCGGGGCGGCGCCGCAGGCGCGCGCGGCGGACACCGTCGAGCTGTGGGGCATGTATGAAGTGGTGCTTCGGGGTCCGGCGGGGGGGAACCCCTTTCTGGAGGTGCATTTGGCGGGACGTTTTGCGCAAGGGTATGACTCGATCGAGGTTCCCGGCTTCTACGATGGCGAGGGCGTGTACCGGATTCGGTTCATGCCGCGGAAGCCCGGGTCCTGGACTTACGAAACGCGCAGCAATGTGCCGGAGCTGAACGGTAAAACCGGCGCCTTTTCGGTTGGAAAACCTTCGAGCGCAAACCACGGCCCCGTGCACGTCACCAACCTGTTCCACTTTGCCTACGCCGACGGCACGCCTTACCGGCAGGTGGGCACCACGTGCTATGTGTGGACGCACCAGGATGAGGCCCTGCAGGAGCAGACGCTCAAAACCCTGGCGGCGTCGCCCTTCAACAAAATCCGATTTTGCGTTTTTCCCAAACGCTATTCGTGGAACACCAACGAGCCGGCCCTCTACCCTTTTGAGGGGAGGCCCCGTAATTTTGACACGACGCGCTTCAACCCGAAATTCTTCCAGCATTTCGAGCAGCGGATTCTCGACCTCCAGCGTCTGGGCATCGAAGCCGACGTCATTCTGCTGCATCCTTACGACGAGGGCGCCTGGGGGTTCGACCGCATGACCCCCCTGGAAGACGACCGGTATCTGCGGTATGTCGTGGCCCGCCTGGCCGCGTTCCGCAACGTGTGGTGGTCGCTGGCCAACGAATACGATTTCATGGAGCACAAAACCGAGGAGGATTGGGAGCGCATGGGCCAGCTTGTCTCGCGCACCGATCCCTTTGGCCACCTGCTCTCGATCCACAACGGCAAGCGCCTGTTCAACCACACCCGGCCCTGGATCACCCATGCCAGCATCCAGAACGGCTCGGCGGTCGCGGACCCGAACACGGCCGGCATTTATCGCGATGCCTATCGCAAGCCGGTGGTTTATGACGAAATCAAATACGAGGGCGACATTCCCAAGCGGTGGGGAAATCTCTCCGCCGAGGAGCTGGTCTTTCGGTTCTGGAACGGCACCATCGCCGGCACCTACGCCGGCCACGGGGAAACCTACCTCAGCCCCGACGAGGTCCTTTGGTGGTCCAAGGGCGGAGTGCTCAAGGGCCAAAGCCCGGCGCGGCTGGCGTTTTTGCGCCAGGTGTTGGAGGCCGCGCCGGCGGAAGGCATCGAGCCGATTGACAAATGGCAAAACCCGGAATACGGGGGCCAGGCCCCGGACTACTATCTGGTTTACTTGGGCCGGCAGACGCCCGACTCGTGGGAATTCCGGCTGCCCAAACCCCCGCAAGGCAAAGGCCGGCCGCCCGCCGAGGGCATGGTTTTCAAAGTCGAAGTGCTCGACACCTGGAACATGACCGTCACGCCCGTGCCGGGAACCTTCACGCTTACCCGGCAGACGGATTACTTCTACGCCGACAAGGACGGGCGGCGGGTGCCCTTGGGGGGCAAACCGTTCCTCGCCATTCGCATCCAACGCCTGCGGGATTAGGACGCCATGCTCCCTGTCACTCGCCGCAAAACACCGGCCACGATGGAACCCGGCCCCGAGGCGCCGGGCCGGAGGGGCGGCGCCGGCCGGCGATGGGCGAAATGCCGGATGGGCGTCGCGGCGCTGGCGATGGCCACGCTGTCGGCCGGCGCCCGCACCGCCACCCTCGAGGTGTCTCCGCCCGTGCCGGCGCGCGTTCAGTTCGGCGTGGAGAAACTTACGGCCGCCCTCACCCAGGCCGGGTTCACCGTGGCCCCGGCCCCGGCCGTTCCAACGCAGGATGACTCGCTGGTGATTCGTCTGGTGCGGGAGCCGGCGCTGGGGCGGGAGGGCTTCCGTCTTAGAACCGGCCCCGGCGGGGAGGGGGTCATCGCCGGCGGGGACGACTCCGGGTTGCTCTACGGCTGCCTGGAGCTGGCCGGGCGAATTCGCTCCGCCGGGGGCCTGCCGCGGGTCGCCGACCAAACCGACCGGCCGGTTCTTGCCTTGCGGGGCACGTGTGTCGGTTTGCAGAAGACCACGATTCTGCCGGGGCGAAAAGTGTACGAGTATCCTTACACACCCGATTTGTTTCCCTGGTTCTACGAGAAGCCGCTGTGGCGCGAGTATCTGGATTTCCTGGTTGAGCACCGGTTCAACGCGTTGTTCCTGTGGAACGGCCATCCCTTCGCGTCGCTGGTGCGTCTGCCGGACTATCCGCAGGCGGTCGAGGTGCCGCCGGAGGTCTTTGAGCGGAACGTCGAAATGTATCGCTGGCTGGCGGAGGAATGCGACCGGCGCGGCATCTGGCTGGTGCAGATGTTCTACAATATTTTTCTGCCCCAGCCGCTGGCGGCGGAGCACGGGCTGCCCACGCAACTTGCGGCGCCGACTCCCCTGGCCGCGGATTACACGCGGAAATCCCTCGCGGCATTTATCCAGCAATATCCGAACGTGGGGCTGATGATCTGCCTGGGCGAGGCGCTTCAGGGCACGAGCAACCAGGTCGCCTGGGCCACCCAGACCCTGCTGCCCGCCGTTCATGACGGCATGCGCGCCGCCGGGCTGGGGGCCGAGCCGCCCATTGTAATTCGCACCCACGCCCTGGAAGCGGAGGCGATCCTGCCGGCGTGTTTCCAGGTTTACTCGAACCTGTTCACCGAAACGAAATACAACGGCGAATCGCTGACTACGTATGAACCGCGGGGCAAGGCCCAGGCCACCCACCTCGCCATGGCCCGCCTCGGCCCGCACCTGGTCAACGTCCACATTCTCTCGAATCTCGAGCCGTTCCGTTACGGGGCCGCGCGGTTCATCCGCAAAAGCGTGCTGGCCGCGCGCGACCGTCTCGGCGCGTCCGGCTTGCATCTTTACCCGCTGAGTTATTGGAACTGGCCGTCTTCGCCGGACATCGCGGCGCCGCCGCTCAAACAATGGGAGCGGGATTGGATGTGGTTTGCGGCCTGGGGCCGCTATGCGTGGAATCCCGACCGTTCGGCGAGCGAAGACCGCGCTTTTTGGCTGGGCCGGCTGGGGGCATTTTACGGCTGCGATGAGGCCGCGGCCGGGGCAATTCTCGAGGCCTGCAACGACGCCGGGGAGGTGGCGCCCATCCTCGTCCGGCGATTTGGCATCACCGAGGGCAACCGGCAGACCCTTTCGCTTGGCATGACGCTGGACCAACTGGTCAACCCGAAGCGCTACAACGCCATCCCGGAGCTGTGGGAATCCCAGGCGCCACCGGGCGAGCGGCTTGATGAATTTGTGCAAAAGGAGTGGCGAAAGGAGCCGCATGTGGGCGAAACGCCGGTCCTGGCCATCCGGGACGCGCTGCGGTTCTCGAGCAACGCCGTGGCCGGCTTCGCGGCCGCCGCAGGGAGGGTCACGCGGCATCGGGAGGAGTTCGAGCGCTGGCGGCGCGACGCGCAAAGCCTCGAGCTGATGGCCCGCTTCTATCAAGCGAAAACCACCGCCGCCCTCCATGTCCTGCGGTTCGGCCTGAACCGCGAGCTTGGGGAAATGGAACAAGCCGCCCGGGCCATGGTTGAAAGCGTCGAGCATTTTGAGCAACTGGCCAAACTCACCGCGCCGGCCTATCATTTCGCCAACTCCATGCAGACCGGGCATCGCAAAATTCCCTTCCCGGGCGCCGTCAACGGCGTGGGCACGAACTATCACTGGACCCAGGTTTTGCCGCTCTATCGGCAGGAGTTGCGAACCTTCCTGGCGGAACTCGAGGAATTGAAGAATCCGGCCTCGCGCAAGCCTCAGCTCGCTTCCCCCTGGCCCGGGGCGGCGTTCAAGCTGTGGAGCGCGCATGCGGAGGTTTACGAGGTCAAGGTTGGCGCCCGTCCGTTTGCCGACCGCCCCTATACGATCCTCGAGCTGGCCCCGCAACTGGCCGGGCTGACCGGCATTCGGTTCTCACATGAGGCGGCGAAGAACGGGCGCTACGAGCCGGTGGAATTCGAGGTGGGCGAGCCGGTGGGCGTGCTCATCGGCTACTTCCAGGAGGCGCGGGACATCTGGTTGCAGGTGCCGAACCTGGATGTCGCCTCGCACGCCGACGAGCGCGGCGGGGTGGAGGTGCTGCTGCCCGATGCCGCGGCCATCGAACAGTGCCCGAAGGTGAACGTGCACGCCTTCCGCTACGGGCCGGGCCGGCACAAACTCGAGCCGATGGGCCAAGGCAGCTTTGTGGTGCTGGGGGTGGTGCCGGCTGCCGCGCTGTCAGAAAAAACGGAGTTGAAGCGATGATGCGCCACGGCCTGTTCATCGCGCTGGTTGCCAGCCAAATTGGCTGTGGCGGTTTGGCCGCTCGCGGGGTCGAGGACACGAACACCGTTTACCTGTTCAGCACCTTCCGGGAGCCGGAGCAGGACGGGTTGCGGTTCGCCTACAGCTTTGACGGGTATCACTGGTCGAATGTGCCCGGCTTGTTTCTCAAGGCGCGGGTGGGGGGCGGCATCCTGCGCGACCCGAGCGTCTGCCGGGGGCCGGACGGCACGTGGCATTTGGTTTGGACGACGGCGTGGCGGGGGGACAAAGGGTTCGGTTACGCGCATTCGAAGGACTTGGTGCACTGGTCGGAACAGCGTTTCATCGAAGTGATGGCGCACGAGCCGGAGACGGTCAACACATGGGCGCCGGAGCTGTTTTACGACGAGGCGTCGGGGCGTTTTTTCATCTGCTGGGCGTCCACGATTCCCGGGCGGTTCGCTGACGGCCTGGAGACGCCCACCAACAACCACCGGATGTATTTCACCACCACCGCCGATTTTCAAACCTTCACCCCCAGCCGGTTGTTCCTGGACCCGGGCTTCAGCGTCATTGACTGCCAGATTCTGAAAGCGGGTCCGCGGTATGTTTTGCTGCTGAAAGACAACACCCGGCCCGAGCGCAACATCAAAGTGGCGTTTGGCGACGCGCCGTCCGGCCCCTGGCGGGAGGTGTCGGCCGGCCTGACCGAACACCTGACCGAGGGACCGAGCGGTTTGAGAATCGGGGAGGATTGGTTGATTTATTACGAGGCTTACCAGCAGAAGCGGTACGGGGTGATGAAAACGCGGGATTTCAAGACCTTCGAGGACGTGACCTCGCAGGCCGTGTTTCCCCCGGGGCTCAAGCACGGCACGGCTTTCCAAGCCACCCGGAAGGACCTCGATTACCTTTTCAAAGTCGGCACCCAGCAGGTTTGGAACGTCCGCCTCCCGTGGGCGTCCCCCGTTCCGGCGGAGCGGGTCCGGGCGCGGCTGGCGGAAATTGAATCCGTGGCGCGGGCGGGCCCGTTCCAGCCCGACTGGGCTTCGATCACCAACGCCTTTCGCACGCCGTCCTGGTACCGGGACGCCAAGTTTGGCATCTTCATTCATTGGGGCGTTTATTCGGTGCCGGCGTTTGGCAGCGAGTGGTATCCCCGGAACATGTACACCCCCGGCACGCCCGAGTTCGAGCACCACCGCGCCACCCACGGTCCGCAGAACGTTTTCGGTTACAAGGATTTCATTCCCCGGTTCACCGCCCGGTCGTTCGACGCGCGCGCGTGGGCGAAACTGTTCAAGGAAGCGGGCGCGCGCTATGTTGTGCCCGTCGCGGAGCATCACGACGGGTTCGCGATGTACGACAGCCAGGTCACGGAGTGGTCGGCGGTCAAACGGGGCCCGCGGCGGGATGTGCTGGCGGAGCAGACCCGGGCGTATCGGCGGGCGGGGTTGGTGCCGGGCGCCTCCTCGCACCGCGCCGAGCACTGGTTCTTTTTCGACCAGGGCCTTTACTGGGATTCGGATGTGCGGGACACGAACCACGCCTCGCTGTACGGGCCGGCGGGGAACAAACGGACCGCCGAGGCGCAGGCGGAAATCCCGGATGAACCCTTCCTTCAGGATTGGCTGCTGCGGGCCTGCGAGATTGTGGACCAATACCGGCCGCAGTTGTTCTATTTCGATTGGTGGATTTGCCAGCCGGTGTTCCAGCCTTACTTGAAGACGTTCGCCGCCTACTATTACAACCGGGGCGTTCAGTGGAAGCAGGAGGTGGCCATCAACTTCAAGGAATGGGAGGGCCGGTCGTTTCCGCCGGGGGCCGGCGTGTTCGACATCGAACGCGGCCAGGCCGGGCAGATTCGGCCGGATTTCTGGCAGACGGATACGTCGGTGTCGAAGAACTCGTGGGGTTACATTCACCAGCATCAGTACAAGGAACCCGGCGAGATCGTGGATGACCTGGTGGATGTCGTGAGCAAGAACGGCACGTTGTTGCTGAACATCGGTCCCCGGGCTGACGGCACGATTCCCGAGCGGGAACAACAGATGCTGAGGGAAATCGGCCGCTGGCTCAAAATCAACGGCGGCGCCATTTACGGCTCGCGGCCATGGCGGGTGTTTGGCGAGGGCCCGACCCGGATTGTCGAGGGCTCGTTTGGCGATGTCAAACGGCCGCCTTTCACGGCTGAAGACATCCGGTTCACCACGCGCGGCGGCCGGCTTTACGCGATTGCGCTGGCGTGGCCGCCGGACCGGCAGCTTCTGATTCGCTCGCTGGCGGCGGGGGGCGGGCCCGGTCTCAAACTTCGCGGGGTGCGGCTGCTGGGGCATCGTGGAAGCATTGCCTGGGAGCAGACTCCGGGCGGCCTGCGAGTGGCCCTGCCGGAGAAACCGCCGTGCGATTTTGCCATTGCGCTCGAAATCACCGCGTTCGAACCTTTTAATCCATCACCCTTGGTAAACTGAATATGATCAAGACGAACTTCACCCTCGGCGTCATTTACGGCAATCGGGATTTCTTCCCGGACGCGCTCGTTGCCGAGGCGCGCGCGGACATGGCCAGACTGTTTCGGAACCTGGGCATCTCGGCGGTGCAGCTCTCGGAGAAGGCCTCGAAGCTCGGGGGGGTCGAGACTTACGCGGAAGCGCGAAAGTGCGCCGAGTTGTTCAAACAAAACCGGGAGCGGATTGAAGGGGTGCTGGTGGTGCTGCCGAATTTTGGGGATGAAAAGGCCGTGGCCGACACGCTGAAGCTGGCGGGGCTGAACGTTCCGGTGCTGGTGCAGGGCTATCCCGACGACCCCGGCAAGCTCTCGCCCGCCCGGCGCCGGGACTCGTTCTGCGGGAAAATCTCGGTGTGCAACAACCTGGTCCAGGCCGGCATCCGCTTTTCGCTGACCACGCGCCACGTCTGCCACCCGCTGTCCGCCGCCTTTGAAAACGATTTGCGCCGGTTCCTGCGGGTCTGCCGGGTCGTCAACGGCGTGCGGGGCGCGCGCCTGGGGGCCATAGGCGCCCGGCCCGGCGCGTTCAACACCGTCCGTTACAGCGAGAAGCTGCTCGAGCGCCACGGCGTGAGTGTCACCACCGTGGATTTGTCCGAGATTCTGGCCGCGGCCGGCCGGCTGGGCAGCAACGCTCCCGCGGTGCGGGACCGGCTGGCGGAGATTCGCGCCTATGCGCCGGCGCCGGGGGTGCCGGCCGAGAAGCTGGCGCAAATGGCGAAGCTGGGGGTGGCGATTTCGGAATGGATGGAGGCCCACGAGCTGGACGCGACGGCGATTCAATGCTGGACGTCGTTGCAGCGGAATTTCGGGTGCAATGCCTGCACGCTGATGAGCATGATGAGCGAGAAGTTCCTGCCCAGCGCGTGTGAAGTGGATGTCACCGGGGTGCTGACCATGTACGCGATGCAACTGGCCTCGGGCACCCCCGCCGCCCTGGTGGACTGGAACAACAACTATGCCGACGACGAAAACAAATGCGTGCTGTTCCACTGCGGCAACTGGGCCAAAGCCTTCCTGCCCGACATCCGCATTTCCAACGCGCCCATTCTCGGCAGCACGCTCGGCGTCGAGAACACCTACGGCGCCCTCGAAGGCCGGACCGGGCCGGGGCCGCTGACGTTCGCCCGCATCACGACGGCCGACGCGGAGGGCGCCATCCGCGCCTACGTGGGCGAAGGGGAGCTCACCGCCGACGAGCTGAACACCTTCGGCAACCGGGCGGTGGCGCGCGTGCCCAACTTGCAGAAACTGATGCGCTACATCTGCCGTCACGGCTTCGAGCATCACGTGGCGATGACCCAGTCGAAAACGGCCGCCGTCCTGCGTGAAGCATTTGGGAATTATTTCGGCTGGGAAGTGTATGAACATGAACCGGCCGAAGGCTGATAATGCCTGCCACGCTGATGACTGACCGCGAGCTGCAATTCAAGTCCATCGCCTACCGCCGGGCGTTGCTGCAACTGATTTTCAGCGCCGGCGCCGGCCACACCGGCGGGGGGCTCAGTTGCCTGGATATTCTCAATGTCCTCTACCACCGGATTTTGAGGGTGTCGCCCGAGACGCGGGACAGCCCCGACCGGGACCGGTACGTGCAGAGCAAGGGCCACTCGGTCGAGGCGCTGTATGTGGTGCTGGCCGACCGGGGCTTCTTTCCGCGGACGGACCTCCAGACCGTCTGCCGCTATCAGTCGCCTTATGTGGGGCACCCCACGCGGAAGGTTCCCGGCATCGAGATGAACACGGGGGCGCTGGGGCACGGTCTGGCCATCAGCGCCGGCATGGCCCTGGCGGCCAAACTGGACGGACGCTCCTACCGGGTCTTTACGCTGCTCGGGGACGGCGAACTGGCCGAGGGCTCGAATTGGGAGGCCGCCATGGCCGCGAGTCATTACCGGCTGGACAATTTGACCGCCATCATTGACCACAACACGCTGCAAATCACCGGCCCCACCCGCGACGTTTGCAGCAATGAGCCGCTCGACGACAAATGGCGCGCCTTTGGCTGGACGGTGCGGGAAACCGATGGCCACGATGTGGCGGCGCTGACGCGCGTGTTGGGCGCGCCGCCCGAGCCTGGCAAGCCCACCTGCGTCATCGCCCACACCATCAAAGGCAAAGGCGTGAGCTTCATGGAGAGCGTGCCCCGCTGGCATCACGGCGTGCCCACAGCCGCCGAGCTGGCCCGGGCGGTGGCGGAGCTCGACGCGGTCGAAACCCGCCTGCGGGAGGAAGCGGCATGAGCGCGCCGGCACCCTCGGTGTTCTCGCCCACGGCCGCGCGCCTGGCGGAAAAACTCGGTCTGGCACTTGGCCAGCCCAACCTGGACGTTTTCGCCGACACGTTGCTGGAACTGGCGCGGGCCAACCCGGACATTCTGGCGCTGACCAGCGACTCGCGCGGTTCCGGAAAGCTGGCGCCGTTCGGCCAGGCGCTGCCCCGCCAATTGGTCGAGGTGGGGATTGCCGAGCAGAATCTGGTCGGCATGGCGGCCGGGCTGGCCGCGTGCGGCAAGAAACCCTTCGCGGTTTCGCCCGCCAGCTTTCTCACCACCCGGGCGTTGGAACAGATCAAGAACGATGTGTGTTATTCCGATGTCCCGGTGGTGTTGGTCGGCATCAGCGCGGGAACCAGCTACGGGGCGCTGGGCAGCACGCACCACTCGCTTCACGACCTCGCGGTGCTTCGCGCCATCCCCAATCTCTCAATCGTCGTGCCCGCGGATAACTGGGAGACGCGCGAGGCGGTCCGCTGGGCCGCCACGGCGCGCCAGCCGGTCTATCTCCGCTTTGGCAAGGCGCCCACCCGCCATCTCGGCACGGCGGAACGGCGGTTCGAGCCCGGCCAGGCGACGGTGTTGCGGGAGGGTGCCGACGCGGCGTTCATTGGCACGGGCGAAACGGTGGTGCATTGCCTGCTGGCGGCGGGCGCGCTGGCGGCCGAGGGGCGGGAGTGCCGCGTGATCAGCATGCCTTGGGTCAAACCGCTGGATGAGGAGACCCTGGTCAGCGCGGGCCGCGAGTGCGAGGCGGTGATCGTGGCCGAAGAACACAGCGTTCACGGCGGCTTGGGCGAAGCCTGCGCCTCGGCCCTGATGCGCGCCGGCATCCGCGTCCCGTTCCGCATCGCCGCCATTCCGGACGAGGAAACGGTCACCGGGTCCCAGGCGGACATCTTCCGGCACTATGGCCTGACGATGGAAGGCCTGAGCCAGGCGGCTCGCGAGCTTCTGGAGGGCCTGTGAGTCTGATACTTGCCCTCGATCAAAGCACTTCCGCGACCAAGGCGGTCCTGTTTGACGACGCCGGGGCGCTGGTGGACAAGGCTTCACTCGAGCACCGGCAGATTTATCCCCAAGCCGGCTGGGTGGAACATGACGCCGGGGAAATCTGGCAGAACACCCTCGGGGCGATCCGCGCGCTGGCCGCCCGGCAGGGGGACCGCTTCCAGGAGGTGGCTGCCGTCAGCCTGACCAATCAGCGGGAAACCGTTGTGGTTTTCGAGCGCGCGACCGGCCGGCCGCTGCATCACGCCATCGTGTGGCAGGACCGCCGCGGCGCCCCGCTCTGCCAGCGCCTGGCCGCCGAGGGATGGGAGGGGGCCGTGCGGAGCAAGACCGGTTTGCGGCTGGACACCTATTTTTCGGCGTCGAAGCTGCAGTGGTTGCTGGCCGGGCGGCCTGACCTGGCCCGGCAGCTCGAGGACGGCCGCGCCGTGGCGGGCACGATGGATGCCTACCTGATTCACCGGCTCACGGGCGGCCGCGTCTTCGCCACCGATTTCACCAACGCCAGCCGCACCCTCCTTTTTGACATTCACCAACTGCGGTGGGACCCCGAGCTGTGCCGGCTTTTCGGCGTGCCGGTCCACGCGCTGCCCGAACCCCGCGAGCCGTTTGCCCGTTATGGGGAAACGGACGCCGGCGGGACGCTGCCCCGGCCCGTGCCCATCTGCGGAGTGTTTGGCGACTCCCAGGCCTCTTTTTTCGCTCAACGGTGCTTCCAGCCGGGCACGGCCAAAGCCACGTTCGGCACCGGCACGTCTGTCCTGTTCAACATCGGGCGGGACTGCCGGCTTTCGAGCGGGGGAGTGGTTACGGCCCTGGCGTGGGTTTTGCAGGGCCAGCGCATTTATGCGCTCGAGGGCTTGATCAATTACTCGGCCGCCACGCTCGCCTGGCTTAAGGATCAGCTCGGCCTGATTGACGACGTCGCCCAAGCCGAACCCCTTGCCACTGCCGTCCCGGACAACGGCGGGGTGTATTTGGTGCCGGCCTTTGCCGGGCTGGGCGCCCCCTACTGGAGCGCGGACGCCCGCGCCGCGATTGTCGGCCTCACCGCCTTTTCCAAGCGCGAGCACGTGGTCCGGGCCGCTCTGGAATCCATTGCTTACCAGGTGCGGGACGTGCTGGACCTCATGGGGGTGGAGGCGGGGGTGACGCTCCAGGCGCTCCATGCCGACGGCGGGCCGACCCGCAACGCGTTCCTGATGCAGTTCACGGCGGATGTGGCGGGGGTGGAGTTGCGCGCGAGCGACGTGCCGGAAGCCTCGGCGCTCGGGGCCGCGATGGCGGGATGCCTCGGCCTGGGCATTCACCCCTCCCTCGAACGCCTGAGCGCCTTGCGCCGCGAAGTCCGGACCTTCAAGCCGCAACTGGCCCCCGCGGCGGTGGAACGCCTGCGCGCCGGCTGGCTGGCCGCCGTCAAACGAGTGCTTTAACTTGCAACC
>Ga0067045_1031187_pt1 | contig 12955 bp, 12 predicted proteins | sample TerdegcTABiofilm_FD_59184 | JGI IMG/M metagenome (GOLD analysis project Ga0067045, IMG submission 59184) | Combined Assembly of (Gp0054472, Gp0054536) Wastewater bioreactor microbial communities from Singapore -Terephthalate degrading...
CCAGCCGCTGGGGCGCGGCCGGTGGCGTCAGGGGCGTGATCTCGGCGGACTCGAAGGCGGGCACGGCCAGTCCGGCCGCGGCGCAGGCCTGCTCCAGCCCGGCGGTCAGCTCCTCCAGGGCCCGGGCATAGACCTCGGCGGACAGGGCCCCGGAATGATAGGCGTAGCGGCCGCCCGTGGCCCTGGCGTCGAAGTTCTCCATGAAGGACACGCCCTTGCCCTTGACGGTGTCGGCCACGAGGATCTTGGGCCGGTCCGGGTTTTCGGCCTGGAGGCGGTCCAGGGCCGCGGCCAGGGCCGGGACGTCGTTGCCGTTGCAGCGGGCCGTGGCCCAGCCGAAGGCCGCGAACTTGGCCTGCAGGTCGCCCAGGTCCGAGACCTCGGCCACCCAGGTGTCGGACTGGATCTTGTTGTGGTCCACGATGACGGTGAGCTCGCCGTAGCCGCCGTTGGCCGTGGGCTGGAGCGACTCGTAGATCTGCCCCTCCTGGAGTTCGCCGTCGCCCAGGAGAACGAAGGCGCGGCCGGGGCGGCCGTCCAGGCGGCGGGCCTTGAGCATGCCGCGGGCCTTGGAGATGCCCATGCCCAGCGAGCCGGTGTTGGTGACCATGCAGGGCGTGCCCACGTCGGGGTGGCCGGGCAGGCCGCCCAGGCGGCGCAGGCTGCGCAGCTTCTCGAAGGGCATCCGGCCCAGGCCGATGAGCACGCTGTACAACGCCGGGGCGTCGTGGCCCTTGGAGGAGAAGAAGAAATCCTCCGGCCCCATGGCCTCCAGGTGCAGCCAGCTCATGATCTCCAGGGAGCTGAAGCTGGTGCCGATGTGGCCGGAGCCAGCGTTCTGGATCATGTACAGGCAGTTGATGCGGCAGGCCTGGGCGAAGGCGGCGGCCCGCAGCGGGGCCGGGGCCTGCGCGGCCAGCAGGATTTCAAGACCGGAAAGCGGGATGTAACGGGCGGTGTAGGCCATCAGCATTTGTCCTGTTGGGTGTGCAGGTAGATGTCCTTGAGGTCGGAGTAGATGTCGATGGCCTCGGTGCCGGGCTCGCGGGAGCCGTTGCCGGAGTGCTTGACCCCGCCGAAGGGCATGTGCGGCTCGGAGCCGAAGGTGGCGCCGTTGACCACGGCCATGCCCGTGGCCACGCGCTTGCAGAACTCCAAGCCCCGGTCCAGGCTGTCGGTGTGGATGCAGGCCGAGAGGCCGTAGTCGCAGTCGTTGGTCAGCGCCAGGGCGGCCTCGAAATCCGGCACGCGGTAGAGGCAGCAGATGGGGCCGAAGAGCTCCTCGCGGGAGATCTCGGCCTTGGGGTCCGCGCCCTCCAGGATGGTGGGGGCCATGTAGCAGCCTCCGGCGTGGGCCGGGTCGGTGAGCCGTCCGCCGCCGGTGAGCACCACGGCTCCCTGGGCTTTGGCGCGCTCCACCGCGGCGCACATGTTGCCGAGCTGGCGGGCGTTGATCACCGGGCCGAAGTCGTCGGACTCGGCGTTGCCCACGCGCTGGGCCTGGGCCGCGGCCACGAAGCGGGCCTTGAACTCCTCGTACACGGCGTCGAAGACGATGATCCGGCTGCCCGCCACGCAGCGCTGCCCGGCGTTGGAAAAGGCCGAGAGCGCGGCGAACTTCACGGCCCGCTCCAGGTCCGCGTCGTCGCAGACCACCAGGGCGTTCTTGCCGCCCAGCTCCAGGGAAATTTTGGCCAGCCTGCGTCCGGCGATCTCGCCCAGGATGCGGCCCACCTTGGCCGAGCCGGTGAAGGAGATCACGCCCACGTCCGGGTGTTCCACCAGGGGCTGCCCGGCCTCGGGCCCCAGGCCCTGGACGATGTTCAGCAGGCCGTCGGGCAGGCCCGCCTGTTTGGCGATCTCGCCCACGATCCAGGCCGTGGCCGGGGTGTCCTCCGCGGCCTTGAGCACCACGCCGTTGCCGCAGACCAGAGCCGGGAAGACCTTCCAGGCCACGTTGGCGATGGGCGTGTTGGCCGCGATGATCAGCCCGGCCACGCCCACGGGCTGGCGCACGGTCATGGAGAAGCGGGTGGGCGTCGCGGTCTGGCAGGTGCGGCCGTAGAGGCGCTGGCCCTCGGAGGCGTAGAACAGCCCCAACTGGGCCGCGCCGGCCGTTTCGCCCCTGGCATCGGACAGTTTCTTGCCCGTCTCCAGGTGCACGATCTCGGCGATTTCTCCGGCCCGGGCCTGCATGAGCTTGACCATCTCGTGCAGCACGAGCCCGCGGCTTACGGCCGGAGTGGCCCCCCAGGCGGGCTGGGCGGCCTTGGCCGCGGCCACGGCGGCGGCCACGTCCGCGGCCCGGGAACGGGCCGCCGTGCAGAGCGGGCGGCCGGTGGCCGGGTCGAATTTCTCGAAGGTCTCGCCCGCGGCCGCGGGCACGCTGCGGCCGTCGATCCAGTTGGGCACGAATTCGGGGATGGGCATGGGGATTCCTCTCTGGCTGCGCCGTGGGGCGCTCGGGGTCACCAGGCGGTCCAGCCGCCGTCGATGACCATGTTGGAGCCCGTCATGTACGAGGCGGCGTCCGACATGAGATAGACCACCGCGCCGTTGTACTCGTCCGCCCGGGCCATGCGCCGCAGGGGCACGCGCTTCCGGTATTCGGCGAGGAAGGCCTCTTCCTGGTTGTTGAACACGCCGCCGAAGGTCAGGGTGTTCACGCGCACGCCCTTTTCGGCCCAGTAGGTGGCCAGGTAGCGGGTCAGGTTGAGCAGGGCGGACTTGGACACCGAATAGGCCACGGGCTTGAAGAAGGTTTCGCCGCGGTCGCGGCGGTACTGGTAGAGATCCTGGCAGGGCGAGCCCACGCCGTAGGTGGAGCAGATGTTCACGATGGAGCCGCGCCCGGCCCGGGCCATGGCCGCGCCGATGACCTGGCAGCAGAGGAACACGCCCTTGACGTTGACCTCCATGACCCGGTCGAAGGAGGCCTCGGGGTAGGTCTCGAAGGGGCCGTTCTCCTCGGCGGGCGCGCCGGGGGGCGAGTCCAGGGCCGCGTTGTTGACGAGCCCGAAGGGCGTGCCGAAGCGGTCTTCCACCGCCGCCAGCCCCGCCAGAACCGAGGCCTTGTCGGCCACGTCCACCTGGGCGAAGAGGACCCGCTCCGGATCCAGCCCGGTGCGCTGGTCCTCGCGCGGGGCGGTCACGTCGAACACGGCCACGTTGGCCCCGTGGCCCAGCAGGGCGGCGGTGAACTGGCGGCCCAGCTGGCCCAGGCCGCCGGTGATGACCACGGTGCGGCCTGCGAGATCAAAGAGTCCGGCCGTCATTGTCAGGCCTCCGGCTGTTGCAGGACGATGCGGCGCAGGGCCGTGAAGCTCCGGCCGATCCTCCCGAAGTTCATGGCATATCCGAAACGGTTGTTGGACGCAAAAAAGGGCATCCGCAGCCTCCGCCGGCCCTCAGGCCACGGCGTTTTCCGGCAGGTCCACGCCGAATTCCGCGCGCAGGCGCTCGTTGCCGGGCCGGTAGAGGGCCGCGATGCGCTCCATGAGTTCGGCGGGGGCCTCGGAGCCGACCCCGTAGCGCGCCTCGATGCTCCGCCGCAGGCCCTGGGGCGCGCGCTTGGCCGCGGAGCGCAGGAGCCGGGCGGCCAGGTGCCTGGCGGGGTGCTGCCGGTGCTTGGCCACCAGCAGGTCCAGGGGAGGCATGCGCACGTGCGTGGCCGGGGCCTTGGCGGCCAGGTCCAGGGCGGGCTGCGGGTCGATGTCCAGGAAGCCGCAGAGAGAGCCGTAGAAACGCTGCTGGTCGCTGCGCAGCAGGTGGTAGTCGAGCACGAGCACCCTGTCCGGCCCGAAGGTCTCGGCATAGGCCCGGGCCAGGTCGGCGTAGAACAGCCGGGACAGGGGATTGGCGATGCGGATGTGCCGGAGGCCGGGGGCCGGGTCGGCGCTGTGCAGATAGGAGTCCAGGGCCCGCTGGAGCCACTGGCCGTAGGTGCAGAAGAAGAACTTCGTGCCGAAGGCCCGGGCGTACTGGAGGTACATGGACTGGAGGATGTCGGCCTGGCGGCGGACCGTGATCAGGATGCGCGCCTGCGGGAAGAATTCGGCCAGTCGCTGCATGACGAGCATGCGGTCGGCCGAGGTGTCGCTGCTCATGGTCTCGTCGGACCAGAGGACCGTCCGGCCCCCGGCGCGCTCCGCCGCAAAGGCGCGCACCCGCTGGAGGACCGGGGCCGCCTCCCCGCGCCGGGCGGCGAATTCCAGACCGTCCAGGGAGCTGACGAAGGAGCGCAGGGCGTTCATGTCCGCCGCGATTTCGGGCTGGGCGGTGTACGGCTTGCCCAGGGAGAGCAGCCCGGGATGCTTCTGAAAGATCTCGTTCTGCAGGAAGGTGGTGGCCGTCTTGGGCAGGCCGATGTGGACGCAGAAAGGGGCGTTCATGGGGTCATCCTTGGACGACGGCGAGGATCGTGGGCCGTCCCGCAGGACCGGACAGGGCGTCGTGCATGGAGTCCCTTTACTTGAGGATATCGAAGGAGAGGTCGCCGTCCTCGGGCAGGGCGGCGGTGAGCACCTTGCCGAGCACGTTCTCCAGCTCGTACGGGGGGATGCCGTCGGCCGGGCACTTGAAGGCGAGATGCTCCTCGGCCAGGACCGTGCCCGCGGGCAGGTCGCGCGCGGCCACGATCTTCTTGCCCATCTTCTTGATCGGGTTGACTTCCAGATCCAGGGGCTTTTTCACGCCGTCGCCCAGGGCGGTGCGGGCCCGGTGCAGGTCGCGCACCAGGTTGCCGAGACCCTTGGGGGTGAGCGAGAAGGCGTGGTCCGTGCCCTTCCAGGTGCGGTCCAAGGTGAAGTGCTTCTCGAAGATGCGCGCGCCCAGGGTGAAGGCCACCATGGCCATGGCGATGCCGTTCTGGTGGTCCGAGAGGCCGATGACCGCCTGCGGGAATTCCTGCATGTAGGTCTCGATGACCTTGAGGTTCATGTCTTCGGGCTGGCAGGGGTAGGCCGCCGTGCACTGGAGGATGGCCAGCTGCGGGTTGATGGCCAGGATGGCCTCGCAGGCCCGGCGCACGTCCGTCATGGAGCCGCCGCCGGTGGACAGGAGGATGGGCTTGCCCTTTTTGGCCACGTGGCGCAGCAGCGGCACGTTGGTCAGGTCGCCGGAGGCGATCTTGTAGGCCGGCATGTCGAAATCGGCCAGGAAGTCCGCGGAGTTCTGGTCAAAGGCCGTGGCGAAGAAGTCGATGCCGAGTTCGCGCGCGTAGTCCTTGAGCGCGGCGTACTGCGCGGCCCCGAACTCCAGGAACTCCCGGTGCTCGCCGTAGGTCTTCCCGAAGGCGTTCTCCGAATTATAGACCTGATTGTAGGCCGCCTTGGTGAACAGGGAGCGGTTGTCGCGCTTCTGGAGCTTCACCGCGTTGGCGCCGCATTCCTTGGCCGCGCGGAACATCTGCTTGCAGATCTCCAGGTCGCCCTGGTGGTTGTTGCCGATCTCGGCGATGACGTAGGCTTCACCGTCGTCCTGGATCAGCGTGCCGTTGATGGTGAGGGTAGGCATTGTTTCTCCTGTCCCTGGTCCGGAGTTCCGCGCGGGGCGCGTTTGCGGGAGCATTTTGCGGTTGCGGGCGAATGCCGGGATATGGGCCGCACGTCCTGGTGTGGCTTATCCAATCTGCCTCTTGAATGCAATCCGGGGTGAAATGGCGGCGATCCGCTAAAAGTTCATATTTCCGCTCGCTGGGGCAGCTTTTTCAACAGCCGGGGCAGGACCATGTCCGGGGTCTGCTGCAGGAGGCAGTCCAGCGTGCCCCGGGGGCATTCCTCCTCCCCGCATTTCTGGCAGGGGAGGTAGAGGCGGCAGCACTCGTGTTCGGCCGAGGGAAACGTCCAGGCCGAGGGGCCGTTGGAGCCGATCATGGTCAGGGTCGGCACGTCCAGGGCCACGGCCACGTGCCGGGGGGCGGAGCAGTTGCCGAAGTGCAGGGCGGCTTGGCCGATGACCGCGGCCATTTCGCGCAGCCTCGGCTCGTGGTCCCGGGGCGGCAGAAGGACCCTGCCCGCGGGCAGGCCCGAGTCCCGGATGATCGCCTCCACGGTCTCCCGTTCCCCGGGGCCGTAGAGCAGATAGAACTTGAGATCGCCGCGCTCCCGGGCCGCCCGCGCGAGCAGGTCGGCGTAGTAGTGCTGCGGCCAGCGGCGCGTCACGCTGCGGTGGGTGGGGTCCACGGTCACCAGCAGATCGCCGGGCCGGAGGCCCTGTTCCGCCAAGTGCGCCGCGGCCCATCGCCGCTCGTCTTCCGTGAGATAGACGCGGGGCTTCTGGCTGTTCCAGGCGATGCCCAGGGGGGCCAGCACGGAGGCCTTGAGCTTCCCGGCGTAGCCGCCCTTGGGGAAGCCGCCGAAATGGGTGTAGAACAGCCGGTCGTACCACTTTCCCGGGCCGGTGAGCTTGACACGCGCGCCGGAGAAGAGGACCGCCAGGCGGCAGCGGAACAGGCGCTGGAAATCCACCACCAGGTCGTAGCCCGCGGCCCTGATCTTCAGGGACAGCAGGAGCGAACTCCAGAAACCGCTCCCGCGGCGCGCTTCCCAGGTCGTGCCCAGACGGGGATTGTGGCGCACCAGCGGGGCGCTGCGGTCCTCGGTGAGCAGGTCGATGCGCGCCCCGGGGTAGCGCCGGGCCAGGAGTTCGATGCAGGCCGTGGAGATGACCACGTCCCCGATCTGCCGGAGCTGGCAGACCAGGATCTTCCGGGGTTCGAAGGTGCGCAGGTCGATGCTCATGGGCGTTGGCGCAGCTCGTTGTATTGGCGTTCGTATGCCTGGGCCACGGCCTGCCAGTCGTGGCGTTCGGCCTGGCGGCGTCCGGCCTCGGCGTAGCGGGCGCGCTCGGCCGGATCGTCCATGAACGCGGCCAGGGCGGCGACCATGGCCGCCTGGTCGTCCACCGGGACCATGCGGGCGAACTCGCCGTGCCCGGCCACGTCCCGGCAGCCCAGGGCGTCGGTGGTGATGACCGGCGTGCGCGCGGCCATGGCCTCCAGGATGACCCGGCCGAAGGTCTCCAGCCGGGAGGGGAAGAAGAACGTGTCGGCCATGCAGTAGAGGTCCACCAGCTCGTCCACGGGCAGCTCGGTCCTGGGGTCGGCCGCCGGTCCCGGCCCGATCTCGGGCAGGGTGCGCACGCGGGAGCCGAGGCCCAGGCGCTCGAGCTCCGGCTCCAGCCTGTTGGTGTCCCCGCCCGCCACGAGCCACAGGAAGTCCCGGCCCTGCGCGGCCAGGGCCCGGGCCACCGGCGGGATGAGGTCGAAGCCCTTCTTGGGGTGGTTGCGGCCCACGGTGAGGATGCAGAACTGCTCCGGCCCCAGGCCGTGGCGCGCGCGGATGGCGGCGCGGTCCCGCGGTTTTTCGTACTGGCGCAGGCTGATGCCGTTGGGAATGACCCGGATGCGCTCGCGCGGGGCGCCCAGATCCGCGAGATCGTCCACCAGGCCCGGGGTCAGGGCGATCACCCGGTCCATGAGCCGGAGGTTCTCGCGGATGCGGCGGTCCACCTCGGGGTCCGTGCGCATGCCGTAGCCGTATTCCGGGGCCAGCTGCACGTCGTCGCCGTGGGCGCGCAGGCACAGGGGAGCCCGTCCCGCCAGGCCGCGGGCGATGGTGGCCTCGGGATGCGCGCCCATGATCTGCCAGACGTCGTACCGGTTCCGGGCCTGCTCCCGCCGCATGAGCCAAGCCAGGATTCCGGGCGCGTGGCGGCGCAGGAAGCCGATCTGCGGCGGCAGGGCCCGCACCGCGAAGGGCAGGGCCTGGAGAAAGGCCCGCTCCTTGCGCAGGCGCGGCCGCGGCACATAGAGCGTCACCGCGTGTCCGCGCTCCACGAGGATGCGGAAGAGGTTGTAGGTGAAGACTTCGTAGCCGCCCGCCTTGCGCAGGGATTCGAAGATGATGCCGGAGATGTTCATGGGGCGGGCCGTGGTTTCGACGTGTCGGGCTGTCGTCCGCGCGGGGCCGGACGGGTCATGGCGCATGGAGTAATGAATTTCGCGCCCCAAGGCAACCGTGCCCTCGCAGGCCCTCAGCGGGCCTGCGCCAGGGGGATCGCCTCGCAGTGGCGGCGGTCGAAGACCACCTCGGCCGCGGGAGGGGCGTCCCGGGCCGCGCCCTTGGGCAGGAGCAGGGCCGCGGCCTCGTCCGCGGCCAGGGGGCGTCCGGTGATCTCCTGGTACTCCTGGGCGGTGAGCACTTCCGTGACGCCCTCGGCGTAGTCAGGGAACCGCCGCACGTCGGCCATGAACAGGGAGGCCGTGCGTACCCGGCTGCGTTTCATGAACAGGCCAACCTGCTTGGGCTCCTTGGGCGGCGCGCTGCCGAACAGGTCCATGAGGACCCGTTCCGCGGCGTTGGGCCTCCATTCCTGGTAGCGCATGAGCACGGGGCGGCCCTGGGCCATGACCGGCCCCAGCACGGCCTGGTCGCGCGTCACCTGGAGCACGGCGTTGGTGGGCGGGATTTTGAGCAGGGTGAACACGGCGAAACCGGCCAGGAGCGCCGCTCCTATGGCCCTGGCCGTGCGCGGACGGCGCTGGCGGAGGCTGGAGAGCCAGAGAGCCAGGGTGAGCAGGCCCAGGGGCGCGCCCGCGCACCAGTAGCGGGCGCCGATGGGGTGGACCAGTTCCAGGGGCGAGAGCTGCGCGGGCATGTAGGTGGTGAAGAGGACGAAGAGCAGCGAGGTGACGGCCAGGGCCCGGCGGCGCGGGTCCTCCGCGCGCAGCTCGGCCGCGCAGGCGGCCAGGATGAGCAGGAACACCGGCAGCAGGCCGCGCAGCTTGCCGTAGTTCAGGAAGTTGAGCAGGTATCCGGCCAGGGTCTTGGGGTTCTGCTCCTCCAGCACGCGGGTGGTGATGCCCAGGCGGCCCAGGATCGAGCCGGTGTCCAGCCAGAAATAGAGCCACTCCGCCCCGGCCATCAGGCCGGAGGCCAGGCAGAAGACGGCCAGGCCGCGCCAGCTGCGCGAGGGCAGCCAGACGAGCAGGAGCAGGCCCGGGAAGAAGTAGGCCGCGGTTTCCCGGGCCGCCCAGGCCAGGATGTAGGCCGCCGCGGCCAGCACCAGCGGCAGGGTGGAGCGGGGCCGCTCCAGCCAGACCAGGACGCAGAAGACCGCGGCCGAGAGAAAGGCGAACTGGAACACGCTGGGCCAGAGCTGGCTGCCGGTCTGAGCCATCTGGGGAAAGAGGACGGTGAGCGCCGCGGCGGTCAGGCCCAGTTTCGGCCCGTGCAGGCGCTCGCCGATGAGGTAGATGAAGACCACACCAAGCGAGGCGTAGAACAGGGGCAGCACGTAGATCAGGGCCGGATGCGCGCCGAAGGCCTTCATCAGGGCCCAGATCTGGAGCGAGATGCTCCAGCGCGGGGTCTGTGTGGTCCAGCCCGTATAGCCCAGTCCCTCGGCCAGGCGATGGGCCTGCATCCAGCGCTGGGCGTTGTCGCCGCCGATGTCCATGTATTCGGCGGTGAGGAAGCGGATGGCGAGGCTCGCTGCGAACAGGAGGAACAGGACAAGGGTGCGGCGGTCGCGAAGGGTGCGCTCGTTCATGGATGTCCTTGGGGAGATCAGCTCTTGGCCACCAGGGCCACGCCGCCGCAGATGAGCAGCACGCCCGCCAGCCGCCAGAGGTTGACGTCCTCGTGCAGGAAGAAGTGCGAATAGGCCAGGACCAGCACGAAGCCCAGGGCGATGAAGGGGTAGGCGTAGCTCACGTCCACCTTGGACAGGGCGTAGAGCCAGATGGCCAGGGCCACGAAGTGCAGGCCCATGCCCAGGATCACGAAGGGATTCAGGGCAGTGCGCAGGGCGTATTCCCAGGGACCGGCCGCGGGTGTGGCCCGCACGGCGTTCATGCCGATCTTGAGGGCCACGTGGGCCAGGGAGGAGCAGACCACGCTCAGGAGGATGACGGCGGCGTTCATGCGGGGTCCCTGCGGCCCTGGCCCAGGAGGCGGCCCAGAACGCCCGGGGCCAGCCCCAGGGAGGCCTTGGCCTCGGCCAGGCTGTCGATGATGTCGTAGATGTTGTCGATCTTGCCGCCGAGCACCACGTGCAGCCCGGGCAGCCCGTGGTCCTGCCGGAAGAGGATCGGCCTGCCGTCGTCGGTTTCGTTGCGCGTGAGCACGGTCTTGATCTCGAAGAGGGAATCCCTGTGCCGGGCCTCGCGCAACAGCGGGAGATAGCGCGCCGCGTCGCGGACCATGTAGGCGAAGTTGGAGGCCGGGAGCTGTTCGCGCAGCAGGGCGTGGCCGTCGCGCACCTCGCCGGAGTCGGTCCAGTTCATGTGCGGGGTGTAGCGCACATGGCTCAGGGTGTGCAACCCGAGGCTCGGATAGGGCATGACCGAGAAGAACGAGCCGTCCATGACCGTGACCGCGGTGTTGGCGATGGGCTCGGGCAGTTCCACCAGGGCCATTTCCGTGAGTTCGTGCTTGAGCGGGAGCAGGGGCAGCCCCGAGGCCCGGAGCAGCAGGTTGATGCGCGAATAGGCGCAGTTGAAGGCCATGGGCGCGGCCCAGGCGCGGCCCTCGGCGGTCTCGGCCAGGAGGCCGCCCTCCGGGGCCGGGCGCACCCGGGAGATCTCCGTGCCCAGGACCGTCTCCACCCCGGCCTCGGCCAGCTTGTCGCGCAGGATGTTCCGCAGGACCGAGGCGTCGAAGGCCACCTCGCGCACCAGGAAGACCTCCTCGATGAGCTCGGGCGAGAACAGGGCGCGGTGCTCCGGCGCGGCGCGCTCGATGGGCGCGCCCATCTCCCGGAACATGCCCAGGAAGCGCTGGGCGTTGACCTTGGAGCCCTGGCGGGCCACGGCGTAGAGCTTGGTGAAGTCGTCCACGATGGCCCGCCGGAAGTCGAGCACGAAGCGGGGGAAATTGACCAGGGAGCGGAAGGCCGTGAGGAAGCTGCGCGGATAGTGGAAGCCGGTGTGGACCCGGGCCTGGTTGGCGCTGGAGGCGCGCAGCAGGAGGTCCGGCTCCTTTTCCACCAGGACCACCCTGGGCAGGCGGCTTTTCAGGAGCAGGGCGATGCAGGAGCCGTAGAAGCCCCCGCCCACCACCAGGGCGTCGGTGCGTTCAGCGTCCGGCATGGCCGCGCGGGGGATTGTAGCGCCCCAGGTTGAGGTCCAGGAGGATGCGCAGCAGCTCGGCGTGGCCCTTGAAGGAATGGATCTTGGTGGGCACGGCGCCGTCCGCGGGATAGGTGCGCGTGGTGGGAATCTCCTGCACCCGGAGCCCCAGGCGCGAGGCCCGGGCCGAGAGATAGGCCAGCAGCTCGTAGGTCTGGAAGATCTCGCGGAAGGGCTGCACGTCCGGGTGGAGCAGATAGCGGCGGCTGTAGGCGCGGAAGCCCTGGGTGGTGTCGGTGAGCCATTTCCGGGCCGCCAGGCTCACGGCCGGGGCGTGCAGCAGGCGGATGGCCAGGGTCCGCGACAGGGGGGTGTTCACGCCCCGGCCGCCGGGCAGGAAGCGCGAGGCCTGGGCGTAGTCCACGCCCCGGTCCAGGGCCTGGAGAAAGAGCGGAATGGACTCCACGCTGTCCTTGCCGTTGCCGTCGATGGTCACCACGCCCTCGTAGCCCTCGGCCATGGCGAAGGCGTAGCCCATGCGCAACTGCGCGCCCAGTCTGCCCGTGTCGCGCTTGACCAGCAGGGCCCGCACGCCGAGGTCCGCCAGCCGCCCGGTCTCGGTGGAGCCGTCCGTGCTGCCGCCGTCGGCCAGGATCACGTCCGCGGCCGCGGGCAGCCCCAGCTCGGCCATGGCCGCCAACTGGCGCAGAATCCTGCCGTCCTCGTTGATGGCCGGGATGATCACGCAGTATCTGGTCCGGCGCGGGGCCAGGACAAAACACTCCGCGCGGGGCACGCTCCACTGGGCGGGGTGGTCCGGAAAGGGCGAGGGCGCGACCGGGCCGTTCATTGGTCCGCCAGATAGGCCTCGCGGGCCAGCCGCAGGCAGCGGGCCACGTGCTCCACGTTGCCGCCCGCCGGGTCGGAGCGCATCTCGATGGACACGAAGCCCTGGTAGTCCAGGTCCCGCAGCAGGCGGCCCAGGCCCCGGTGGTCCGTGGTTCCGTCCCCGAGGCGGGCCAGGAAGGGCTCGCTGGCGTGGAAGTGCCGCAGGCCAGGCACGGCCGTGGCCAGGGCCGCGGCGGCGTCCTCCTGGTTCATGGTCAGGACCCCGGCGTCCAGGTGCAGGCCGAAGCCCGGATGGTCCACGGCCGCCGTCAGGGCCAGGGCCTCGGCCGTGTCGGTGACGAAGTCGCAGCCGTAGTCGCTGGCGTTGGGCTCGATGCAGAGCGCGGCCCCGTGGGCCGCGGCGGTCTCGGCCGCCCGGCGGAAGAGGTCCGCGGCCCGCGCCAGGGCCTCGGCAAAGGGCAGGTCCTTGCGCAGGCGGTTCTTGGGCGAGCCGAAGACCAGGGGGCCTGCGCCCAGGGCCCCGGCCAGGGCCGAGAGCCGGGCCAGCACGTCCAGCAGGGCCGGGTGGGTGGCGGGGTCGAAGACCTGGAGCTCGGGCCGGCCGAAGAGCAGGGCCTGGAAGGCCACCACCCGCACGCCCGCCTGCTCCAGTTCCCTGCGCCGGGCCAGGGCCTGGGCCTCGCTCACGGCGAGGGGATCGGAAAAGAGCAGGGTCGGCGCGGCCTCCAGGGCCTCCACTCCGGCCTGGCGCAGGGCCTCCAGGGCCGCGGCGTTCTCGCCGGGCAGCCAGGCGATGTTGGAGATGGCCAGCCTCATGCCCGGGTCCCGGCGGCGCGCTCGCGCCGGACAAAGGCGCGCATGGCCGCCAGCACCTCGCCGCGCCGGGCCATGTAGGGATTCTCGCCGCCGAACAGGGCGGCGTGGCGGGTGTGCATGTCGTAGAGGGCCGGACCAGCGGGCGGCGTGTTCTCGAACTCGAAGCCGAAGGCCTCGCGGGCCGCCTCGCGCACGCTCACCGGCTCGGTGGCGAAGTGC
>Ga0067045_1005119_pt1 | contig 12947 bp, 8 predicted proteins | sample TerdegcTABiofilm_FD_59184 | JGI IMG/M metagenome (GOLD analysis project Ga0067045, IMG submission 59184) | Combined Assembly of (Gp0054472, Gp0054536) Wastewater bioreactor microbial communities from Singapore -Terephthalate degrading...
CTGAGCGAGAAGGACACGGGTGGCTTCGGTCACCCCGGCCACCGGGATATTGAGCAGCCCTGTGGACAGGATCGTCGCGGAGATCGGGATGGCTGCATAAAACTGCATGAGGCTCGAGTGGGTGAACTCCTGGGCGATGCAGCGGAAATGCGCTACGAACCGCCAGAGCTTGAGAGCGCCCGCGACCGGGAAGGCCACGAGACCCAGCAGGAGAAATGCGACAGCAACCGAGTGCAGAAGGCCGGTTGGCGCCCCGGAAAGCGTCTGGTAGATGTTGGCCAGGGCACCGATGCCCATGATGGCGATGAACCAGCGGGGCGAGAACCACTGGAGGATGAACTGGCGGTCAACGATGGGGCAGGCATCCTCCGGCTTCGAGGATGGTCTCTCACCGGCTGCCTGGGACTGCGCAAGTGCGTCCGTGCTTTGTTCGGACATGAGTATCGCCCTCCTGAGGACTTGCTGCGGTCGCTTGTATCATAAGATAAGAATATCATAATGTATGAACAATATACTTGAACACCGGGCTTGTCAAGATGATCTTCAACAGCAATCTGCCCGCCGGAAAGGAACCGCCGCGCATCCCATCGCGTTCTTTTCGTGGGGCGTTCAGGGCGCGCCGATCCTGCCCTGCATGCGGAAGTAACGACGGGGAGATCTGACCAGCCATGTCATCCGGCAAGACACCAAGCGAAGTAGAGAAGAAGGAAGCAGTGGACGCGCATCCCCAGGCTGCCACCAACACGAAGAAGCGCACGGCAACCATTGCGTGCGCGGGCTGCGCGATTGTCTTCGTGATCGCAGCGATCGCGGGCATCATCGCGGCAACCGTGTGGGACAACAAAGATTCCCGGCTCTATCAGGGCAAGCCATTGCCCGAGAACGTGGGGTACATCGGCCGCTGGGTGAGCGACGGAACGGTTGCGGCCCGCATCGACACATTCGTGCTGGCAGGCGACCGTCTAGCCTGCGACTTTGCGATCCGCAATGATTCGAAGCAGGACATCACGGTTCAGGCCATCGGGCGCACCGTGGTCGGCCAGCTGGGCAGCCACTGGTTGACACAGTCGAAGATCCCGCTGAGCATGAATGCCGACGATCAGCCGATGCTGGTGACGGACGACAAGAACACGCTCGGCCTGCAGCCGGGCATGCCGCCGATCAAGCTGGTGGAGAACGAGAACCCGCCGCCTCCCGAGCCGATCACCCTGAAGCCAGGGGAGATGAAGCGTTTCAAGTACCGGCCTGCCGCCCACCAGTTGCTCATGCCTGCTGCGGCCCTGAGGCTTGCGGTTCAGCTCAATGATGGCTCCGAGCCCCGCGCTTTTTACTTCCTGCGGATGTCTTCGGGGATCGGCGCGTGGTTCGAGGGTGGCGCGGAGAAGGTCATGCAGGGGACTCGGTAGAACGGACCGTGCAGCGGCTTCGCTCTCCGCGAATTCCGCGCGTGTTTTCCGCTTGACAACCGCGTGGGAGAGTGTAGAATACACGTCCACAACCGAATAGCCCAGGTGGTGGAATTGGTAGACACGCTGTCCTCAGGAGGCAGTGAGCGCACGCTCGTGCCGGTTCGAGTCCGGCCCTGGGCACCAACTACAAACAAAAGCGACGCCAATCGGCCTCGCTTTTCGACGTCCTGTGAGCGCGCGTCAGGGAGACCTTACGGGACGATCAGCAGCGCGTTTCCGATCTGCCTGCCCGGCGTTGTGAGGTAGCGCCCCTGCACCCAAAGGCCGCTGGAAGCCCCACCGTCTAGGTTCATCGCATCCCACGCCCCGAGAGCTTTCATTACGTCCGCCATCTGCCGCACGGTGCCGCTTGAGGTCGCCAGGAGCAGCCGACCGTCGCGCGTCACACCCACCATGCTGCGGCTGGAAGACGCGCTTAGAATCTTATCACTGGAGAAGCCCTCTGAGGCGGGGTCCACCGCGATTCTCCCATCTGCGAGCAGCCGCGGTCCGCAGCCGATGACCTCGTTCGCTTCGCGCCAGAAACCCATGTCCGCGCCGTCCTGGCGCACCACCCGGTACTCGCAGCGCCGTCCCACACGGAACCCGTCTCCCACGCTCTTCTGGCTGCCCCGGAAGTACACCACAAATCCGTCCGCGGGAATACTCTGCTCCCCGGTGGCCACCTTGCGGATAACGCCGCCACTCACCGCCGCCTGCAGCCCGTCCGTCAGCCCCGTGGATTGGCCCCAGTCTCGCGTGAAGATGGTCACTGTGTTGGGGCTTTCCGGGTAACGGTTGACCCAGTACGCGTACCAGTTGTCGGGCCAGGTCCAGCGGCCATCCAGCGCCCCCTCGATTTTGAGTTGCACGCGCCCCATCTTCCACGCGCCGCCGGGGCGGAAGCCCAGGAGGGTACCCACGTTGCCCTTATGCAGGAGCCTGCCGCCCGAGACGAGAGTGTGATGCGGGTTCTTGAGCGGATTGGATGTGTAAGCGTCGAAGAAGCAGCCATTGATTGCGGCAGTCGCCTGGTACCGGGCCGCGATCCCCGCCAGGGATTCCGTGCGCGCTACCCTCCCCTGCGCCAGGCCGACCTTCACTCTGATCCCTGCGAGTGACGCCTCGACCAGCTTGACCGAGCGCCCTGCGGCGGACGTGCTCCGGACGGTAACGTGGCCGCTCACGGAACCCGATCCCGGTGCCTGCGCAACCTTGAGCGTGCCCGTGCGCCCGCCCCATTGCAGGGTCACGGTGCCGGAGGCGTCGTTCCAGTCAACGGCCGCTCCGAGCGCCTGGGCAATGAACCGCAGGGGCACACAGGTGCGACCGCTGCGGCTCTCCGCGGGAGAATCCAGCTCTACGCGCCTGCCGTTGACGACTGCCTGCTGTGCACCAACCTTGAGTTTCACGCATGTCTCGCCACGCCGCGCCGTGATGAGCCCGGTGGATGTGTCGTAGTCGACCTCTGCCCCGAGCCACTGGAAGATGGCGCGCATGGGGACCATCACGCGGCCGCCTAACATGTACGGCGGGGAATCTGCGAGGATCGTATCAGCGAACAGGCCAACGCACAGGATCAGCGCGCAAAGCACGGCGGCAGATCTGATAAGCACAGGTCTCGCCCTCGGGTCACAAACGATGGGTCAAGGGTCAGTCCGAACTGACCACGTACCGTCGCAGGCGCGCCAGCGTCGGCTCATCCACTTCTGCGTCAGCAGCAACGTACTCGGGCTGGTAGCGCGTGTCCAACAGACGCCCGGTGCGTCGCGGCAATTCCAGCAGTTGTAGTTCCGAATAGGGGAGATGTAGACGGATGGGGATCAGTTTTGTCGGGAGCATCGCCCGGGCCCGCTCCCGCAGTTCGTCAAGACCCTCTCCCGTGACGGCTGATACAGGCACGGCTTCCGTGAAGTTCCCCAGCAGCTCGGATTCTCTGCCGGGATCACTCACCGTGTCCCACTTGTTCAGGGCGATGAGCATCGGCTTCTCGTGGGCGCCGAGTTGGAAGAGAACCTCGCGCGTGGCAAGGTTCTCGGTCTCTGCCCACGGGTCGCCGGCATCGATGACCTGGATCAGCAGGTCCGCCTCAAGGGTCTCCTCCAGGGTCGCCTTGAAGGCCTCGATCAGGTCCTCGGGCAGGTTGCGGATAAACCCAACCGTGTCGGCCACCAGGGCGCTGCGGTTGTCCCCAAGGTCCACGTTGCGCACCGTGGTGTCCAGGGTCTCGAACAGGCGGTCATTGGCGCGGACCTCCTCGGAACCGCAGAGTGCATTGAGCAGGGATGACTTGCCCGCGTTGGTGTAGCCCACCAGGCTGATGAGCGGCAGATTGCTCTCGCGTCGCTTGTTGCGCTCCACATCCCGGTGCTCACCCAGTTCCGCCAGCCGCGCGCGGATGGTCATGATGCGCTGGCGCAAGCGCCGACGGTCGGTCTCAAGCTTGGTTTCGCCCGGCCCGCGCACACCGACTCCGCCCGAGCCGCCGCGGGCCGTGATCCGGTCCATCATCTTGCCCCGTCCGGTGAGCCGCGGGAGCATGTACGACAGTTGCGCCAGTTCGACCTGCAGTTTGCCTATGCGCGTGCGTGCGTGCTGGGCGAATATGTCGAGAATCAGCTCGGTGCGGTCGAGGATCTTGCACTCGAAGGCGTCCACCAAGTTTCGGATCTGCGCCGGCGTAAGCTCACCGTCGAAGAGGATGATCTCGGCGCCGTGAGATGTCACAACGGCCCGGAGTTCTTCGAGTTTCCCTTTGCCGATGAAATGCTGCAGGTGAGGCGTGTTGCGGTTTTGGACCACCACATCCACCGGTGCGGCGCCGGCCGCCCGCGCCAGCCCGATGAGTTCCTGCATGCTCCGGCGGCCTTCGCCGCGCATCCGGCTGATGCCCACGAGCACCGCCTTCTCGCGCTCCATCCCCGGCTCGCGTTCCAGCCCTACATAGATGTCAGACATTCACCACACTCCATGGTCATCCGCGTCTCTCCGCCATAAGGAGTATAGAACCCTGTCCTTGTGCTGGCAAGGCGGCAAGGCGTGGCATCGTTGCGCCGTCCGCGGTTCGCTGGTATACTGGCGCAGGCTCGGGCAGCCGGGCCATACCAGCTTTCCGTCTCAACAGGAGACCACCTATTGGCCCGATTCGCGTTCATCATGCATCCTCTCAGCGTCGCCGACGTCGCCAGGAAATATCCGGCGGCGGCGCTGATTCCAGGCCCCATTACTGAGTGCCTTCTCACGCTCATGCGTCCCAGACCTGTGAGCGAGATCACGGGCGTCCGGTCACTCACGGGCGCAACCACACAGGGCTGGTTCGTGGGCCTTTATATGACGGCTCACCAGCTCAAGACCGGTAATCCGTCGAAGGCCACGAAGCGGATCATTGAGGCCGGTAAGGTCGCCCAGGACCTTGGCGCGGAGATCGTCGGGCTGGGCGCATTCACATCGGTCGTGGGAGACGCCGGGTACTCAGTCGCGGAGGCTCTGGACATCGGCGTGACCACTGGCAACAGCTACACGGTGGCCACGGCGCTCCAGGGGTCCATCGAGGCCGCTGGTCTCCTGGAACACGAGCCCGCCCAGTGTACCGCTGCGATCCTGGGCGCTACCGGATCCATCGGCCGGGTTGCGGCGAAGATCCTGGGGCCTCAGGTGCGGGAGATCGTGCTCAACGCTCGCTCGCGGGAGCCCCTCGAGGAGCTTGCGGCGGAGCTTGCCGCGGAGGGCGTGAATGTCCGGGTCGAGACTGATGTAGCTACCGCTCTGCGGGATGCCGAGATCACCATCGCGGTGACCTCGGCGGTGGAAGCAGTGGTGCAGCCCGAGATGCTGCGGCCCGGCTCCGTGGTGTGCGACGTTGCCCGGCCTAGGGACGTCTCGCGGCACGTCGCCGAGAAGCGCCCGGACGTGCTGGTGATCGAAGGCGGCGCGGTGGCGGTGCCCGGTAATGTGGAGTTCAACCTGAACTTCGGCTTCCCGCCAGGTCTCTCGTACGCCTGCATGGCCGAGACGATGATCCTTGCCCTTGAGGGCCGCTGNGAGGACTACTCGTTGGGCCGGGATATCAGCATCGAACAGGTCCNGGAGATTGCGGGCCTTGCGGTGAAGCACGGTTTCAAGCTCGCGGGNTTCCGCTCGTTCGAGCGCAAAGTGAGCCAGGAGTACATCGACCGGGTTCGCGCGGCCGCCGAGGCCAATCGCTGACCCGTCTGCCTGTCAGACCAACCGGCCACGCGCCGGCCTGGGAAGGAATGAACCGACGTGTCGGAAGAGCTCGGCCAGGGGCAATTGCGCCTGCAGAAACTCAGCGCACTGCAGGAGAGCGGGAACGACCCCTTCGCCATCCACCGTTTCGACCGCACTCATCTCGCCACACCCATCGTCGAGAATTTCGGCGAGCTTGAGGGGAAGTCTGTCGCCGTCTGCGGCCGGCTCATGGCTAAGCGTGGACACGGCAAGGCCACGTTCGCGGACCTCGTGGACACATCCGGGCGCATCCAGCTCTTCGCGAACCTGGACGGTCTGGGCGAGACGAACCTGCGCGCATTCCAAGACCTGGACCTCGGCGACATCATCGGCGTACAAGGCGAGGTTTTCCGCACCAAGGCCGGGGAGATCTCGGTGCGCATCGTCGAGTGGACGCTCCTTGCCAAGGCGCTCCACCCGCTGCCTGAGAAGTTCCACGGCCTTAGTGATACCGAGACGCGCTACCGCAAGCGGTACCTCGACCTGATCATGAACCCGGACAGCCGCGAGGTCTTCAGCAAGCGCGCGCGAATGATCCAGGCCGCCCGCGAGCTTTTCTACAGCCGGGACTTCATGGAAGTGGAGACGCCGATCCTTCAGCCGCTATACGGTGGCGCCAACGCCCGGCCTTTCACCACCTACCACAACGCGCTGGGAATGACGCTGTACATGCGCATCGCGCCGGAACTGTACCTGAAGCGGCTTGTGGTGGGCGGTATGGAGCGGGTCTTCGAAATCGGCCGAGTGTTCCGCAATGAGGGTATCGATACCCGGCACAATCCTGAGTTCACGATCCTCGAGGCCTACCAGGCGTACACCGACTACGAGGGCATGATGGAGCTTGTGGAGAGCCTGGTCTGCGCCATGGCGAAGGCTGCGAACGGCTCTCTGAAGTTCACCTACCAGGGGATCGAGATCGATCTGACCCCGCCCTGGCGCAGGTGGAAGCTGTTTGATGCAGTCAGCGAAATGAGCGGCGTGGACTTCGCCGCCTTCGAGACCGACGAAGAAGCGCGCGCGGCCTGCGAGAACCTGCGCCTCGGCGACGTGTCCGAGGCGACCTACGCCGAACTTCTGAACAAGGCCTTCGACCACTACGTGCAGCCGCAATTGCTTCAGCCCACATTCATCACCGATTACCCGGTGATCATTTCGCCGCTGGCCAAGCGGAAGCAGGATGAACCCCGGCTCACGGCCCGGTTTGAGCCCTTCATCGGCGGGCAGGAAGTCGGGAACGCATTCAGTGAGCTGAACGACCCGCTGGATCAGCGCTGGCGTTTCGAGCAGCAGGTAGCCGCGGGGCGTGGGGGAGATGAGGAGGCCCACCCGCTGGACGAGGACTTCCTGACGGCGCTGGAGTACGGTCTGCCGCCAACAGGTGGTCTTGGGCTCGGTGTCGATCGTCTTGTGATGCTCCTGTGCGACCGCCCGAGCATCCGCGAAGTTGTGCTCTTCCCGGTGCTCAAGCCGGAGGGCCGGGAAGGCGAGGACTGACCGTTCGCATCGTTCTGCGAGGTGAGAGCGATGAGCCTTCCACTGAATCTGTTCAAGGCCATGCGGCCCAAGCAGTGGACCAAGAACCTGCTCCTGTTCGCGGCGCTGCTTTTCGCTAAGGAGTACGCGCAGGCGGATTCGGTGTTGCGGGTTGTGGCGGCGTTCGTGCTGTTCTGCATCCTGTCCGGCACGGTCTATCTGGTCAACGATGTCGCAGACCTGGAGCAGGACCGCAACCATCCCCGCAAACGCCTGCGGCCCATCGCCTCGGGAGCACTCTCGCCCGGAATAGCGCTGGCGGCGGCCGCGATCCTGGCGCCTCTGTGCGTGGTCGGGTGCTTTTTCGTCTCAACGCCCACAGGACTGGTGGCCGTGGCATACCTCGGGCTGACGCTGAGCTACCACTTCATGCTCAAGCACGTGGTCATCCTAGATGCGCTCGCTGTGTCAGGGGGGTTCGTGCTGCGCGCCGTTGCGGGGGCTGAAGCGATCCAGGTGGAGATATCGCCCTGGCTGCTTCTGTGTACGCTCCTGCTGGCCCTTTTCCTGACATTCACGAAACGCCGGCAGGAACTGGTGGCTCTGGAGGAAGACGCACACACCACGCGGCAGATTCTGTCGGAGTACACGCCTGAGCTGCTCGACCAGATGATCGCTGTGGTGACTGCCTCGACACTGATGAGCTACTGCCTGTATACCATCAGCGACCGCACCGTTGGCGAGGTCGGAAGCCGCGACCTGATCTTCACAATCCCGCTCGTGATCTACGGCATCTTCCGGTATCTGTACCTTGTTCACCGCCACGGTCAGGGCGAGGCGCCGGATCGCGTTCTGCTCACCGATGCCCCGCTGCTGGCCACGGTAGCCCTCTACGTGGTGGTCGTCGCGATCATCTTCTACCTCGCGGGCGGCGGGCTGGGCGGACCACTTCTCCCCGCGAACGGCAGGTACTGAGCGCCGCCGCGAAGCGCGATGTACGCCACGCCAGGCCCGCCTGACCTGCTGTGCGCGAGGAAGCACTGCTTGCGTGGCAAGCAGTGGCACCCCGGATCGCCCCGTATCCACCCCCTGCCCGCACATCACCCTGCCTCAATGACCCCGTACTCCACCCGGCTCCCGGGACCGGCGGCGATGCGGGTGACTGGGATGCGCGTCCACAGTTCGGTGTTCCGGCGCTGTTTGATCACCACTCGCCGCTTGGCCACCCGCACCGCCTCCCTCACTGCGTCTTCGCTCAAAGGCTCGCGCTCCGCCACGGCTCGAAGCGGCGCCATGCTCTGAGACTTCCGGAGCGGCTCGTCGAAGATGGGGTCGAAGTAGACCAGGTCGAAGGACTTGTCCGCGCACTGGAGCAGGTACTCCATGTGGTCCGCGTGGATCGCCTCGATGCGCCGCATGAGTGCGGTGAAGGCTTTGCTGACCGTCTCCATGCGCCTCAGGCCCTGGATCGCGAGGAAAGCGATGATCGGCGACTTCTCCAGGCCCACGACGCGGCCTGACTCGCCCACCACCCACGCGCAGACGATGGCCTCCGCCGCGAAACCCAGGGTGCAGTCCAGCACGTGATCCCCCTCCCGCAGCCCCATGGCGGACACGAGATGGTCGGGCTTGCCGCCCTTCATATTGCCGATGCGCATCTTCGCGAGGTTGGGGTGGAAGAAGAACTCGAGGCCATTTGCAGGCTCGTGGTAGACGTCCGTTGAGCCGATGACCAGCACACCTTCAGCACGCTCCTGCTCGCAGAGCTTAGCCAGGCCGCGACGATCGCGGGCTACGACGCGCGCGCCCAGGAACTCCCCCGCTTCCTGCGCCCGGGCCAGACACTCCCCGGTGACTCTCACCGAAGTGGTGACCACGATCTCAGCCATCAACCCTGGCTGCCCTCCACCCAGACCGGACTCGACCAGGCCATCTGGCCATTGAGCTGGCTCACCCGCAGGTAGTAGAAGTGCTTCCCGCGCGGGCCTTCGGGGTCTTCCCATTCCATCTCGAACCGGTATCCCGCCTCGGGGATCGCCATGTGCCGCTTGACGATGTGCGCGTTGTGGTAGAAGACGTCCGGGTTCTCCACGGTGTCCGGATCGATGCCGAACTGCTCCCGCACTCGCTCCCGTGATTCGTTCATGAAGACGATAAGCGCCGACCGCTTGAGGGCCTCCAGGAGGCGGAATGTCATGACCTTTCCGTCCACCTCGAGGGTGATCGGCTCCGCCACGGGGCTGCGGACTTCGAACACGATGGTCTGCTGGCTGGTGGCGGTCACTGCCGGTCCCTGCCTGTCCTGGGTCGTGATTGTGAACTTCATCTCACCGTCACTCACCCGGTCGATGCGGTTGCCATGGGTGGTGAAGCACCCCTCGGCGCTGACGATCGAACCGGACGCCACGCGCAGGCTGCCCTGCCATTCTGCTCGCCCGGTTCTGAACCCATGGAAGCCCGTCGGTCCCCAGCCGAACTCCACCGGGATCTTCGCGCGGATGGTGCCGTTCGTCGGCGACGTCCATGTCCCACTGTGGCAGTGGGTATGCACCACGCGGTTGTCACGAATGACCTCAATGCGGTCCAGCGCCTGGGTGCAGTCGAGTTTGGCCCGCAGAAGGCAGTGGCGCGGCTCGCGGAGCACGTCACCCATGAAGGTGTTGTTGATGGCGAACATGAGCTGGATGCGATCGCCCGTGACTCCGTATGTGCGCCGCGCTTTCAGGGCTTCCCAGACAGCGTCGCGGGTCAACTCGGGGGCCCACAGCCCCATCAGCCCGGTTCCCCAGCGCCCCGGGAAGCCGCTCCCGTTGTCGCCCGAAGCGATGATGCCGGTTCGGATGCCCTGCGCCAGGGCGTCCTGAACCGTCCCGCCCGTAACCCTCGGAGCCATCTGTGCATTGCTGACCATCCCGAACGGCGTGTTGCAGCCCTCCGAAGATCCGTGGCAGGAGAAGATCTCGGTCACCGGGCAGAGTCGCTCATTGTGGTGGCTCCAGTCCTTTCCCCGCTGCCCCACCAGGTAGCCGGTGTGATGCGGGATTGCGATAGCCTGATGCCTGTTGAGGTTCGCGAACAGGTGGTCGATCTCCATGGACAGGTCCAGCGGTGGGTCGTCCTCGTTGAAGAAGACGTTGCAGTCGCCCCAGCGGGTGCGGTCGCCAGTCCACTCGTACGCGGGGTATGAGATCAACTCGCCGGGCGCGTTGTACTCCCGCACCAGCCGCTTCACCAGTTCCCACTCTTCGGCGAACTCCGGCCGCATGCCCACCGATTCGACGTGCAGCCCTTCCGGGGTGTTATAGAAGAACGCCGGGTAGTAGACCAGCGGGAAGATGTCGATGTGCCCGCGGGCGCTCTCGAAGGCCCGGCGCAGCACCTGCTCCCAGTCGCCTTCGGGCTGCCACTGCGGTTTGAACTGGGCGTGCATGTCGCCCCAGTACAGCTCCATGCGCGGTTCCTCCGTCTCAGGTTCACTCAGCAGGCGTGAGGTACAGGCTGACCGTCTCGCCCATCTTCATCTCGAGGGTGATCGCGTTGGTGCTCTCGGCCAGCTTCTCTCCAGTCACCAGGTTCTCCACGCTCCTGGGCGGGCCGGGGACACGCACGGTCTTCGTTCCGTCGGCGGCTGCGTGAATGGCCAGGTACTGCCCGTCGGTATAGATGCCGTCGCCGCTATCCAGCCAGATGTGCGCTCCGCACTCCCGGGCGATATTCCGCCACAGCGGAATCGGCATGGCCACCGGTGCGCAGTAGATCACCTGCACGCCGTCCACGATCTTCCTACCGATGGCAACCTGTCCGCTGTCGGCGTAGCGCGCGATGGGCTCTGCTTCGGCGTCGATGATCGCGAACCGAGGCGATACTATGGTCTCGGGGCCCAGCAGCGCACCGCCGTCAATGCCCGCGGCGAAGCCCGTGCCCGGTTCGATGTGGTACGCGCCGCCGGCGCCTTCCGCCTGCACCTGGACCTGCATCCCGGTCACCTGCTCCAACCGCGGGTGATCAAAGCCTGAGTCGGTGCTATAGCCGGGCGCGTACATCCACAGGATGGTGGCTTGCTCTACTCCTGCTTTCTCCAGCAGCCTCCGGGCCGTCTCAGGATCCATTCGCGTCGAGTTCAGCACCGCGTAGAGCTTGTACGCAGGCAGTGCTGGGTTGTCCAGGTCCGACGTGAGGTACATATCCCAAGTCGCGCCCATCTCAGGCATCCTCGACACGGTCTCCTGAACCATCACACTTGTCAAGTTCGAGCGCCGGTAGTGGGCATAGCTGCGCTCATCCACGAACAGCGCCACATCCGCCGTGTACGGCCGGCGTTGTGTGAAGACACGGTCGATGATCTCCATCTGCCGCCTGTAGGCATCCCACATGGGCTGCCCGGAGAACCACCCGCCGGACATGTCGAACCACGAGACGCCCGCCTTTCGGGTAACCACATTGGCGAACTCGCGCCAGGTGGTCGCCACCGAATGCTCCGGGGTCTTCGTGCGGCCGTATCCCGCGCCGGGATCGGACAGGTACGAGCGCAGGTCGGACTCGTCGAACCACAGCTTCCCGTGGAGCTTCACCGACTCCGTGGCGGACATGAAGGTGCTGGTCTCGCCGATGTTCCGGTGGGCATACATCGGCGGGCTCATGAGGAAGTCGATGTCCGGGCAGGCCAGCACCTGCGCCAGGGCATTGTGCCCGCACACCTGCTGCCTCGCGCCGTGGGCCGCCATGTACCCGTAGTAGGTGCCCACAATCTGCGACCCACCCACGGCTTCCTTGGTTGCCCGGGCGAAGTAGCGAATCGCGTCGGCGATGAAGTCGCTGCTGTAGAGGTTGTAGTCGATGATCTGCCGGTCCTTGGCGGGGTCCAGGAGGAAATCCCCGGCTTCCAGGCGACGGTCGGCGGATGGTACGGTTGCGGTCTCGAAGGTCACTTCGGCGTTCGCCCAGGCCTTGCGCAGCGCTTCATCGGTGCCGTAGCGCTCCCGCAGCCAGTCCCGGAAACCTTTGACCGCCGGCGGGCTGTAGTCGCAAACCGAGGCCTGCCAGGTGCCCCAGCTTTGCCACTCCGCAGTGTACCCGGCGTAGAAGATATACCCCAGGATGCGGTCCGCGTAAGGCGCCTTGCGCAGGTGCTCGATGAGCTTGCGCAGGTCGGCGGACATCTCCTCCATCCACAGCTTCGACGCCATGGAACTGGGCCACTGGTCACCGTTCGCCAGCACGCAGCACTCATCTGGGTGCTGCTTCTGCCACCAGAGCGGGGCCACCACGCCAATGTGGGGCAGGAACCGGGCTTCGGGCACCGCTTCGAGTACGGTCGTGAAGTAGTCATCGAACCGCGCGTAGTCACACGTCCCGTCTTCACTGCGCCCGAGATCGCCTGCCACAGAGGCGCCGAACCAGTCGGAAAAGACATGAATCCCGGTCTGGCGCATCTCGCCGTGCAGCTTGCCGGCCTCGCCACCGTGGTGCAGATAGGTGATGAGCGGCTCCGGCTTGCCGTTCACGTAGAGGGACGGATCGCCGTTGAAGTCGCGCACTTCGGTGACCGGTGGCGTCTGCCTGCCGACCAGCGGGTTCACGACCTTCACCGGGGCCCGCGCCTCGCCATCCAGTTCCAGAACCCGCGCGGTGACGGTCATGTCACCGCCGAAGGAGTACTTCGAGGTGGGGAACAGATCCTCCGCGCTCAGCTCATCCCGGTCCAGATTGACAGGCAGGACGTGAACCTGCAGGACCCGCTTCGGACCGGTGATGGCCACCAGCAGACTGCCCTTCTTG
>Ga0067045_1031190_pt1 | contig 12946 bp, 4 predicted proteins | sample TerdegcTABiofilm_FD_59184 | JGI IMG/M metagenome (GOLD analysis project Ga0067045, IMG submission 59184) | Combined Assembly of (Gp0054472, Gp0054536) Wastewater bioreactor microbial communities from Singapore -Terephthalate degrading...
CCCGCCGACCGCCCCATGCCGGCTCGGGTCCGCCGTGCCGTGAGCCGGCTTCATCCGCGGTTCGGGCGGAAACAAACCAGGAATCGGACGGGCCGGCCGCCGCGGCGCCGTCGCCCCCATTGCGGCCTATTTGGCAAGGATGCCGTCTCCCCATGAAGTCCTCCATTCGCCTTGCTATGACCGTTCCCAGCCTGCTCGCCCTGGTCGTCGGGGCGGGATGTTCGCTCTGGTCGCGGGGCGACGCGGCACGCCGCCTCGATGAGGCCACGAGCGAGAACGCGGACATCGTCGGCGACCTGGCCGTGCCCTACGGCCTGCACCCGATTCCCGTGGAATCCATCGGTCTGGTTACCGGCTTGCGGGGAACGGGGAGCGATCCGCTTCCCTCGCCCGAGAGGCAATACCTCCTGGCCGAAATGCAGCGCCGCGGCGTGGATTCGCCCAACACCGTGCTGGCCTCGCCCGATACGTCGCTCGTCCTGCTCCGCGGATACCTCCGGCCGGGGATTCAGCGCGGCGACCGCTTCGATATTGAGGTCCGCGTTCCCTCCCGGAGCGAGACCAAGAGTCTTCTCGGCGGATATCTGCTGGAAGTCCCGATGCGGGAAATGGCAGTGCTCGGGGGCGCCATGCGCGAGGGTCGCGTCCTGGCGTCCGGCGAGGGGCCGGTCCTCGTCGATCCCAACGCCGATCCCGCCAAGGACCCGATCTACGCCACGCGGGGCGTCATCCTGGGCGGCGGCGTCGCGCGAACGTCCCGCACGCTGGGCTTGGTCCTCAAGCCCGAACACCAATCGGTCTTCAACAGCGCCCGCGTGCAAACCGTGGTCAATCGCCGCTTCTCCCTCATCCATCGCGGCATTCAAGAGGGCGTGGCCAAGGCCAAGACCAACGAATACATCGAGTTGAAGGTCCATCCGCGCTACAAGGATAACATCGAGCGCTATTTGGCGGTGATCCGCGCGATCCCGTTACGAGACAACGAAACGGACCGCGTGCGGCGGATCAGCGAGCTGCAACAGCAACTGATGAATCCGGATACCGCGGCCGCCGCCGCCATCAAGCTGGAAGCGATGGGCAATCCGGCCGTGGCGGCGCTCAAAGAGGCCCTCCAATCGCCGCGGCCGCCGATCCGCTTCTACGCCGCCGAGGCCCTGGCCTACCTGGACTGCCCGGACGCTGCGCCCGTCCTCGGCCAAATCGCGCGCGACGAGCCTGCCTTCCGCGTGTACGCGCTATCGGCCTTGGGCGCGCTGAACGACTTGGAGTCGGTCGAGCAGTTGCGGTCCATGCTGGCCTCGCCCAGCGCCGAGACGCGCTACGGGGCCTTCCGCGCCCTCACCACCCTGAACCCCAACGATCCCGTCATCATGGGCGAGAAGCTGGGCGATCAATTCTGGTATCACGTTCTCAACGTGGACGGCCCCCCCATGGTCCACGTCACCAAGAGCCGCAGGGCCGAATTGGTCCTCTTCGGCTCGCACATTCGACTCAACAATCCGCCGGTTCTGGACGCGGGCAACCGGATCATGGTGACCGGTCGCGAGCCGGGCAAGATCGTCGTCTCCAAGTTCACCCCCAACGAACCCGATCAGAAGCGATTCGTCTCGGATGATTTGGACGAGGTCATTCGAGCCGTCGTGGAGCTGGGGGGAACCTATCCCGAAGTCGTGCAAATGCTGCAACAGGCCAAGGCCGGCGGCTACCTGACGGCCCGATTCGAGGTGGACGCCTTGCCGGAACCGGGACGTCGCTATGTGCCGGAGAGCGCGCCGTCCGACGAGCCGTTCCGCGGACCCTTGGCCGAGAACGGGGATGATCCGAGCATGACGGACGGAGGCTCGTCGTTCGACGAACAACCGGCCGCCGAGCAGAATGCCGCGGCAAAACGGCCCGGTTTGCTGCGGCGGTTGGGGTTGCGCAAGAGCGAGGGCGAATGAGCGGGCCGCCCCGGTCCGGAGGCCGCATACTCGTGAAATCGGCTGTTTTGGGTTATCCTGGGAGGATCGAAACAACCCGGGCCGCGCTCGTCGTTGGTGAAGCGACTCGACCTCGGGCCGCCGGTCCGAGCCGGCGGAGCGCGTCGCCGCGGCTCCCCTCGCGCCGGTAACCCTGCCCGAATCGTGCCCCACAAACCCTTGTCATCCCAATGTTGAAGGCCCTGGAGATCGTCGGTTTCAAAAGCTTCGCGGAGCGGACTCGCTTCGAGTTCCGCGCGGGCATCACCGCGATCGTCGGTCCCAACGGCTCGGGCAAGTCCAACGTCGTGGACGCCGTGAAGTGGGTGCTGGGGGAGCAGAGCGTCAAGAGTCTCCGCGGCCGGGAAATGGCGGACGTGATCTTCAACGGATCGGCGGGAAGACGCCCCCTCAATGCGGCCGAGATCACGCTCACGCTGGACAACTCCAAGGGCCTCCTCCCCCTCGACACGCCGGAAGTCCACATCACGCGGCGGGTTTATCGGGGCGGCGAGTCGGAGTATCTGATCAACCGCCGGGCCTGCCGATTGCGGGACATTCGCGACCTTTTGGCGGGAACGGGGCTGGCCACCCAGGCCTATTCCGTGATCGAGCAGGGCAAGATCGATCAATTGCTCCAGGCTTCGCCCATCGAACGCCGGGCCGTCTTCGAAGAGGCCGCCGGGATCAGTCGCTTCAAGGCGAAGAAGCTGGAAACGCTCCGCCGGCTCGACCGACTCGACCAGAACCTCCTCCGTTTGGCCGACATCGTGGAGGAGGTCCGCAACCGTCTCCGCGTGGTTCGTTCGCAAGCCGGCAAGGCGGAACGCTATCGCCGGCATACGGAACGCCTGCGCGAACTGCGGACGCACGCCGCCCGCCTGGATTGGACCGCACTCAACCGGCGGTTGGCGGAGTTGGCGGAGAGCAGCCGGGCCGCCGCGGAGCGGCGCGAACGGGCGTCTTGCGAACAGGCCGCCGTGGAAGAGGAGCTGGGCCGCCTGGAGGCCGAGGGGGCGACGCTGGACGGGCAGGCCCGGGAATTGCAAGCCGCCGCTTCCGATGCTCGCGAACGCATCGCCGCCGCCGAGGCCGCCATCGCCCATCAGATGGGCCGGCTCCGCGATATGGAGCGGGAAATCGGCCGCATGGGCCGGGCCTTCCTGGAGGTCGATCGCCGCGTCCGGGAATCGGCCGGCGCCCACGAATCGCTCGCCCGAACGGCCGCCGAGGTCGAGCAGCGGCAACGCGAGCTGGCCCGCGACTTGGCCGAAAGGGAACGCCGGCTCTCCGAGGCCTTGGAGACCTTGGATCGCGTCCGCTTGCTGCATGACGAACGGCAAAGCACGCAGTGGGAGGCATTGCAATCGTCCTTGAACGCGGCCAACGGGGCGGCCCGCCTGGAGGCCCGGCTGGAAACCGCCCGTGCCGAGAAGGAACGCATCGAAAAGGAGTCGGCCGCCTTGCAGCAGCGGCGGCGGGGTTTGAGCGAAGAGATCGCCGCCTGGGAGGCACGGCTGGCGGACGCGCAAAGCGCCGAGCAGGCGGTGAGCGCGACGCTGGAGTCGCGGCGGTCGGCGCTCGCCCGGACCCGCGCCGAATTGCAGGCCGTCGAAAACCGGCGCCGCGAGTGGGAGCGGCATCAGGCCGCGCGGAGCGAACGCCGCGCGGTCTTGCAACAATTGGAAAGCCGCCGCGAGGGGGTGGAGCCGGGCGTCAAGGATTTTTTGCAGCGGCTTCAAGAGGGGTCGCCGGAGGATCGCGGTCGCGTGCGGGGACTGGTGGCCGACCTCTTCCGCGCCGAACTCCAGGCCGCGCTGTTGGTCGACGCCGCGCTGGGCGAGGCCGCGCAATACGTCGTCCTGACGGACAGCGCCCCGCTGTTCGAAGGCTGGCTCAGCGGCGGCGCCGCGCCGGCGGGCAGGGTGGCCTTTCTCCGTATGGACGTGCCGGCGTGCCCGCCGCCCGCCGGTGAGGAGGAAACGGTGTTCGCCGATCTGCCCGGCGTGTTGGGGCGGGCCGTGGATTTCGTCGAAACCGATCCCGACTGCGAGCCGCTCAAGCGGCGGTTGCTGGGAAACGTGTGGTTCGTCGATACCCTTGCGGCCGCCTTGCGCCTCAGCGATCCCGCAAGTTCGGCCCGGTTCGTCACCTTGGCCGGCGAGGTCGTCCAAGCGGATATCGTCATCGCCGGACCCAAGAGCGCCGGCGGAGGCTTGGTCAGCCGCAAGAGCGAGCTTCGCGCCTTGGACGAGGAATTGGGCCGTCTGGCCGAAGCCTTGGCCCGGGTGGCGCACGAAGAGGCTTCCCTCCGCGCGCAGGTCGCCCGGGAGGAAGCGGCCTTGGCCGAGGCCGAGTCTGCGAGCGAACGGCTCCGCGGCGAAGCGGCGGAATGCCGGCACCGCTTGGCCGCCCTCCGCTCGCGCTGGGAGGAGGCCGAACCGCAAGTGCGGGACCTGGAGCTGCAACTCGAGCAAGTCACGCGCGACATCAAGGAGACGGCCGGCCTGCTGGAACAAGCCCTGCGCGAAAAGGCGGAGGCCGAACGCCGCGCGCGGCTGGCCGAGGAACTTCTGGCCCAGGCGGCGCGAGAACTGGCCGACTCGGAAGCGGCCGTCCGCGAACGCACGAAGATCGTGACGGAGCTGAAGGTCGAGCTGGCCAAGTGCGAAGAACGCCTGCGCAACCTGCAATCCGAGCGACGGCGTCAGGAAGAGGCCGGTCGCGAACGATTGCGCGAAAGGGACGAGTTGCGGGAGCGCCTCAGCGAGGCCGCGCGGAAGTGCCGCCTCGCCGAGCGGTCCGTCCTCGCGGCGGAGGCCGACTTGGCGATCGCCTTCTCGCAAAAGGAGGCCGTGCTGCGGGACCTGTGGGAAGTCTCCCGGCGACGCGCCGCCTGGGAGGAGGAGCGGATGCGCGGCACGCGGCGGCTGCAAGCCTTGGCCAAGGAAATCCACGCCGCGGAGGCCGAGCTGCACCGGCTGGAGCTGGAGAGCAACGGCGTCATCCACGAAAAGGCGGCCCTGGCCTCGCGGTTGCGGGAGGATTACGGGATCACGCCGTCGGAGTTGGATCGCCCGTCCGCCTTGGAGGACGAGCGCGGACGCGAGGAAATCCAAGCCGAAATGGACGATTTGCGGCGCAAGATTCACCAATTGGGGAACGTCAACCTGGAGGCCCTGGAAGAGCTTTCCGAATTGGAGCGGCGGTACGAAACGCTCTCCGAGCAATACGAAGACCTGACGTCGGCCAAGGCCTCTTTGCAGCGGATCATCGACCGCATCAATACCGACAGCCGCCGCTTGTTCTTGGCGACCCTGGATTCGGTGCGGGAACACTTCGGGGTGCTCTTCCGCGAGCTGTTCGGCGGAGGGCAGGCCAGCATCGAATTGGAAGAGGGCGTGGACGTTTTGGAGAGCGGGATCGAAATCGTGGCGCGGCCCCCCGGCAAGGAACCGCGCAGCATCTCCCTGCTGAGCGGGGGCGAGAAAACGCTCACCTGCGTGGCCTTGCTGTTGGCCATGTTCCGAAGCCGGCCCAGCATGTTCTGCGTGCTGGATGAAGTGGACGCGGCCCTGGACGAGGCCAACATCGATCGCTTCGCCAAGGTCTTGCGCGACTTCTTGTCCGTGACCCAATTTCTCATCATCACGCATTCCAAAAAGACGATGACCTGCGCGGATACCATCTACGGGATCACGATGGAGGAGTCGGGCGTCTCCAAGCGGGTCTCGGTACGGTTCGAGGACGTCAGCGAAAACGGGGAATTTATTCCGCGAGGCGATGCCGAGCCTGACTCCCCGCCGGAGGCCGAACAGGCCGCCTGATCGCTTTACTCGCGTCGTCTTGTCTTGTCTTGCCTCGGCACCGCCTCTTCCGCGGTGCGCATGGTTTGCGTCATCCGCATGTTCTGGGTGACCGCGCCTTTCGTTACAACGCCCACATTCCGCAAGGGCGTGGAAAGATTCTAAAGTGCGGGCGGATAAAAAATCGAAACTAACAATCGGAGCGTTTGTTCCTTGCCACGCGGAAGAAGCAGAAGCCTGGCATGGGACGGTTGTCAGGGGGGAAAATCGCAAGGAAACCCGCCGGTTGCTTCCCGATTGCAGGGAAGAAACCAAGCGTTCTTCTCGCATTTTCTCTCCCGGATGTGTCGGACCACCCGGTCTCGCGAGCGGCAGTCAGTGTAGTAATTGGCTGGATCGAACTGAAACTTCCCCATTTTACGAATTTTCACTGACTTCCAGGGAACCGGGTAGCCGATGTCAATGATGAGGCGCGGGTCAGAAGGAGCTGCACCACGGCCGACGAAGGAAGCGGTCACCTCGCACGCCCCGACCCAGGGGTCTTCCCAAACAGGACGGATGTCGCGCCGCACGACGGAGCGAGCGGCAATGGAGGGGAAGACTGCGGGGCGCGGAGGAGCGGTCGGTAGAGGCCGACCGGAGAATCCATTGGATCTAGTGACAGTTTGGAGAGCCTGCAATGAAGGTCTTCACTACAGGTCAGGTTGCCAAGATCTGTAAAGTTGCCCCGCGCACCGTCAGCAAATGGTTCGACTCGGGTCGCCTGAAAGGCTATCGCATTCCCGGATCCCAGGATCGTCGCATCCCGCGCGAGTACCTGATCAAGTTCCTTCGGGAACACGGGATGCCTTTGGGGGAACTGGAGGACGAGACGACCGCCAAGGTCTTGATCGTCGCCCAGGACCAATTGCTGATCGAGAATCTGAAGCGCGAGTTGCCGCCGGAACGCGCGTTCAAGGTGGCGGTCGCCTCCAGCGGTTTCGACGCCGGCATCCAGGCCGAGAGCTTTCGCCCGGATTGCATCGTGGTCGATTTCTCGATCGGCAAAACGGAGGGTTTGCAGATCTGCCAGCACGTCCGCCGCAACGGCGAATTCAACGAGGTGGTGCTGATCGCCCTCCTTCCCGACGATGGAAGCTCGATGAGCTTCGACCGATCGGCGATCAACGAGACGTTCAAGAAGCCGTTCGACGCCGGCCTGCTGGCGGAACGGATTCGCAGTCTGGTCGGTGCCCGCAAAGAATTGGTTTGATCTCGACCGTCGTCGCCGACGGCCGTTACCTCGCCGGTTCCCGTTAAGCCGTTACGGTCGGACCCCCGTAACGGATAATTTCCCGCGGCGTTGTGCCGCGGGTTTTGTTTTTCTTGCCGCCGGGCGGGCGACGGATGGGCGCCTGCCGTCTCGCGGGTGACGCCGGAACGCTTTATGCCCCCTTGGTCCGCTTGCTCGAGCGCTTGACGGCGGTTTTCTTGGCGGTTTTCTTGGCGGTCGTCCGCGCGGCGGAACCGCCGCCGGGAGTCTTCTTCGCGGTCCGCCGTCGGCTGCTCCGCGAGCCTCCCTGGGCCGCCTTTTCCGCCAGCCACGGCAAGGCCGACTCCAGCGTGACCTCCTCCGGGGGAACCGACTTGGGCAGCGAACAGTTCGTGACGCCGTCGGTGACGTAGGGTCCGTACCGGCCGGCCATCAACTTCACGGCCTGGCCCGTCACCGGAGACGTGCCCAGCTCCCGCAGGGCCTCGATGCTCCGCCGACGCGTTCCCTTGGGTTGGGCCAGCAACTCCAAGGCCTGCTCCAGCGTGATGTCCAGCACGGAGATGTCGTCCGGGATGGAGCGCGTCTCGCTCCCGCACTGAACATACGGACCGAAGCGTCCGAGCTGGGCCACGACCGGCTCACCGCTTTGCGGATGGGTCCCCAGCGTTCGGGGCAGCGCGAGCAACTTCTGCGCGATCTCCGGCGTGACCTCCTCCGGCCGCATCTTCTTGGGAAGCGAGACGTATTCCGGCTTCTCGCCGCCGCCGCTCTCGCCCCTTTGAACGTAGGGGCCGTAACGACCGGTCTTCACATAGACGGGCTTTCCGGTCTGGGGGCAGAGACACAGCGGGCGCTCGGCCTGCTCCGCGCGATCCAGCAACTCGAGGGCTTTTTCGGGCGTCAATTCGTCGGGCGGCAGATCGTCGGGAATGCTTCCGCGGCGCTCGCCGTATTCCAGAAACGGGCCGTACTTGCCCACGCGGACCCAAATTCCCGGGTCCTCTTCGCCCGCCCCCGCCGGCCGGCCGATGAACACGCGAGAGGCCTCCCGGGCGTCGATCTCCTCGACCTTGCTGGCGAGCAGAGGCTTCAGTCCCGGACGATCGTTGCCGAAGTAGAACCGCCGCAGATAGTCCACCCAGCGAAGCTCCCCGCGGCTGATGGCGTCCAGGGCGTCCTCCATCTCCGCCGTGAAAAAATAGTCGATCAGCGTGGGCAAGTGCCGCTCCATGAGCTGGACCACGGTCACGGCGGTCCAGGTGGGCACCAGGGCATTGGCGCGTTTGAAGACGTATCTCCGCTCCAGGATCGTGTCGATGATGGAAGCGTAGGTGCTGGGCCGGCCGATGCCCATCTCCTCCAAGGCCCGGGTCAGCGCCGCTTCCGTGTAGCGCGGCGGCGGTTGCGTTTCGTGTCCGTTGGGGGCGACCTCCAGCGGCGTCAATTCCTGTCCCGGTTGCAGCGGGGGCAACACGGTTTCGCGGTCCGCCAATTCGGCCTCCGGATCGTCCGCGCCCTCGACGTACACCCGCAGGTAGCCGGGAAACTCGATCGTCTTGCCCGAGGCTTGGAAAACCACCCCGTCGGCGTCGATCTGTGCCGATACGCGCCGTCCCCGCGCGTCGGACATCTGGCAGGCCACCGTCCGCTTCCAGATCAGGTCGTACAGCCGCAATTCCTCGGGAGACAATTCGCCCCGCAGGGATTCGGGCAAGCGCAGCTCGGTGCCGGCCGGGCGGATGGCCTCGTGCGCCTCTTGCGCGTTCTTGACTTTCGTGGCATAGACCCGCGGCGCGGAGGAAAGATACGCCTCTCCGTAGAGCGAGCGGATCGTGGATCGGGCGGCGTCCACCGCTTCCTGCGACAGGTTCGTGGAATCCGTGCGCATGTACGTGATGTAGCCGTTTTCGTACAGCCGCTGGGCGATCTGCATGGTCATCCGCGCGGTGTACCCGAGCTTGCGGTTGGCTTCCTGCTGGAGGGTGCTGGTGGTGAACGGGGGATAGGGCCGCGTGACGTACGGCTTTTCCTCGACTTGAAGTACCTTCCAGGCGGCCCGCCGCGCCCGCTCCGCCACGGACCGGGCCGATGCTTCATCCAGCAGCACGGTGTTCGAGGCCGGTCGGCCGCCCTCGCCGACCTTGAGCTGTCCGGTGGTGGGGTCGAAGTCGCGTCCGGTGACGATGCGGCGACCGTCCACCGAGACGGATACGGCGGGGAACGATTCGCCGGAGGCGGTCGTCAAGACCGCCGCGATATCCCAATACGCCGCGCGGACGAAGCTCATCCGCCGCCGCTCGCGTTCGACGATCAGCCGCACGGCGACGCTCTGCACCCGTCCGGCGGAGAGACCCCGCCCCAGCTTCCGCCACAACAGCGGCGAGACCTCGAAACCGAACAGCCGATCCAAAATCCTGCGCGCCTCTTGCGCCCGCACCAGGTTCTCGTCGATCGCGCGGGGCGACTGCAAAGCCTGCAAAATGGCCTGCCGCGTGATTTCGTGGAAGACCAATCGGCGGACGGGCACGCGCGGTTGCAAGACCTCGCACAAATGCCAACTGATGGCTTCGCCTTCGCGGTCTTCGTCCGTCGCCAGCAGCAGCTCCGAGGCGTTTTTCAAGGCCTCCTTGAGTATGCCGACCTGCTTCTTCTTGTCTCTAGGGACGATGTAGATCGGCTCGAAATCGTTGTCCACGTTGACGCCGAGATACGCCCACCGCTGTCCCCGGTACTCGGGGGGGCACTCCTTGGCCCCTTCCGGCAAGTCGCGGATGTGACCGATGCTGGCCTCGATCCGGTAGTCCGGCCCCAAGAATCGGCTGATGGTACGAGCCTTGGCCGGGGATTCCACGATGACGAGCCGACTCGGCGTGCCCGATTGTTTCTTCGCCATGACACTTCCAGTTTTTTGAACAGACTCGCGTCGAGCCGGGAACTCGAAAGGTGGTTGAAGGATCGCCGCATGCTAGGCGAGCGAACGCCCGTTTCCGTGCGGCGGTTCCCAATCGCGGGCTGGTCGGTTGCAGCCGCAGCCCGCCCGGTAGCCCCGAGCGTCGGGACGTTGGCATTTGCAATTGTTACGAAGCAATTTAGAATGACCGTTCCGCGATCACCGGGTAAAGGGGGCCGGTTCGGTATGAACCGCCCAAACGTTACAATTGCTGTTTTCGGGTGAAGTGTCAAGGCGGAAGGCTTCCCCTCGCGGTGGTGGATGCCTTTTGCGGGCCGGCTTTTGCATCCTCACCGTGACTTCCGAATCGTTGCCAGGAGCGGAAACGACTCACCATGGCCAGTCCCTTCAAAATCTTTCGCAAGAACGCCAAGGTCCTGCTGGTCGGCTTATTCTTGATGTCGATGATCAGCTTCGTAATCATACCGGCCTTGCTGGAATACCTCGGCGCGACCCGCGGCTCCAGCACGCCCCCCGTCGTCGTGACGCAGCGATTCGGCAGCCTGACCGAGCAGCAGTTGGCGAGTCTTTGGAGCGGGCAAGCCGCCGTCCAACGATTCCTGGAAGCCCTGCAAGATTACGTCTCGCGCCGCCAGGGCAACCCCATGCAAGTCGTCATGTTCCGTCAAACGCTGGGGGAGCTTTCCGAGGAGCAGGTCGTGCGTTTGTGGCTCCTTGCCCGATACGCCGAAGCGGCGGGCATGACGATATCGGATGCCGCCGTCAACCGCTACATCGAGGAATTGCTGCAATCGACGGGAATCGCGTTCTCTCGGCAGGACCTCCAAGGTTTGATGGCACAGCAGCGGATTGATGAAGACGCCCTGTTCTCCGGCATGAGCCTGGCCTTGCTGGCCGTCCGCTACGCCGAGCTGAGCGGCGTGGACCCGTGGCGATTCTTGCCGGGCTATGCGGGCGAGACGCCGGGTCAGCGCTGGGACTACTTCCTGCGACTCCGCCGCATGGCGTCCGTGGAGCTGGCGGAAATCCCCCTCGAAAAGTTCGCCGCCAAGGTTGCGCCTCCGTCCGAGGCCCAATTGCGGCAACTGTTCGAGAAATACAAGACGCGCTTGCCGCAACCGAACAGTTCCGATCCCGGTTTCAAAGTCCCCGAGAAGGTTCGCTTCGAGTACCTCAAAGGGGATGTGACGATGTGGTTGGAGCGGACCTCGATTGCGGAAGACGAGCTGCGGCGGGTATATGAAGAGCGGAAGGACGAGCTGTTCCTTGCGCCGCAGACATCGGCCGCCTTGCCGAGCGCGGCTGCGCCGACCGGCCCCACGCTCCCTACCCCGGAAGTGACGCCGCCCGCGACGACGGCACCCCAATCGGAGCCGAGCGACGCGCCCCAGGCGGGCGAGGGCGGAGAGGCCGCCCCGCCCCAGCCGGGCGCCATGGAGACGCCGGAATCCAAGCCGGCCGAGCAACCCGCCGTGGAAAACGACCAGGCCGAATCGTCCCCCGCAGACGGGGCGCCGAAGCCCGAATCGCCGGAGATGCCCGCCCCCGAAACCGCCCCGCAGCCGCCGCAAGATTCCCCGCCGAGCGATGCCGCGGAAGCGGCGCCGGATTCCATGCCCGCGGACGAGGCCGGGGCAAGCGAGTCTCCTCAAGAGGCTCCCCAACAGGCGACCGAGCAAGCACCTTCCGGCGACAAGAGCGGGGAAGAGCCGGCGGGTTCTACCGAGAGCGGTACCGGCGAGGACGGCCCTGCGTCGTCGGATCAGTCTCGCGGAGGGAACCGGCCGGTAATGCGCTTGGTCGGCTTCGCGGAGGAGAGTACGGCGGTGCCGGAGGGATCGCCGCCGGCGGGGTCGGAGCCTTCGCCCGGAGCTCCCGCCGCTCCCGCCGATGCCGCCGATGCCGCGGTTGCTCCGCCCGCCGCGAGCCCAGCCGCGCAACCGGAATCGTCGCCGCCGTCGGGTGAGGGGGCTGCGGCGACAACCCCATCCGGGGCAACTCCGCCCGAAGAGAATCCGCCGACCGCGCCGGAGAAGCCGAAGTATCGTCCCTTCGAGGAAGTGCGGGAAGAGGTCCGGCGGATCATCGCGGTCGAGCAAATGCGGGCGGCGCTGGACAAGATCGAGGAGGAAATGCGTCGCTATCAGATGGCCTGGGGCAATTATCTGTCGGCGCTGGAGTCGGCCAAGGAATCGAAGGCCGTGCCGCCCGAGCCGCCGCAACGTCCCAACTTGGAAGAGATCGCCCGCCGCGAGGGCTTCCAGTACGGGCAAACCGAGCTTCTCCCTCGCTGGGAAGTCGAGGCCTTGGAGATCGGTAAATCGACCGACTCGCAGGGAGTTCCCTTTTCGCAGGTCGTCTTCGATTTGCGAGAGTTCCTCACCAGCCGGACCTTCGACATCAACCAGAATCAGTACCTTGCCTGGCCGACCGAACGCGTCGAGGAACACGTGCCCGAGTTCACCGATCCGGGCGTCCGGGAGGAAGTGCTGCAAGCGTGGCGGTTAATCGAGGGACGCAAGCTGGCCGAGACCGAATGCGGGCGGTTGGCGTCCGAAGCGGAGGAATCCGGCAAGATGTTGGCCGAGTACTTGGCCGGCACGGAGGAGTTCAAGGACGCACGGATCATCCCCGAGACGGAGCCGTTTTCCTGGCTGACGTACGGGGAGTTGGATTTGGCCTGGGCGGCGTCGCGCCCGCCCTTCCTCAGCTCCATCAAGGCCAAGCGCAAGGATCCGGCGAGCGGCTTGGTGGTGGACGAGGATGCCGTGGACCAGCCCGGCAATGAGTTCATGGCGGCGGTCTTCTCGCTGCAACCGGGACAAATCGGCGTGGCCTGGAACCAGCCGCGTTCCAAGGTATATCTGGTTCGCGTGATCGAGATGCAGCCCTCTCCGCCGCAACTGTACGATGCCTTCGTGCGGCAAAACCAGCAGACGTACATCTCGGTATCTTGGTATGACCGGGTTGAGGCCTATAGCCGCTGGAGCCGGAACTTGGAGGAACAGGCGGGCTT
>Ga0067045_1031192_pt1 | contig 12944 bp, 11 predicted proteins | sample TerdegcTABiofilm_FD_59184 | JGI IMG/M metagenome (GOLD analysis project Ga0067045, IMG submission 59184) | Combined Assembly of (Gp0054472, Gp0054536) Wastewater bioreactor microbial communities from Singapore -Terephthalate degrading...
GCTGCTACATTTAACGGAATACTCAAAGCCTTTCTCATTCTCCCCGTTCTTACTTAGGGGGATATTACCACAATTACAAATGGTCATGCAATATGAGCAATTATATGGCATTAAGGCTGGGTAGAAACAATGAGCTTCGTAAATCCGTGAAATAGTCTCAACGGTTGGCTCGTCGTTAAATAAACAGCCGCCCCCACCGTTAACCTGTATATCAATAAACCCCGGTGCAATGGATAAACCATCCAGGTCAATATCGGCAATACCTGCAGGCAAGCCGGACGAATCAACAACAGCAACTATTTTCGCATCATCGATAATAACTGCTTTATCCATGAGTAATTGGGTTCCAGTATATACTCTGCAATTTTTAACGGCATACATTTTTATTTCACCATTTTATTTTACACATATACCATCTCAGTTTATTGTTTTTATAGTACTAAGTAATCAGTACTAAGAAATATTTAAATTATTATCTACATTATTGATATTATAATCGGTATTTCAATATAGGACAAATTTTCATGAAAGTCCGGAATTCGAACGCTACCTGGAAACGCTAATAAAAAGCCTGCGCATTAGCCGGCAGTCAAGCTTTGTGGCAGGCACAAAAGAGTATTTATAATTGCTTAAACTATAAAAATTTCTTGCTGCTCTTTTCCCCATTGAATGAAAAAAGTACTGATCTGTTATCCAGAACCGTTTCCAAATGTATAGGGTGCCCCCAAAGGTTATACAAATAGGGAATTGTTTTTTCAACATAATATACATCCAACTCTACCCCTTCATAATGATGTTTCAGGTAGAGTTCCCCACGCTTATTATAATCTCCGTCTTGTACTGTGATATAGGGGTAACCGCCATTAGTCAGACTGGAAACAAGACCGTCACGCACCTTTTCCCAATCTTTTTCAACTATCTTCCATTCATTACCAACTTTTTTATAAAGATATAGATCCATTTCTTCAATTAGTTCTTTTGTCAGGTAATTACGCAAAAAAGAAATATCGTTTTCAGTAGCCCGGACTTCAAATATTTTCTGTTTTCCTTCTCCTCCTGACCGGCCATACCGCTCCTTCTCCTCGGCAGTCGGGTTATCCCAGCGTTTTTCAATATCCTCAAAAATCTTCAGGCCGATGGCATACGGGTTAATACGAGTGCGTGAGGTTTGAATGATTCCGGAGTGCATTTTGGCAAACTCAATTGTCTCCATCTCATTTAGATCTATTTCGCGCATAATTCGTAGATGCCAGTAAGTAGCCCACCCCTCATTCATGATTTTTGTTTCCAACTGAGGCCAGAAATAGAGCATTTCCTGTCTGATCACCGACATAATGTCCCGTTGCCAATCTTCTAATTCTTTACTGTGTTGAACGATAAACAGCATTAGATCTTTTTCAGGCTCAAGCGGGAATTTTTTTACTTTTTCACAGTCTTCGCACACATCCTTGTGAACCTCGTCAAGCTCCCACAAGTCATCGTAAGGAGTTTCCGGACGTTCAACATGGCAGCTTCGCTTATTTTCTTTCTGCCGGCTTTTTCGTACATTTTCCCCTTTTTTTATCATTACCCTTGGTTCGATGTGTTCTTGTATGGACATGGCGGCGTCAATAAACGATTCCACCTTAGTTCGACCATATTTAAATTCATATTCTCTAAAACGTTCAGCCGCTGCAGCCATAGATTCCACCATGTCCCGTGAGGTGTTCTTAAAATATTCATTGTTTTTAAAGAAATCGCAATGGGCCAGAACATGTGCCATGACCAGTTTATTCTGAATTATGCTGTTGCCTTCAAGCAGAAAAGCGTAACATGGGTTAGAATTGATTACCATCTCATAGATGCGTCCAAGATTGTAGTCGTACTGTGTTTTCATTTTATGGTAGGCCTTGCCGAAAGTCCAGTGTGAAAAACGGGTAGGCATTCCATAAGCACCAAAAGTATAAATTATTTCTGCCGGGCAAATTTCAAAATACATATCGTAAAAATCTAACCCAAATTCTTTAGCTTTGGCATTAATAGTTACCAAAGCATCTTCCATAATCCTCAATTCGTCCTTTGGATTCATATTAAAATCCTCCATAAAACCGAGACATATCAGTAAAAACTTTTCACATCCCCTGAGTTTACAGGCTAATTGAATACCTAACCAGGCGTTTGATTAAAAAATTTTTTCAAGATTGTTTCAACTACCTGTTTGTAATTGTATCTGGGTTACTGAAAAATTTTTTCAAGGCAGGGTAAACTCCACTCTTATCTTTAATGGTAACACTGGTAAATTTAGGGTTATTAATTCTTTTAAAAGCCGTTCTTAAAGTGCTGGTATAGTAATAGGCCCCTTCTATCTCACCATAACCGACCATGTTGCAAACTTTAAGGAGATCGTTAATCAGTTTTATACAGTTTTCATTATCCGAAACCAGATTGTCACCGTCTGAGAAGTGAAAAGCGTAGATATTATAATCCTGAGGACTGTATCGCTTCTCAATAACATCAAGCGCTAATTTATAAACCGACGAACAACGTGTACCACCACTAGCTCCCTTGGTAAAAAACTCCTCTTCTGTTGTCTCCTTCGCTTCAGTATGGTGAGCCAGGAATACTATCTGGACGTTATTATATTTTGTACGTAGAAAACGAACCATCCAAAAGAAAAAACTGCGGGCAATGTACTTTTCAAAGGGACCCATCGAACCGGAAGTATCCATCATGGCAAGGACAACAGCATTGGATTCAAATTTATAAGTATTATCCCAAGTTTTATAACGCAGATCCTCAGGAGTAATGCCATATAATCCCGGCTGTCCTTTTAAAGCATTTCGTTTAATTACTTCGAGGATGGTTCTCTTGCGGTCAATATTGCTAGCTATCCCTTTTTTTCGCACATCCTTAAATTCCACCGATTCTGAAGCAAGTTCCGGTTTCTTTTTTTGTTCGAGATTTGGCAGGCCAAGATCTTCAAAGATCATTTCCGCCAACTCCTCAATAGTTACATCTGCCTCATAGTAATCGACGCCTGGCTCTTCGCCGGCCCCCTTGCTCTTACCCTGCCCTTGTTGGGGATCAGTGTAGACCACATCACCCACCTTGCTTTTACCGTCTCCCTGACCGCCATGTTTTTTCTTGCCATAGTCAAAACGGAAGTGAAATTCATCTAAGGAACGAATCGGTACTTTTACCACTTTTCGGCCGTCGTGCATGATAATACTTTCCTCGCTTACGATATCCGCGAGGTTTTTCTTTATTGCTTCCCTGACTTTTTCCCGGTGCCGCTCCCGATCGATTTCTCCCTTACGGTGAAGCGACCAGTCTTCCCTGGAGATCACAAACTTTCCGCCGGACACGGCAACCCCCCCTCATTATCTTTTTTCCATGAACCACCGTTATTACATTATATGTGCAATATATGTGCAATCTGTTAATAAATCTAACTTGCATCAGTGAAAATAGTTAACAAATAAATTTATTCAAAAAGCCGGTAAGTTAGACTTCCGGCTTTAGAAACTACTCCGACTAGTCCCTTCATTTTTAAACGAGGGACACAACCGGGTTACTACCAAATAATCGTTTCTTAGACAATTTATCGTTCGAATAGTTTTCCACTCGATAATATTCTAAAAAATACTTTTAGAACCCTTTATTTTAACGATTAAGTAAACTGCCGACATATTTTAACAACTCATTGGCACAAGTTGGACAATACCCGTGTTCCGCTATCAGTCTGGCGCTAACTTCATTTACCCGTTTTAGTTGTTCAGCATCGGGTGTTTTGGTGGAAGTAGTAATTTTGACTACATCTTTAAGATCAGCAAATAGCTTTTTTTCAATGGCTTCCCGCAAGCGTTCATGGGAATTATAATCAAAACGCTTGTTCTTGCGGGCGTAGCTGGAAAGCCTGATTAATATCTCTTCCCGGAAAGCTTTCTTGGCACTTTCAGAAACACCTATTTGCTCCTCGATGGAACGCATTAATTTTTCATCCGGATCCAATTCCTCATCAGTAATAGGATCTTTTAGCTTCAGACCGTTACAATAAGCTTCAACATTATCCAGATAGTTATTAAACAGCACTTTGGCCGACTCTTCATAGGAGTAAACAAATGCCTTCTGCACTTCTTTTTTAGCCATTTCGTCATACTCTTTCCGGGCTACCGAGATATGATTCAAAAGGCGATCCCTTTCTTCTTTCGTGATGGACGGATGCTGGTCCAATCCCTCTTTTAAAGCGCGTAAAACATCTAACGGGTTAATGCATCGAGTTGTACTACGAATCAGCGCAGATGAAAGGCGGTTTATCACATAGCGGGGATCGACTCCGCTCATTCCTTCATCAATAGCTTCCGTATGAAGTTCATGTAAGTCTTTTTGTTTAAACCCTTCAACATCTTCGCCGTCGTAGAGCTTCATCTTTTTCACCAGATCCATACCCTGTTTTTTAGATTCTTTAAGCCGTGATAAAACTGAGAAAATACTGGCCACCCGCAGGGCGTGTGGTGCGATGTGAACATCCCTCAGGTCACTTTGCTTAATCAGCTTTTCGTATATCTTCACTTCATCGCTAACTTTCAGGTTGTAAGGTATTTTCATGACAATGATCCTGGACTGCAGGGCCTCATTTTTTTTATTACTAATAAATGCTTTATACTCATTCTCGTTTGTATGAGCCACTATCATCTCATCCGCATAAATCAAAGCGAAGCGGCCGGCCTTAAAGTTTCCTTCTTGGGAGAGGCTGAGGAGGTTCCACAAAAATTTTTCATCACACTTCAACATTTCCTGGAATTCCATCATACCTCTGTTGGCTATATTTAATTCACCGTCAAAACGGTAAGCACGCGGGTCCGACTCTGACCCATACTCGGCTATTGTAGAAAAATCAAGGCTTCCGGTTAAGTCGGCAATATCCTGTGATTTAGGATCTGAAGGGGTGAACGTGCCGATACCAACCCGGTTATCTTCAGACAGAAACACCCTCTCCACAGGTACTTTCTCAATGTTACCGGAATATTCTTTTTCCACCATGAGCCGGCATGATGGGCATAACTCTCCTTCAATATATACATTGTACTCTTTTTGAAAATCTTCTCTTAAATCTTTTGGTATCAAGTGCAAAGGCTCCTCATGCATCGGGCATCCCTTAATCCCATAAAGTGCTCCCTCATCAGTCCGGCTATACTTCTCTAAACCTCTTTTCAGCATAGCCACCAGGGTTGATTTGCCCCCGCTTACCGGTCCCATTAATAATAAGATACGCTTCCGCACATCAAGACGGCGAGCAGCCGGGTGGAAATATTCTTCAACAAGTTTTTCCAGGGTTTTATCAAGTCCAAAAATTTCGGTGGAAAAAAATTTATATTGTTTCGTGTTTTCTTTTTCTTCTACACCTGCAGACCTGATCATTTTATAAATCCTGGAGTGGGCAAGCTGGGATATATAGGGCCTTTCTTTAAGAACTTCAAGGTAATCCTGGAATGTCCCTTCCCAGGCAAGCTGTCTTTCTAAGGAGCGGTATTCTTCCAAACGCCTAAGAAAATTCATTGTTTCACTCCTTCCTATCGATTTCGATCTCTCCAGCTACTATCCAGGTTAGGTCTAAATTTGCATGAATAATACATTATATGCAACGTTAGCAAAAAGAAGAATGGTAGCAGATAGCAGGAAAAACGCTTTAGCGTTTAATATTCATCATAATAAACTATTATTTAGGCGTTACGAAGAATAAAAAAAGCCACAAGAAATTTGTGGCAAACAAGGACATTTTTATTCCAACAAAACGCCGGAACTACCAGGTAACAGGTATCACAACTTTATCCAGTTCCTTGCCATCTTCAGGACTTTGCCAAAAAACTTCCACAATCCCTTTACCAGGTGATCCGGCCTGAAAACTTAAAGATAGGATAAAATCACTACGTCCGGGAGCAACCTGTGTGGCAGTAACAAATCCAACGGCCATTTCTTTCCCGGAATCGTCCGATAGCCTGGCGCTTACTGTTGCCTCGAATACCCTGGCGCTGCCGGTCACCTCTAAAGGTGTCTTCACTAATTGGCCGGGTGTTGGGCTGGTCACCCAGATGGCCGGTTCATAAACTTTTGAAACATCTCTAAAAAATGGTTGTAAATATAGTCCCACGTGTCCCCACCAGTTCTTAGCTTCTTGGTCTAGTTTGCCTTCAACCAGGAAGGACACCTTCTGAATACCTGGGAATTCAGTAATAGTGTTTACTATGCTTTGAAGACCCAGAGCTTCCCCGGAAGCTCCAACGTTAGCGTGAAGTACTTCCCTGGAAAAATCCACTGTGGCCAAACCGTCCTGGACGGAAATACCCCGGATCTTGGTATCCGGCGGTAACACCCTTGCCGCACCCGGGGTAGCGGGGTCGGTGTTAATCAACTCTTCCAGAGCTGCTTTGATTACTTCTTTTGTATAGGGTACCTGATGTACTTCCCGGACTAGATATTCATCATCGGCAGTGATTTTAACATAGTACACCGGCAGGTTTATTTTTTGATCAATTTGTGCAACCTTATTTTGAGAAGGGGGTGTAACCGGTGTTTGCTCCCCCGCAGGCTGGTTACCGGCCAGGGACATACATGCGGCAAAGACTGATAGCAGTAACATCACTATCAGGAAAATACCAGTAACTTTGGTTTTTTCGCTCTTATAAAATATCAAGTTACAATCCCCTTTCTTTCAGCATGATATTATCCAAAAGCAATGATATTCCGCGGGTCCTTATATAGGTTTAAGTCAGGAGACAGATGACACACACGGATCATCATTACCCTCCTTAGCAGCCAGGTGGTTGATAATTTTATGGACGGGCCACAAGGCGGTATAGGTGGTAAAGAGAAAAGTACTGCCGCCACACCCTGCCAGCGTACTATTAACTGCCGGCTTAATTTCCCTGTTAACGGTAATCTTTTCAACCGGGATTCCCGCATATTTTAGACGGAGCGCAATCTCCTCACTCCTTTGGCCGGAACAAATAAAACATAAATAAGACTGGTGGTCTGAACCCAACATTTCAAAGTCAACGTCCCACAGCCAGGAAATGTCAATTCCATCAGCCTCATTATCGTTTATCGCAATAAAAATATCTTTTGTTCCTCCCGCGGTATGCAAAGTGGCAATTGCTTCATTAAAACCAGTGGGGTTTTTTACCAGATTCAAAAAAGCCGGCTTACCATGATAGCTAAATTTTTCCATCCGGCCTGTGACAGGTTGATATTTACCCAGGCTGTCCAAAATAATTTTAATATCAATACCCAGGCACTGCCCAACCGATAGTGCCGCCAGAGCGTTATAGACATTGTACAGGCCCTGTGCACGGATAGTTAATGACATATTCTCGTTGTCACAAACAAGACGACACACGGTACTTCCTTTAGCAGCTACCGGTTCTAACGCTTCCACAACGGGTTCGGGTCTTTCAAAGAAACAGCCGGGACAGCGATAATCACCCAACTGTCCGTAATGAAAATAATTATAGATTAGTTGCGTCCCGCAAAAAGGGCAAAACTTAGCCTCCCTGGTCTGGGAACTGGTTTTGACGCACCGCCCATGCTTACCCAACCCGTAAAATACTGACGGTAGTCCTGTATTTTTTGCAAATTGCGCCACAAGAGGATCATCCGCGTTTAATACTAGAGTGGTGTGCTTAAGCATTGTCAAAGCGTCACGGATAACCCTGATAATCTTATCCAACTCCCAATAACGATCAAGTTGATCACGGAAGAAATTCGTTAAGACCACAACCCCGGGGGTGACTTCCGCCAGCACCGCTGGTATTGACGCCTCGTCCACCTCAAGAACGGCATAATCGCAGTCGATACTTCCCCCTATTCCTGCATTCATAATAAAGCTTGTGGTAACACCGGTAATCATATTCGCTCCTTCCCGGTTGGCAATAATATTGTAACCGGCGTCAAGAAGCATTTCTACGACCATGTTGCTGGTTGTTGTCTTACCGTTAGTACCGCTAATAATAATAATCTTTTTGCGTACCTGAACAGCTAAATCACGTAATGAACCACGATGGATCTTGCGTGCAACCAGACCAGGCAACGAAGTACCTTGATAGCCGCGCAGCCGGCTGAGCCAAAACGCTATTTTTCCGGCTAATATGGCGGCGGTCAGTTTTAATTTCAATTTAGACTCCCCTTTTACCAGCTTCGAGAGGCTAAAGCTAATCAGTTCAATAATCAGATTGTTTCTGGAACAGAGAAACTCCACAAAAGCTTCTCTTTGTCACTTTACCCTCAGTAAGAAGGTGATCCACATGGGCAAATACTTCAGAGATACCCAGGTAAACCTCGAAACCCCTGATCTCCGGGTAGATAACCCTCATCAGCTGGTATACGCTAAGACAGTTATTTTCCAGGATTGAGACAATCATCTTCAGCCTTTCTCTGTGATTTTCTCTGGCATTATTCACAGCATCCCGGCTGTTACTAATATTTTCTCCATGGCCCGGTAAAATAAGACGCGTACTAAGTTCCTCCACAATTTTCAACCCGTTCAAATATTGATTGAGAGTAGGCAGTCGTTTGCTGAAATCATCAGGATCCGGTTCCATGTTCGGGTTGGGTGTAATATGTTTGAGAATGAAATCGCCGGCTAATAAACTCATACTATCACGATCATAAAGACAGATATGACCGTCAGAGTGGCCGGGTAAGTGCAGCGTTAAGAGGGCACCGCCTTCAAATTTCAAGACCTCTCCACCCCATAACGTTGTTACACCCTGGTCAGGCAGCACCGGCTTTTCAACAGGGTCAAAATCATTTAATATTTCTTTCAATACTTCTGTCGGCAAACCGGCCTCCTGAAAAAAAGAAAGCCGTTCCTGATAAAAATCATAATCAAGAGTCAGCTTACGTGTCTCTAATTGATGTACATAGATCCGCGCTCCGGCAATTTCACTCAACCAGCGCGCCATGCCACTGTGGTCAGAATGGCTATGAGTGAGTACAACTCTCGAAATTTCAGTTGTAGCAACACCCAGGGAAGCCAGCCCATTAACAAGGGATTCTTTTGCTTCCGTCGTATCAGGACCCGGATCCACCAGGGTATAAGGCTGGTTCTTAACTAAATATGCATTAACCGGACCGACCGGGTAAGGTGTATGAACAGGTATTTTATGTATTTCCAGCATAATTACGACCTGGTTGGAGCGATTACAAAGCCTGAAAAATCGCCCCGGGGTTCTTCCCATTCAATTTCCAAACCTGAAACAGCCGCTCTTGGAGGTCCCTGGCGGCACCAGTCAATCATTTTTGCAACGTTTTCCTGTTCACCTTCAAAGATTCCTTCAACTTGACCACCAGGCGTGTTTTTAACCCAACCGGTCAGTTCCAGGACCATAGCTTGCTCCCGGGCTTTAGCCCGGTAATATACACCCTGTACCCTTCCGCTAATGATCACATGCGCCCGAACTTTAGACATTTATTTATCTCAGACCTCTTTTCAATCGTTTTGATACCCACATAATTTATTATAACAAAAAAATGTTAATATTTAAATATAATTACATTGCGTCGAAGAAAAGAAGTCTGAAGCTATAATCTTTACTGATCCTTGCCCACATCAATTTTTTCCGCTGGTGGACTTTCATCATCCATACCGCTGAAGCTTTTATAAAAAACTCCATCGTCGCCCACTTCATAAGGGATATTATCTACGTCTTCCGCACCTTGCTCTCTACTTGGGTCAAACTTGGCATAACCGTAATACGTCCCCCCTCTCGACCACTCTTCGTTGGTTTCACTATAATTTGCCACCTCGCGCCAGGCGTCTTCACCATCATATCCTACAGCTTCGGGATCATCCGTAAAGGTCCTGGCGTAGGACCTGCCCAAAACCTCCTCTTCAACAGGACGCACGTTCTGGTCGGAAACCTTTTCTTCCGCTTCTTTACAGTCCCGGCACATAGTCACGTAAGGTACGGCTTCGAGCCTCTCCCGTTGGATTTCCTTGCCGCAAACATCACAAATACCATAAGTACCTTTATTGATTTTTTCCAAAGCATTATCTACCGCCGCTAACGTAAGCATCGCATTTTCGCGCAGGGCAAAATCCTTGCTTCGCTCAAACACCTCGGAACCAATATCCGCCGGGTGATTATCGTAGGTGGAAAGTTCGCTTATTGATTCTCCCAGAGGTACATCTAACCCTTGAGCATCAATATATTTAATTCGTTCGGCCAGATTTTGTTTTAGATCTTTAAGCTTTTCTTTGATTAATGAATACTGTTTTTCCCGCATCACACACCTCCACGATTTAAATCAAATTTTTTATGCGCCTACCTTTAGCTGGACCATCCTTACTATTTCAGCGATAAAACTACCGATCAAAGGCAAATTAAGCATAACCAAAATACGCAAGAAATATAAAACCACAGCGCCCAAAATAGTAAATCCGATTGCTATACCGACCCCCCTGGCCAATCCCGCGATAAAATTTATGTACATCAACCGCCAAGGGTGTTCAAGCAACTGAACATACTCGGCAAGCTTCATCTTTTCCATATTTACCGCCAAACTGTTTAGTCTGTCCAGAAGAACCCTCAATAGCCGGTTTTCATCGTTATTCATAGGAACATCCTTTATCTCGAAGTATTCTGAATTCTGACCCCTGACTTCTGAATACCTTAATATAGCACTATTGTGTCCCATAAGTCACAAAAAAATAGAGTAGGGACAGCTATTATTGCTGTCCCTTGGATTTTATCCTTTTTTAGGCATTGTGACTCTAGCAACAAAACCTGGCACAAAAAACCAGCATTCATTCACATTTTTCGCTGCAGTATTTATCCACCGATAAGTGACTTCCCAAACTTCCAGGGTAATTCTCCATTCCGCTCTTTATTTGATAAACCCTTCTCCCCACACCCCCCTTGTTAACGTTATCAGTTAATATATATGTTTTAAGAATCTGAACTTTCCTGGTAATATTATGTTGAAACTACTCAGAAGTCGGGAGTCAGAATAAGAGAATGGTTTATCGTCAATATCTGAATTAACGATTACTGAATTCTGAATACCTTAGTAGTAACAATTATGTTTACTCTTTTAGCAAACTGGGCTTTCGATACTGTGGGCAGCCGCATGACTGCCCCGGGTCAATCCGGGCCAGGGCATTAAGTAAAATATTTCCGATTCTACCCGGCTCACTGTGGAAAATGCAGGACATTTCTTCATAATCCCATTCTTTGATTACACCTTCAGCATAATTTACCACCATATCCAGCCGCCCGTAGCAAGCGCCAATTTCGCGGGCTAAATAAACCTCCGGGCACATACTTTGGCCAACAACATCCGCGCCTAACCGATAAAGCATCTCTACCTCGGCAGGGCTTTCAAAATGCTTACCGTCAGTTACGGCATAAACTCCCCGGTCAAACACCCGGCCGGTCGCTTCCAACTCGGCGGTCCGCACTAATTCCCTTCTAATATCAGGACAAACAGACTGGCGCATAGTTAATAAATAAGCTCTGCCCAAACCTACATCTTTTCGCATGGAAAAATCGAGATAATCGGTAGGGACAACTATATCACGGGGACGTAAGAGGCGGTTGATCGAGCCGACCCCGCCTTCCGACACTATCTTTTTCACACCTGCTTCACGCAATACCCAAAAAACCTGGCGGGAAGCGTCCGCCCTGGTAGTACTGCCTCTCCACCCGTGCATTTTGAGAGTCAATACTTTTTTTTTCTTTAACGTGAATAATGTAAAATGAGGACTCTCTCCATAAGGAGTTTTAAATGTCAGTCCGGCAGCGATTATTTTAATGTCGTCACGTTTTAAATCTTCAGGGAAGTTAATTGAAAATGTGCTTGAGCCACCAATAATGGCAAAATCAACCCGGGGAACCCCGTTCACGTCCAATCGCGCCCCTCCTTCATAAACTGTGACTCTTTAAATACCGAAAATAATTCACACCACCCATACTCATTATAAAAAAAACCCTCCCGGAGTCAACCGGGAGGTTCGTAACAGTTAGCGTATACTCGCCAGAACATCCGCCAGGACCTGTTTAATTTCCTGGTCCCCATTAATGTTCTTAAGGATGCCTTGTTTTGAGTAGTAATCAATTAACGGCTGGGTCTGAGCCTCATAAATATCAAGCCGGTTGCCTACCGCAACCTCATTGTCATCGCTGCGCTGGTAGAGTTCACCGCCGCAGTTACACTTTCCTTCTTCAGCGGGTTTATTAAAGATTACATGGTAGCTGGCGCCACAGGTACGACAAATACGGCGCCCGGTCAGGCGGTCCATTAATCTTTCCCTGGGCACATTAATATTTATCACACCATCCGCTTTAATGCCCAATTCTTTGAAAGTTTCATCAAGCGCTTCGGCCTGGGCAACAGTGCGGGGGAAGCCATCCAGTAGAAAACCTTTAGCGCAATCAGGTTGAGAAATGCGGTCCTTTACCATACCCACAACCACCGAATCGGGAACCAGCTCACCCTTGTCCATATATTCCTTGGCCTTTTTACCCATCTCGGTACCTTCCTTAATAGCGGCACGGAACATATCACCTGTGGAAACATGAGTTATTTGAAGTTCTTTAACCAGCACTTCCGCTTGAGTTCCTTTACCTGCTCCCGGCGGCCCCATAATTAATAGTTTCATAACTGTCCCTCCCCATTTCTTCATTTAATATTATAAATTTATCCAAGCTTAACACTGCTATTTTAACATAAACGGTTCAATTCTGAAAACAACCAGTTGGTAAATATCTTTAGAAATAATTTTTTACTAAAGTAACCCCAATCGTTCCGCTTCCTCTATGGCAGCTTCAACCATTGTTTTTCCATAGTTCTGCAGTTGCTTTTTAGTATATAGTGCTCGAAACGTTGATGTTTACAGCGTTCCGAGCATTTTTATTTTTAATTTTTATGCAAATAATTATAGCGTATTGTAGCGTATTATGATATAA
>Ga0067045_1031191_pt1 | contig 12943 bp, 10 predicted proteins | sample TerdegcTABiofilm_FD_59184 | JGI IMG/M metagenome (GOLD analysis project Ga0067045, IMG submission 59184) | Combined Assembly of (Gp0054472, Gp0054536) Wastewater bioreactor microbial communities from Singapore -Terephthalate degrading...
AAGGCGAAACACTATCGGAGTTTTGCCAGTAGGTACGACAAAACTACCCTCAGTTATAGAGCAGTGGTAACTATAGTCTGTATTCTGATCTGGGTGAGACTTTGAAAACACGACCTAGTCAACAAAAAAACTGCTTTATTTTTTGTTGTCGTTCGCAATAACAAAATGTGTAACTCATGTTATTTTTTGTAAAAAGACATGGTATTTAATTTGAACACCAATAATTTGACTCCAAACTAATCGTCCAAATCCTCTTATCACCTTTCTGATCCGGACTGTACATGAATATACACTATTAGTAGAAATATAAGTTAAATAAACACTATTGGTAGTATCTAAAGAAATAAACAGATTTTTATGATAACCTTAACCATACTCATACTTAAATCTACGATCATCACCCTGAACGGATGAGATCCCGTTTTTATCGGGGTCGGGAGACCCCTCCTACATGAAGGAACTTTTAAGGAGTAGTACAGCAGGACTTACGCTATTTTCTACTAAAACCCAGATTTCACGCCGATTGCCAGAGATCCTGAAACGAGTTCAGGATGACTATCTCATGCCGTTTTCCTCGAATTTTAGCGTAACTCTCGGCCAGTTTGCTTTCTAATTGACTTTACCCCAGTGGTATTGCATGGCCACCGATGATGAGTTATTTGAACCGGCGGTTTCCCGGAGTCCGAAACAAACTAAGACTGTCGCAAAAGCCTTCCAGTTTACTGAGGGTTGTCGTAATTCTTCTTTGCCATACAGACATTGTTATTATCAACTTTTGCAACAGACTCAATTTTAAACTGTAGTGATAGTTTTACCTGCCGCCGAATTTCAGGTCAATCAGCCGGGACATCCAGAGGATGTAGTTGGCGGAAGGGATGAAAATCAGCATACCCAGCAGGTTGCCCAGAATGGAGCCGATGGCAAGGAAAATAACCATGGTTTTAACATGTTCGGGAGGTCGTTTGCCCGACACCGTATGATCCACGATGAGGGCGGAGACCGGTTCCACCAGCACAAAAAGGAAAATAGTGCCGATACCGTTGACGATACCCGACAGGTGGATAGCAGTCCGCACCAGGGTTTCGTCGATGGAACTGGCGTAGGTGGAAGCCAGAACCCCCACCGTCCAGAGAGAGACTCCCAGAAGGTTGAAGATCAGAAAACTTCTGGGAATCTGGTTGATATGCTCCAGGGGATTGACTCCCAGCATGGAGGGTTTTCTGAAGCATTCCACAATGTGGTGCCATTTGTTGGGGTTCATGAGGGCGACGGCGATGCGGGGAACGGAACCGTATCTTTCCATGGCCTTGATCCCCTTATGATAGACCTGAATGAAAGTCGGCAAAAGCAAAAAACCGATAAAAGACCCCACCGCAGCAGAGAAGATGACGAAGTTCAATTTGATGAGAATGAGATCCGTCTTTCCTTCTCGTGCCAGTTTATCCACGATGTTGGCCATGAGGGGGGCATAAACCAGATTCAGCATCCGGAAAGAGACCTGGAATACGTTAAACAGGGATAAGGCGGTAGCCACTTTTTTGGATTCCGCTCCGGATACCCTTGCCGCGTTGGTGGTCAGGGTAAGGACGTTTATAACCATATTTAAAAAACAAACGATTATCAGTCGCGGGTCGCCCAACAGTTGTTCAAGATGAAACGGCATAAAATATATTAATCCTCTCTTTTGTTTCTGGTCAGTCTTTCAGGAGTTTTACCAGGGCGGCTTCCACTTTTTCCACTTTTCCTCCCGAGAGGATAATGTAAACGTGATTTCCCTCGGTTTTCTTGACGACCCCTTTCATGATATTGTACATGACCTTGTCGCCGGGTTTTATGGAATGGGAGTTTCCGCCCGACGAGTTCTGAGAGGGAGCGGGAGTCAGGAAATTCTCGGATAAAACCTTCTTGCCCACACCGGAAAATTCAGCGGTAACAAAGGTACCCTCCATATTGATGACCGTTCCCTGTCCGAATATTTTATGATAGACCAGGTCTCCGGCGACGAAACGGGTGGCTTTCTCCTTTACCGGCTGAACGGTTTTATCCAGTATGGGAGAGGCTTTCCGGGTAAAACTCCGCCGGGAGACTTCCGGGACGTATTTATCCAGCAGTTCTTCCGGGACTTCCCGCAGGAACCGGGAGGGACTCTGGGGATGGGATTTACCCTGGATAGTCCGTTCTCTGGCGTAGGAGAGATAAAGTTTTTCCATGGCTCTGGTCATACCGACGTAAAAGAGTCTCCGCTCCTCCTGGATGAGAAAATCTTTTTTCTCCTGAATGGATTTGAAGTGAGGGAAAATATTTTCTTCCAGTCCTATCATGAAAACCACAGGAAATTCCAGTCCCTTGGCCATGTGGGCGGTCAGGAGGGTGGCTCTGCCGGAGTTTTTCCTGAGATCCTCCCGGAAGATCTCCTCCAGGAAGAGGCGATTCATGCGGTAGATCTGGGCGGCCAGCAGTTTATCGGTTCCCAGGGTCATGAGTCGTTTGATCTCGTCATTTTGTTTGACGTTCTGGAAGGCGATGGGGTTATAAAAATCTTTCCTCATCAGAGCTCGGTTGAAGGCGTCGACGATGAGCAGTTTTTTGTCATCATTCAATTTTTTGCCGGGAATCCATTCCTTGACCACGTCCTGAGCCTGAGAATAGAGCATCTCGAAAACACGGGCGATGGCGGGATTTCCCATTTCCTTTATATGAGTAAGAAATTTATCCCAGTCCTTTACCTCCTCTTCCTTGAGCAGCCAGCCCAGCGCCTTATCCTCCGAGGCGTCCACATCGGAAGCCAGGGAAACTCTTTCGAGGAAAGCCGACAGGGAAGTATCCTCGGCGGTGCGGGCATATTCGAAAGCCTCATTGAGGAACTCTTCCAGATTGTCCAGTCGATCCTGGGTTTCGGGTTCGGTGGACTCCTCCAGCATTTTCATATAACCGGTCTTGTCCAGAACCCGCTGGATAAATTCGGGCAGGGCATATTTATTCTTCTCCAGGGAAAGGGATTGAATGGTATCCGCAAACTGGGAGAGGACGTCCTGAATCTTCTTTCCTACTCTGGGGAGAGAATCGGCGTCCTTCATGATCTTCAGAATATCGGTGTCCTGTTCCAGGGAGGAGGATGCGATCTTGTCCCTGGTTACGCTGCCGATACCCCGGACAGGCACATTGATAATTCTTCTGAAACTGATAATATCTCTGGGGTTCTCGATAAACCGCAGATATGCCAAAGCATCCTTGATCTCCTGTCGTTCGTAGAACTTCACTCCTCCCACCACTTCGTAGGGGATCCCCGCCTGCCGCAGCAATTCCTCGATAACTCTGGAAAGAGAGTTGGTACGATAAAGAACGGCGAAATCGCTGTAATTGTAACCGTTGTTAACCCGGTGGGTTATCTCGTCGGCAACATGTTTTGCTTCTTCTCGGGCGTCCAGATAGGAGTTCATGCCGATTTTTTCCCCCTGGGGCTTATTGGGCTTGAGAGTCTTTTTGCTTCTTTCCTTATTGTGCTTGATCACCTGATTGGACGCGTCGATGATGATGCCCGATGAACGGTAATTCTGTTCCAGTTTGATGATTTTGGTACCGGGAAAATCCCGCTGGAAGTTGAGGATAATAGTAACGTCGGCTCCCCGGAAACCGTAGATGGACTGATCGTCGTCTCCCACAGCGCAAATATTCTTGTGAACTTCCGACAGCTGTTTCGCCAGCTGATACTGGGACATGTTCACATCCTGATATTCATCAATCAGCAGATGTTTGAATTTGTTGGAATAATATTTTATAACTTCGGGATTCTTCTGAAAAAGGAGAACCGTTTTGGAGATAAGATCATCAAAATCCAGGGCATTGATCTCCTTGAGTTTTCTTTCGTAGGCTTCATAAAAATCCACGATTTTCCTCTGCCGCTCTTTAAAGGACGAGGTTGCCATTTCCTCTGGATTTTTAAGCTGACTTTTGGCAAGACCGATTCTTTTGAGAACCTCCTCCAGGGGCAGATCCTTTTCATCCACGGAAAAATCCCTGTAACAGTCCCGCAGGATAGATACCTGATCTCTCCGATCCAGGATGGTAAAATCGGATTTACGTCCCAATTTGTCAATATCCCGTCTCAGAATGCGGGAACAGAGGGAGTGGAAGGTTCCCACCCATTTCAGGGGAGCTCCCTCCAGCAGATGATTAAGTCTTTCCCGGACTTCCCTGGCGGCCTTGTTGGTAAAGGTAACCGCCATGATCTCGTCGGGACGGGCATCCTGTTTTTCGATGATATGGGCAACCCGGTGGGTTATGACCCTGGTCTTGCCGCTGCCGGCTCCCGCCAGAACCAGCATGGGACCACCCCGGTATTCCACCGCTTCTTTTTGTTGCGGATTCAATCCGTCTAATATCCTGCTCAAGTTATTCCTCCAGACTTTATGCAAATTAAATTTAATTTTAGCATACATAATTTAGTTATATACAACATTAAAAAACTTAAATTAATATGAATTGAATAAAATATCCCCCGTCAAGGAGTGGAAAAAATATTTCCGAATCCTGTATCTGTGCTTTTAATCCGGTTTGCTGTCGTTATTCCCCTCGCGGTTTTCGTTGATAAAGGGGGACATTTCTCCCTCCAGTTCCTTGTCTCTCCCGACCTTCCTCCGGTCAATCATATATCTGCTCTTCTTTTCCTCTCGGAGGAAATTCCTGATCTCTCCGATAATATGACCGATCTGCATGGGATGATTGATGGGGCGGTTCACCGATGTGGCGACGCCGATGCACAGGGGCATCAAGGGGAATTCGCCCTCTTTGCCGACCCGATTCCGGGCGGTGATAAACTTCTTTTTCTGATCTTCTTCATCATAATAAAAAACTATATGGCTGTCAAAGGCGGTAATGATTTTTCTGCAGATATTTTCTGATTTGTCCGGATCGGTAATAAATATGAACCGGTCTCCTCCCAGGTGGAAAACCTTATCATCGGGATTTCCCGATTCATGGATGGCATTCAGTATAATGACTCCCATAAAGCGGATGACCGAATCGCCCCGCTCTTTGCCGTAGCGGTTATTAAAGGCGGAAAAGTCGTTACAATCCACATATCCCACCGCCAGGGGTGTTTTGGATATGATCCTCCGGTTGATCTCGTCAAACAGGGCTTTGTTGCCGGGCAGTCCCGATAAGGGATCTTTCTCCTCTTTTTTCTCCTGTTGTTTTGCTTTTTGATGGAGTTTTTCCATAACGAAAGCCACCAGTGCCAGGTCGATCTCTTCGACGGAATCAGCCCGGTCCAGTACCTCTCCTTGATCGATACTCCTGGCATACTTCTGCAGTTGATAAACGGGCTTCATGAGCAGAGAGGAAAAGTGGTAGAGAGCCAGCAGAGAGACCAGGGACAGCAAACCGTCAACCAAAAAAAGGATCCCGAGAAAGCTCATCAGCACGGCATCCACCCTCCGGGAGGGCATAGTAACCACAGTAAATATTTTTTCCTCTTTTACCTTTCTGAAATAAACAAACCTCCGTTCAGTGCCGCCTCCTATCAGAAAGAACTTTTCATCGGCGTTGCGGAGTCGGGGAAGTACCTCCTCTTCGTCCTCTGTCTTCAGATAAGGGTTCAGAACCCTCACCGAAGCGGGATAATAGAGTATCTTTCCCTGCTCATCGGCAACCCAGCCGTAGCCCATATCCTGGATTACCTGTTGATCCAGAAACTCCTGAAATGAGGGAACTCTGGGGTTGTTGAACTGGCTGGCCAGATATTCCGCTTCGGCTCTGAGAATCTTCTCGGTCTGGTTCTGAAGGATAATTTTTGCCGAAAAATACAAACTCAGGGATAGTACCAGAATTATCCCTATGACCACCATATAATGATAAATGAATATTTTGAATTTCATGAGTTTTACCCCCTATCTGGTAGTACCGAAATCCAGCTTTTGCAGTTGTTCCGGATCTGCCGGTTTTCCCAGGGGTTTTTGGGAAGTGGCGGACAGATCCACCGTCAGGATCTTCCAGTTCTGTCCTTCCAGATACACATCCACTTTTCCCTCATAAACCGCCTCATACAGTTCTCCCTTATATACCATATGGAGCAAAGCCTTTATCTTCATTTTGACCAGATTCTTCTCCCGATCCGAAACCAGGATCTCAAGAATCTTCAGATACCGGATATTCCTGGCTCCTTCCCGGAACTGACTCATGGTTACCTCACCCTGAATCGACTGGCTGAAACAACTATAGGCTTTCTCGTATTCCCGCTGATAAACCAGGGTAAAAAAGCGGTGCACTATGGTTTTGGGCGAAATCTCTTTTTCCGGAGGAGTAGCGGCGACTCCCACCAGGGATACAAACAGCCATACCGCCAGCGTAAGAAGTGGGATACCGCCCCTTTTCTCCGGAGGAGGTATCCTCTCACCGCAACAGTCAAAACTTCCTTCAAAAGAAAGCCGATTCATATTCATACGCTACCAGATCCTTACCCGGTGGAACCGCTTAAAAGCCTATCCGGAAAGTCTGCAGGAGATTATTGACGCTTATTTTCCGGATAGGGTTTTAAAGCCTCTATCGGGGTTCCGAATTGACCGGTCTAAAAAAATAAGGGTTTAAACCCCGATATTTTATAAAAAAACAATTCCGGTTATAAATCCGATCTATTTCTTGGTATCCGCCTGACGGGCAACCATAGGATACTCCATGACCATCTTGCCGTTGAGGAAGGTCTGGAACCAGTAGGTTCCCGGTTCTTCCATCTTCATACCCTGGAAATAGTTTACCGCCATGAAGGGGACGGTCAGTTCTTTCAACTCGAAATCCTGATCCGGAGTTTCTATCATGGCTTTCTTTTTATCGGGAGTTAATATCCGAACCTTCTGACGGAATTTACCTTTGCCGTTACACCACCCGTTAGCCAGGAAAAAGGAAAACGAGGGAGTGGGGAAGGAAGGAAAGGGAAGTTCATAGAAAATGCCGATGAAACTTCGAATTCTTTGATCCTCGCCCTCGGAGAGATAGGGGATGGAGAACTGAAGAATGGGGGTAACGTCCTGAGAAAAAGTGGGAACGGATTGACTTTCCATCATGGGTTGAAATTTACTAGCCATTAACATCGCCTCTCTTATTTAGTCTCTTTGTTTTCCACAAAATAAAGAAAAATCCTTTTTTCCATCCAAAGGAATATGATAAACCTCCTCCCCTTTTAACGGGTAATTCGGGGGAGGCGCTCAAGTTCAGATTAGCGCCGTAAAATCGGAGACTATTCCTGCCGGATTCCCAGGGAGGAGAGTTTTTGCAGCAACTCTTCCGGTGTATAATTCAGAAACCGGACTATTTTTTCCCTGCTTTTTTCGCCTGATTCCAGACGGATCTTGTTTTTTTTTCTGCCAAAAACATCCGAAAGGAAAACCGGCAAAGAGGAATTGGCTTTTCCTTCCACGGGAGGGGCCTGAAGTTTCACCGCCAGGGAGTCTCCCGTAATTCCCGTTATGAGGTTTTTGGAACTGCCCGGAGTAACCCGGATCTTGATCAGGAGATCCGACGCCAGGACTTTCATCCAGAGTCCCATATCAGAAATCCTTCTCCCGCTCTCTTTCCTTCTCTCTTTCCCGCTCCTTCTCCAGTTCGATCTTGCCCATGAGATCCCGGGCGGCGTTCTGTTCCGCTTCCTTTTTGGAGGATCCTTCACCCAGGCCTCCCACCGAGTCGCTGATTTCCACCCGGACCCGGAAGAGTTTCTGGTGAGGGGGACCGTTCTCCTCTACCACGGAGTAATTGGGAAGGGTCTTATAGATACGCTGGGAGATTTCCTGGAGGTTGGATTTATAGTCCTTGAGAGGGGAGGCGACCGTGAGGTGCGGTTCAAAGAGACGAAGGACAAAACAGTAGGCTCCATCCATACCCTGATCCAGATATATGGCTCCGATAAGGGCTTCCAGGGCGTCGGCCAAAATTGAGGTGCGATCTCTGCCGCCGCTGGCTTCCTCGCCCCGGCCCAGCAGGAGGAATTGGCCCAGTTCCATTTCCCTGGATATATTCCCCAGGGATTCGGTATTCACCATCCGGGACTTGAACAGGGTCATGGCCCCTTCTTTCCAGTGGGGATACCGTTTGAACACCTCATGGCTTATTACCATACCCAACACCGAGTCGCCCAGAAATTCCAGCCGTTCATTGCTCAGTTGAACCCCTTCATTCTCATAAACGAAAGAATCATGAATGAAGGCATTAACCAGTATCTCCCGGTTATGGAAGGTTATTCCCAGGGATTCCTCTATTTTATCCAATCTTTCCTTGTATTCTTCCAATAACTGATTCATATTATTATTTTATTTTAATCTCTTATACCGATTTGCCTTCCAATCCGGTACACCCGGCAGGGTATCTCATTATTCCGCCGGGGTCCGTCTTGAAATCAATCCGGTATTATACATATTTTTTCATTATGATTACCGCATTCTGTCCTCCGAAGCCGAAGGAGTTGCTCATGGCGTAATTAACGCTTCTGGCCCGGGCTACATTGGGAACGTAGTCCAGATCGCATTCGGGATCGGGGATCTCGTAGTTGATGGTAGGAGGCAGCATATCATGCTTAGTGGCCAGCATGGCGATGGCCGCCTCGATGGCTCCTGCGGATCCCAGCAGATGGCCGATCATGGATTTGGTGGAGGATACCGCCAGCTTTCGGGCATGTTCGCCGAAGACATGTTTGATGGCGTTGGTTTCGGCAATGTCTCCCAGGGGGGTGGCGGTACCGTGGGCGTTGATATAGTCGATGTATTGGGGTTCTATTCCTGCGTCTTTCAGAGCGTTTTTCATGGCGCAGATGGCTCCTAGTCCTTCGGGGTGGGGTTGGGTCATGTGGTAGGCATCCACACTCATGCCAAACCCCACGATCTCGCCGTATATTTTTGCTCCTCTTGCCAGGGCGTGTTCCAGATCCTCCAGCATCAGGATGCAGCTCCCCTCGCCCATGATGAAACCGTTGCGCCGGGCATCGAAGGGACGGGATGCCTTTTGAGGTTCCTCATTGGAATTGGATATAGCCTTCATGGATGCGAAACCCGCATAAGCCAGGGGGGTTATGGTGGCCTCGGCTCCGCCCGCCATCATCATCTTGGCCTGTCCCAGGCGGATGGTCTGGGCGGCCATTCCCACATTGTGGGCTCCCGTGGCGCAGGCGGTAACCATGCCCATGTTGGGACCCTTTATGCCAAAATCTATGGAAGCATAACTGGATGCCATATTGCTCAGCATCATGGGGATAAAGAAGGGGCTTACCCGGGAAGGTCCCTTGCTGACCAGGACCGTGTGGGTATCTTCGAAAATCTTCATCCCGCCGATTCCCGATCCTATATATGCTCCTATATCATAGCGATTATCGTCGTTTACCTGAATACCGGAGTCCTCCATACACAATTTGGTGGCTACCTTGGAAAAAATCAGGAAACGATCAAACCGTTTTATCTCTTTTTTGCTGATAAAATCCTCCGGCTTGAAATCCGCCGCCTTCACCTCGGCTCCTATCTGACAGTCGAAGCCGGTGGTATCGAAGGCGGTTACCCTGTCGATAGCGGACTTTCCCTCCATCAGAGAATTCCATAATTTATCCACGCCGATTCCGTAAGGAGATACGATTCCCAGTCCGGTTATTACTACTCTTTTAACACCGTTACCGTTCATAAATTCACCTCTTAAAAAACCGATAAAAATAAATACGTCAATCCTAAATACATTAACACGGGAATTTGTCCTATTCTACCACAAAGACAACATTCCTGCTTCATCCCGGTTAAGAAATCTATTTTCCTCCCCGGTAAGTTTTTTCTCTCTCTTATAAAAAGGATCTTTGGGAAGTATATTTAATATAACCAATACCCCCCGCCGGGGTGAGAGAAAATGAGAAAGCAATGAGGTGTATCATGTCCTTATTATTCTGCAAAAAAGGGTGTTTCTCCTATAAAAGGAGAAAAACTCCCATAGATGACATTTTGACTATCTTTCTATTCCTGACCCTGTTATTCTCCCTTTCGTCGGTTTCTCCCCTGGGAGCCGAGGAAAATCCCTGGAAGGACTCCCCCGGCAGTAAAGAGTACCCCCATGCCTCCGCCCTGGTGCTCAAGGACTTTGTGGGGCTGGACGTCAACCAGGACGGCTCCACCACCGCTACGGAATATCTGGTGATAAAGTTTCTGGACGCCTCGGCTCAGGAAAAATACGGACAGATCCTCCGAATGTTCGTATCCCCCCAGCAGGAAATGACCGTGGAAACCGCCCGCATCTATAAGGCTGACGGTTCCGTTATCGATCTCAATAAAGAAACCCAGATCCAGTTCGGCAACGAGATGAAAGAAAAAGTCCCTCTCCATAAGGACGTGGTCATCGTCAAACTGGACTTCTCCCAGGCAATTCCCGGCGACATCATCGAATTTCGAATTGTAACCAAAAATAAAACCATGATGCTCAATAAATATTTCTGGACCCTCTCCTTTACCCAGGACGACGTCCCCCTGCTGGATACCCAGTTGCTGGTCAATATTTATCGCAAGGGGATAAAACCCGTCTTCTTCGCATTAAAACATACCCCCGAAGAAGCCAAGCCCGTCATCACCTCCCTGGAAGGCGGAGGAACCCGATATTCCTGGAACTTCTTCAACCGTCCCGTGATGGAGGATGAACCCTCGGCTCCCCCCTTCCGGGATCGCACCACCATCGTCATGTTCTCCAATTTCTCCTCCTGGGAGGAATTCTCGAAAGCATATCTGACCCTCCTCACCCCCTCCCTGGAACCCACCAAAAAGATCAGGGAAAAAGTGAAGGAACTTATCGGAGACAGCAAGGATGACAGGGATAAGATTCTCGCCATAGGAGATTTTGTTACTTCCAAAAATCGGCTCAATATCGATTTCGATCCGGATCATTTCTTCTTCATAAAACCCGATGACCTGCTGGACGCCGATGCCATGGGCAATATCGACGCCCAGATTCTCTTTATAAACATGCTCAAAGCCGCCGGTATCAAGGTAACCCCCGCCCTTCTGGCAGACTCCAATCACGGGACGGTGGTGAAGGAGATCGCCACTCCCCACCAGTTCAACAAACTTATCGCCATGGTGGAAATTCAGGGCAAAAAATATTATATCGACGGAACCGACCCCCTGTCCAAAACCCTGGAAACCTACCCCGATCAGCAGGGACGAACCTTTATACCCCTTATGAATAAAGGCGGAAAACTGGAAGTTACCCCCATCGCCCCCGCAGAAGCCAATCAGGAGAAGATCACCGTGGAAGCCCTCCTTTCCAGAGATGGCGGCATCGGTGTGCAGGTACGCCTTGAAGAAACGGGAACCAAGCGACTCTTCTGGACCTCTTTTCTGGGAATGCTCCCCCACCCCGAACTGCAGGAAAAACTCTTCATTCAACTGGCAAAGGTTATCTCTCCCGATGCCCAGATAATGCAGTTCAACATCAACGACGATAAGAACGAAGGCATCCTGGATATGGAGATGACCTTCTCCGCCAAAAACTATCCTCTGGTGTCGGGAAAATACTGGATCGTCAAACTCCCCCTCTTCCCCGCCCCCAGAAAGGAAGACAAACCCACCACCATCACGCGTAAATTCCCCCTGCATATCGACAGCACCGGCAGAGAGACCAAAACCGTCCTCCTGCGACTCCCCGATAATGTGGAAGTCCGATCCCTTCCTTCACCGGTGAATTTCAAAAACTCCCTGGGCAGTATATCGGTAACCTGTACTCAGGAAGGAGATACCATAAAATACGAATATATCATGAATATAGACAAGATCGACGTTCCCGCCGAGGAATTCCCGGCTCTTATGGAACTCTACGATGCCTCCGACAAGGCGGGAGGAGAAGTGATCCTCCTGGAGAAAAAACAGGACTCCCCCACCACTTAAATTAAAAAAAATCCTAACGAGAGGGAAACCACCTTGAAAGACAATCCGTTAAAATCCCGTGCTTATGCAAAAATCAATTACTTTCTGGAAGTCGGGGAAAAACGAGAGGACAATTATCATGAAATCGTAACCGTCTTCCAGACGATAAGTCTTTATGACGAACTTACCTTTGCCGAATCCTCTTCCGAGGTGATCATAAATACCGATCACCCCAAGTTGAAGGATCCTCTTGATAACATTATCTTTAAAGCCGCCGAACAGTTGAGAAAACTCCTGAAGGTGAAAAAGGGAGCCATCATCACCCTGAAAAAAAATATCCCTATCGCCGCAGGACTGGGAGGAGGCAGCAGCGATGCCGCCGCTACTCTCAAGGGACTGAACCGCCTCTGGGGACTCAATCTGTCCCGCAACGAGCTGTTCCGCTATGCACGGCAACTGGGAGCCGATGTTCCCTTCTTTCTGGACGGCGGACTCACCGTAGGCAGAGGAATCGGCGACAAACTGTCCAAAGTGGGCGTGGGCATCAGTTCTCATCTTCCTATGGTTCTGGTGGCTCCCGAACTTACCATCCCCACTCCCTGGGCTTATAAGACCTGGGATGAAGAAGGTTTTGTATCCAAAAGTCCAGGCATCGATCCCTTTCTGAAAGCCCTCTATACCCAGAATCTGGACGGGATTATAAAAGGGATGTACAATGACTTTGAACAACTGGCTCTTGAAAAATATCCCAGCCTCAAAACCATAAAACAGATGATTATGAAAAACGGCGCCCTGGGTTGTCTCATGACCGGCAGCGGACCTGCCATATTCGGCATATTCCCCGATGAGATCGCCGCCGATAAAGCAATTCAGAATCTTAAAAAAGTCGGACGGGCGGAAAAAGTTTATGCCCACTAAAAATTAGATTTCATGAAAGGATTGGGGTATATATTCAGTCCTTTGGCGGATAACCACGTCATCCTGAACTCGTTTCAGGATCTATACAATATCTTGTGCATCAGATTCCGAAACAAGCCTGCCCTGAACTTGTTTCACGGGTTCGGAATGACGGG
>Ga0067045_1031193_pt1 | contig 12939 bp, 12 predicted proteins | sample TerdegcTABiofilm_FD_59184 | JGI IMG/M metagenome (GOLD analysis project Ga0067045, IMG submission 59184) | Combined Assembly of (Gp0054472, Gp0054536) Wastewater bioreactor microbial communities from Singapore -Terephthalate degrading...
GAAATAACCCTTGCATCCTACAAATACCGAATGCACCTCTCCTCCACGCACGGATAACTCGGGGGTACGGCCGGGTGTAATTGTGTGTGTGGGGGGGGGGGATAAGTAATTGAATTAGTGGTGTTTATGTTTTTGAAGAAATTACTCATGAGCCCTGAAAAAAGGAAGCACATCCAACTCCGGCACATGCGAGAGAAGAATTGCCTGGTAAACCCCTTGTGGCAGAAGATCCCTTTCGAAACAGAGAGATGCATGGAGAGTCTTTGTGTGAATTTACATGAAGGTAAGCAGTTGAATGTGGGCTCAAATATAATCAAAATATCTTTTTATAGGGTTATTTTTAAAAAATTTTTTGAGGATTATGCAATTACCTATCAGGAAGATACAATGATCTAAAATCAATGGTTAATAAAAACCATGAAGAAACTTAATGCATTTTAAGTGTTACAATTAGGGAAGAAGAACAGGTAGGAAGATGAATGAATTGTTAAAAGATAAATCGAAAACGTTTGCTGAACAAAGATAAACCTATAAATTTGTGGCCGGCAATGTTAGTAATTAACACAAAATCTAATTTTATGAGACGCAATGTTATTATCATTGGTGCCGCAGGCCGTGATTTCCACAATTTTAACACTTTTTTCAGGGGTAAAGCGGAATACAATGTGGTAGCATTTACTGCTGCCCAGATTCCCGACATCGACGGACGGAAATACCCTGCCGAATTGGCCGGAAATGACCTTTATCCCGACGGTATCCCCATTCTTGCTGAAGAAAACCTTCCGCAACTGATTAAAGATTTGAATGTGCAAGATTGTGTTTTTTCATACAGCGATGTACCCTACTCACGTGTGATGAGCCTATCATCCATTGTAAATGCAGCAGGTGCTAATTTTTTATTATTAGGCCCACGTGAAACCATGCTCAAGAGCAGCAAACCGGTCATTGCCGTAGGTGCTACCCGTACCGGTTGTGGGAAGAGTCAGACTTCTCGCCGGATTATTGAAATTTTGATGAAAAAGGGGCTTAAAGTCGTTGCTGTTCGTCACCCCATGCCTTATGGTGACCTCGTAGCACAGAAAGTTCAGCGTTTTGCTACGGTGGAAGACCTCCATAAGCACAAATGTACCATTGAGGAAATGGAAGAATACGAACCTCATGTAGTACGTGGCAATGTAATTTATGCAGGGGTTGATTATGAAGCTATTCTGAGGGCTGCCGAAAACGATCCTGCCGGTTGCGATGTCATCTTATGGGATGGTGGTAACAACGATTTTCCTTTCTATCAACCGGATCTCATGGTCGGAGTAGCTGATCCTCACCGTCCGGGACATGAAGTGTCGTATTACCCCGGCGAAGTAGTAGCGCGTATGTCTGATGTAATTGTAATTAATAAAATTGACACTGCAAGCAACGAAAATATTCTGACCGTCAGACAAAACCTTGCCCGTATAAATCCCAAAGCTATTATTGTCGACGGCGCCTCACCGCTGACAGTAGATAAACCAGAGTTAATTCGTGGCAAACGGGCCCTGGTTGTAGAAGATGGCCCCACGCTGACCCACGGAGAAATGAAAATTGGGGCCGGAGTGGTTGCTGCCATGAAATTTGGTGCCCGCGAACTCATCGACCCAAGACCATTTGCCGTAGGAAAAATTGCGGATACCTTCCGTATTTACCCCGGTATTGGTACATTGCTGCCCGCTATGGGTTACGGCGATCAGCAGATTAAAGACCTGGAAGCTACTATCGAAAAGACCCCTGCCGATGTTGTAGTAATTGGTACACCCATCGATCTCAACAGGGTTATCAAAATAAACAAACCCACTGTGAAAGTAGGTTATGATCTGCAGGAAATCGGTCGCCCCAACCTCGAAGAAATTTTGAATGAATTTCTTGAAAAGCATAATTTAGTGAAAAATCAGGGCGGCAAAGCCTGCTGTTAACGATTTTTAGAAAAGCGACCTTCGGGTCGCTTTTTTTGTGTCATTCATTTGATTTGTTTGATATTAATTTTGAAACCTCTAATACTTATAATTCATCCATGAAAAACAGAAGTCTTGTTTCCATTACCGATTTCACCAAAGATGAGTATCTGCGGATACTGGAACTGGCCCAACATTTCGAGCGTAACCCCATCCAAAAAATTCTGGAAGGTTACGTTGTAGCCACCCTCTTTTTTGAGCCTAGTACTCGTACGCGCCTTAGCTTCGAGAGTGCAGTCAACCGGCTGGGCGGTAAAGTCATTGGTTTCAGCGATGCCTCGGTCAGCAGTACCTCAAAAGGAGAATCGCTGGCAGATACCATTCGCACTGTTAGCAATTACAGCGACCTTATCGTAATGCGTCATCCCATTGAAGGATCTGCCCGCTGGGCCAGCGAAGTAGCTTCTGTCCCCATCATCAATGCCGGCGACGGAGCCAACCAGCACCCCACCCAATGCCTTCTCGACCTGTACACCATTCTTCAAACCCAGGGAACCCTCGATAATTTGCATGTGGCCTTTGTCGGGGACCTGAAATATGGCCGTACAGTGCATTCCAATGTCATCGCCCTCACCCACTTCAATACTACCTTCCATCTGGTTTCGCCCGAAGAACTCAAACTGCCCAGTTCCGTTAAAATGCATATTAAAGAAAAACAGTTGGAGTATTATCAATACACTGATATTCAGGAAGTAATTAATAAGGTCGATATTCTGTACATGACCCGCATCCAGCGTGAACGCTTTTCCGATCCCATGGAATACGAGAGGGTGAAAAATTCCTACATCCTCACCAACAGCATGCTGGCAGGGGCCAAAAACAATCTGAGAATTTTGCATCCCCTGCCAAGGGTAAACGAAATTGCCTACGATGTTGACGCAAACCCCAAAGCCTATTATTTTCAGCAGGCGCTTAATGGAGTATATGTACGTCAGGCCCTTATTGCCTCCATCCTGGGGCTTGTTTAACCTAAATTAATCTAAATTGAAAATTTGTTAAAATATTCCCATATGTCAAACGAAGGAAGAAAAGAGCTTATTGTTTCAGCTATCGAAAACGGCACTGTCATCGACCATATCCCTACCCATGCGGTCTTACAGGTAATGCGAATCCTTAATCTTGAGCAAAGCCCTCATCAGGTTTTGTTTGGAGTTAATCTGGAAAGCAAGAAATATGGCAGGAAGGGAATAATTAAAGTAAGAGATAAGTTTTTCGACAGCATAGAAATCAACAAAATTGCACTGGTTGCCCCTACAGCTACGCTTATTGAAATACGTGATTTTGAGGTGGTTTCCAAAAAGAATGTGGAAATTCCGGATACTGTCGAAGGTTTTGTGAAATGTTTTAATCCGCGTTGCATAACCAACCACGAGGAAGTACCCACTCGTTTTAAGGTTGTCGACAAAGAAAACCTGAAACTTCTCTGCCATTACTGTGAGAAAATAACCAAGAAAGAAAACATTGTTTTTTTATGATTTAAGCCTTATCCGCCAATAGCGTTTTGGATTTGTCCTTCCCTGCGTCCTTTGAAACTGGACCGGGGAAGTTTTTTCTTGATTCATTAGAAAAGGGAATAGTATAAATTTGCCAAAAACCCTGATATGATTCGACTTTCCCTTACTTTGTGGGTGGGTATCATCATTCTTGCCATTGTTTCATGTTCGAAGGAAAAAAATACGGCCATACAGGCCTACGACTCTCTTCCAAATATTGTAAATACCGATGATAAATTTTCTTACAAATTCAATATGGGGTATCTGAGCATCGATACCCTTGTCGCTCTGAAATTTAGCCATGATACTATGCATATTCATTTGAGCATTCATGATTATAAATCAGGATATGTAGGATGTTATCTCATCGACAATGAAAATAATTTTCTGAGTATTTCCCCGTTGACTCGAAATTTAGATACTAACATTCAACGAATAAATCACGATTCTCTAAAAAAATGGAGGATCCATACTTATAAATTCACAGGGAATTTTTTGTTTGAGATTTCTCACTGAGGAGAGAGGAACCCATCTTTCTCCGAAATTGAAAAAATATCCGTTTTCGGACAATTTTGTTATAGGTTATTGAAAATCAAGTAAAAAAATAAAAGGTGATGTATTTTTTACACTAAATTATATCAAAAACGGAAAGTTGGAGAAATTGGGCTCTTTGTGGACTGTTTGTAATTAATTGATTTAATGTGTTATATGTTTTGGCACGAGAATTGCACGATTTTTGATAAGCTGTTGCAGGTTAATACCTGGTAATACCAAACCAAACTAAACTCTCTTTACTTTTTGTTAAGATACAAGCGGTGCGTAGGGATACGCGCCGTTTTGTTTTTTTATTGTGTTATAAAAACTGTATTTTTGAGCATTAAAAAGATTTCGCATGATACGTAAACTTTTGCTGTTAACTATTTGGTGCTTAGCTGCTCTAATGCCATCACATGCCCAAGTGGCACCTGGAAAATATGTGGCGTGGCTTACCGACAAAAACAATAATCCTTATACTTTGAACAACCCCGGTGCATTTTTGTCGCAGCGAAGCCTGGAGCGTCGCCAGCGTTATGGAATAGCCCTCGATTGGTACGATTTACCTGTTACTCCTTCCTATATTTCACAGATCAAATCTGTGGGGGTAAATGTATTGCATGCATCCAAGTGGATGAATTTTGTTTTATTTGAAACCACAGATACATTATTGGTTTCACAAGTTGCCCAACTTCCTTTTGTTGCGAAAATAGAGAAAGTTAAAAGGAAAGTGTCAGGGAAAAAGCTGATTTCCGGAATGCAGAGTTTGGATAATAAGCCATTTTCAGATAGGGTACCAAGGCCGGAGGGTTCTTTTTTAAAAAACAGCGCTATCTTCGATTATGGAGGAGGTACCAACCAGGTTCAAATGATAAAGGTGAATGTTTTGCACGAACAGGGTTACACCGGGAAAGGCATGTTGATAGCTTTATTAGATGCCGGTTATGCCAGTGCCGATCAACTTCCTGCCCTCGATAGCCTTTTCGAATCGGGGCGTTTTTTAGGTACCCGGGATTTTGTATTGCCCGGTAACAATGTTTTTGACCCGGGTATAAACGGACATGGTACTATGGTTCTTTCGACCATGGCTGCCTTGCAACCGGGTACGCTGGTTGGAACCGCCCCTCATGCCTCGTATTTTCTTATCAGGACGGAAGATGCTGAAACGGAATATGTTATAGAAGAATACAACTGGGTTTCGGGGGCGGAACTGGCCGACTCCATTGGGGCTGATGTAATCAATTCTTCATTAGGTTACACAGAATTTGACAATCCCCTTCAGAATCATACTTACCAAGATATGGATGGCAACTCAGCAATTGGTACCCGTGGTGCCGACAGGGCTGCTGCAAAAGGTATTCTGGTGGTAAATAGTGCAGGCAATAGCGGAGACTCTCCCTGGTTTTATATCGGGTCGCCGGCAGATGGCGATAGTGTCTTTACAATTGGGGCCGTCGATGCGTTAGGTAATTATGCTTCATTTAGCAGCAAAGGACCTACCTACGATAAAAGAATTAAGCCCAATATTTCTACCCAAGGCCAGGGAAGTGCCTTCATCGCTCCATGGGGTGGTTTGAGTTATGGTAATGGTACTTCGTTTTCTTCTCCCATTGCTGCGGGAAGCATGGCCTGCCTATGGCAAGCTCACCCGGATCTCAATAATATGAGATTGATGGAGGTGGTAATGCAAACCGCCTCTCAGGCCAATAGTCCCGATTCGCTTTTAGGCTATGGCATTCCTGATTTTGCAGCTGCTCATGCCAGTTTATCAACCGGAAGAAACGATCTGGCTTCGAAAAGCGTTTTCACAATATACCCCAATCCCTTTTCATATGAATTGCTGATACAAAGTAACAATCCGGTACAAAACCCTATTTCCATTGTTCTTTACGATGTAAAAGGTACGTTCGTTCTATCAACTACCTGGCAGCCTCAACAGTCACTTTATTTACTTAAAGGGTTGGAACACCTGGATAAGGGTTTTTATTTGCTTCATATTCAGTCAGATAATCAGGCCTATGTGTATCGGGTAATAAAAAAATGATGCCAATATGGCATAATTGCTTCAGGGGTTTGTAAGGAGTTTATGACAATTTGGCTTAATTTTTGGGCCAAAATAGGCATTAACGGTGTTGGTATGCTCTTTGACCATTTATGGATGGAGAAACCAAAAATAGAAAGGAGGATTGAGCTATGTTACCAATGCTTCGTAATTCCTTACTTTTTCCGGCCCTTTCCGACGAATTCTTTGGAAAAAACTTTTTGTCGGAATTTTTCGGCAAAACTGTAGGATACGATCTTCCTGCCGTTAACATTGTAGAAACCGGGACTTCCTTTGAGATTGAGGTGGCAGCACCCGGCTTTACAAAAGACGATTTCAAGGTAGATGTTCACAATAATGTGCTGACTATCTCATCCCAAAAGGAAGAAAAAAAGGAAGAGGAAGGCAAAAATTACCGCAGAAGAGAATTTGCCTATGCTTCATTTGAAAGGAGTTTCACCTTGCCGGATATTGTGGACGCCGATAAAATAACGGCAAGCCATAAGGATGGCATCTTAAAGGTGATAATTCCCAAAAAAGAAGAAGCTCAGGAAAAACCTGCTCGTCAGATTAAAATTTCATAAACCGCAACAGGCGGATCAATCAAAAAGGCTGGTTCCTGTTTGGGCCAGCCTTTTTTGCATTTCTCTTTTGTTTCATTAATTGACTTACTCTTCTACAATGATTTCAAAAGACAGTTCTGAAGCTTTTCGCAACATAGCTGAGACCCCACAATATCTTTCTTGTGAGAGATCGACTGCTTTCTGAAGTTTGTCCATGGGAAGGTCTTTCCCTTTAAATTTGTATAAGATTTTAATTTGGCTGTACACCTTGGGATGCTCTTCGGTTTGTTCAGCGACTACTTCAATATGAAAAGCAACCACTTTTACCCGCATTTTTTCAAGTATCGAAATCACGTCCATGGCGGTGCAACCCGCAAGCGAAGCCAGCAATAAGGGTTTAGGGCGCGGGCCAAGGTTTCGTCCTCCGACACTTTCTACGGCATCTACAACTATCTTATGACCATTTACTTCTGCCTCGAAAGCCATTCCGTCGAGCCATCCTAATTGTACTTTTTCTGTCATATCTATATGTTTAAATTTTTTGCAAAATTATTCATTTCTACAGAAATGCCCTGGAATTATACCCGCAATTAAGGTATCGATGGGTAATCCTTTTCTGGAATACACATATACCTTGCCTCTGGTTTGATAATTTAGGGCATCAGAAATCAAAAGAACGCTGCCGGCAGAAAATCCGTAGAAATTTCGTTCCTGGGCTTCTATCAATTTTTGGCCCGGCAGGCCCGGATGTTCTACTGACAACGCATAGATATCGCGGTTGAGGTAGTACAATGTATCGCCCCCTGGATTGATTTCTAAATGTGTAGGATAATCTCCCTGATCGGTGAATTCAAATTTTTGGTAAATTTCTCCATTCTTTCCCAGTTTCCAAAGGGCTGGATTTTCTTCGTGCATAAACCCGCCACTGCAAAGTACCCAAATATGGCCATATTTGTCAATAACTGCACTGTTGGGTTCTTTACTCAGTCGTATATAGCTTTCCGCTTGATCGGATAATGGGTTTATAAGTGTTATTCCTGTATTGTCATAACCTCCGTAGGATGACCAGTTCAGTGCCCATATTTTGCCTTCTGCCTCGATAAGCTGCTCTGCAGTGCGTTGCAATGATATTTCTTTGAGTTTGTTTCCCAGCGTATCCAGCACATATATCACCGGCCGATAAAGGTCGGAAACGTATATTTTATTGTTGCTTGACATTAGCAGATATCGTGGTGAACTAAAATTCGAAAGGGAAAGCAGCGAATTAAAACTTTTCAAATCAACAATTTCAATTAATCCGGAATTATTTACGATTATCCATGCTTTATTTCCAATGATGGTCATAAACTGTACCACATCTCCTGTGGCGCGCTCATTGACAGCTTTAAATATATCGTGATACAATTTTGGGATCTTGGGCGACCAAAAATCTATGCTTCCATTGCCCCATTGAAAAATGCCTTCGTTAAGGATGAAAATACCTGGCTTTTGCGAAAAGTCGGGTAGGGTGTCCTGGGGTTGGGGGACGGGTACATCTTTTGTTGTGCAAGACGAAAACACCAAAATAAAAAATGCAAAGACAATGAATTGCTTATTGAAAAGGAGCTTTTTCATAGTCGGTTGATAGTCTGTTAAATTTGTAAATAACTGAAAACCAGTAATTTCTTCCGGGCATAGGTTGCCAGGCAACTACTTCGTATTTCTTGTTGAGAACATTCTTGATATCCAGCCTTATTTCAAGCGCATGCAACTTGAGGCGCTTTTCAAACGATAGCCCTGCATCCATGACCCAATATCCCGGGAGGGAGGATAAATTGTCTTTGTCGAGATAGCGTTTCGAAGTATACGCCATGAGTGAATGAAAAGATATTGGGCCTGCGTGGTAAATGCCAAGCACTGAGAACTGAAATTGAGGAGAATAGGGGAGTTGATAATTTTTTTTGTCGGATTCATACACTGAATTCAGGTTGGCTGTGGCATTGAGTTGTATTTTTTCTGTTGAGAAGAAACTATGGACCTCAATACCTTTGCTGTCGACCTTTCCCAAATTACTGGCTGTCCATATAGTACCCACACTGTCGGGAAGCCATAAAATCCAGTTTTCGACCCAGTTGTTATAAAGAACAAGGCTAAAGCTGCTGTTCCAGCCGGGCAATAATCGGGGGGTTAAGCTTAGACCAAGTTCTCCTGTCCATATTTTTTCGGGCTTCAGCTCAGGATTACCTCCCGGTATCCAGTATAAGTCGTTAAAAGAGGGTATTCTCGATGTTTTTCCTGCTGAAATGTGAGCCCTGAAATTTCTTTGGCTCCGGTTAAATACCTCAATTTTAAGCAAAGGATGGTACTGGAGAGGCATTTTAGCGTTTTTTTCGATGTCGAAATGGGCACCTATTTCCAACCAATGGCTGAGGCCCTTATTGGCATGTACACCTGCTTGTAGCGAAGTGCGTTGAGGGTTATTCGCATAGTTAGCTGAGACAGCCTGTTGATGAATGATTTTGAGGTTTGATTGCAGGGTAAGCTTGTCGAGGCGGAGGGTAGTAAGCTGGAGGAAAAGAGGTTGATGCGTGGCCATGGTGGACCTGATATTACCACTGAGGTTGCGGTAAAAGAAGAAATCATAGGTATATCCGGCTGTTGTTTCGCATTCGAGATTTCCACGTAACCAATGGTCAGATAGTGCAAAACGCAGTGCATCCTGTTTCATCCATTCGTTTCCGGGTAGTTGCACTGAAATTATTGGCCGGGGAATTTTTCTAAAATGATTTTGTGTCCAAACGTGAATTCCCAGGAGATGGTTTTTCGATTTTAAACTTCCGTCTGCCATTATAGAGAGGGAATGGTAGCCGGCATCGATTCTATTTAATTTTTCTCCGGAAAATGGATCAGTATAAGGAAAATCGTTTTCGGCCCGGGCGTAGTTTACGCCTATTCGTGCACCAAAGCTTTTTCGCTGATAAGGGAGGGAAGCTTGAACCTTATACTCTCCAAAACTTCCATTACAAAGTGCAATTTCAGGATTTTCTTTACGGGCAAAGAGTCCGTTGGTTTGGATAGTTATCATGCCTCCAGGTGAAAATTTCCCTCCGCGTTGTGCCTGTGTACCAGTTAAAATCACAATATCAGGGTTAGGGCTTAAAGGCACCATGCTGAAATCAACCTGTCCGGTGGATAGAGAAACTATGGGGATACCATTCCACTCGACCCCAGTGTGTGTAGCGGGTAAGCCTCTTGCCGTAGCTGTCATCAGGTTGCCAGGACCATAATTTTTAATGTGGATAAGTCCGCTATAGCTTAAAATTCTACCCAGGCTGGCCTCGCCCATGGTTTTTATAAACTGAGGAGAAAAAGGATATACCCCGGGCATTGGATTATCGACTAATCTGGAAGCATGGATAGTAGTAGGATTGAGTTTAATTGTATCTGGCCAAACCGGGGGTTCATCAGGGATGCCATACCCGAGGTTTGAATTCCAAAAGATAAAGTTATTGTGCCCTCGGCTGACGGGACAAGTCAAGAATGTGAACAAACCGAAGAGCAATATAAATTTATTAATTTGCAAAGATTTTCAGGGTTTGAGTGGACATTTCGTAGCTAACCTTAATCAGATAAAGTCCTCGTTTTAGGGCAGGAAGGCAGATGTATTGGTTTTCTGATGAGAAGCAGCCTAATTTTTGTCCGTTGATGGAATAAATTTCAGCCTTCCATGGTTTGGAAGGTGATTGTGAAAGGGAGATGCAGTGGGAGATGGGATTATAGAGAATGGGATTATACGCAGAAACATCCATAACGCCGATAGATGACAGATGAATAACTCCAACTCCGTCAAGGTCAAATCCTGAGGAAGAAAAAGGGGTTGGCCAGGGATCGTTGATGATACGTCCTTCTGAATCTCTCATAGCAAACTCTGGCTGAATACATCCAATCACATCAATGATTTTGACATGAGTGATGGCGTTTACGTCCAGGCCGGCTATCCCTTGCAAATCTTCCAGGTCGAAAGGTGTCCCATATCCTGCTCTATATTTTCCGGCCAGATTATGAATTTTCGTGGGGTCAAGTTTACCAAAGCTGCTTACCTGAATGGTTGTATCGGTAAGAGAAACAGACGGAAAACGAAAGAAATCGATGCCATTACTGCTTACTTCAACAAAGGCAAGTTCAAGAAAATCGTCGGAAAAGCTGTTTTCGAAAACTGCGAAATCAGGACCAGGGCCATTGAATATTTTTCCGTCGAAGGTCATAATGGCAGAGCCACCATCGCCCAGGCTGATTACCTGCGAAGGATTGCCTTCGGCAAAACCTGTGGCATCGTCGGGATTACCAAATGAGGCGCTACCCCCTCCAGGATTGGCAATATCAACAGGTCCGCGGAAAACTTCACAATGTGATGCCCAGGCAACGATTATACTGCTATCATTGCGTATGGCTGTGCTGCCAACCTGGCCCGCTGCCGGGGGATACTGTGCCCGTGATGTCAGTGCGGTTATCAGAAAAATGATTGCTAAGGCACTGGTCCTGAAATTTATCATGGCTTAACGCTTTATTATTTTATGGGTAAGGCTTGTTCCATCCTCCATTGATACTTTGATCAGGTATATGCCAGATTTAAGACCAGAAAGGTTCAGATTTATTTGTGATTTGTTGAGAGGCATGTCAGAAACAAGTTTCTGGCCCGAAAGTGAGAAAATCTCAATGCCCATGACATCCTTTGAAGAATTAATGTTGAGCTGAGAAATAAAAGGATTGGGATAAATTTCGAGTGCCGTTGTCGGCTGTGTTGAGGCCCCTTCCATCCTTTGGTAATCAATCGTAATTCCCTCAGCTGAAATACCCGAGGTGAAAGTACCCAGCGAATCTCCGAAGGTGGTAAACACAAATCCTTGCCCAAAACTGAAATAGTCGCCGGCGTTGAAATATATTTTGCTATTGAGGGTGTCGATGACTGCCGAAGTGATGCTTCCAAAGACGCTGGCATAGGGGTTTGTAATGAGATCGGGATCGGCAACGGTGTAAGTATCAAGGTCAATTGTTCCGATGTTGCCGTCCATATTCACAAAAAGCTGGCCTTTGTATAACCCGTATCCGGACCCCAGTACATGATTGATCTCATAGTGTTTAATTTGGCCGGTCAACGGTTTATAGGTTGAAATAAACCCGTTCGTTCCGCCCCATGGGGTTTTGTTTACAGTAACAATTTGATTGTCTGTCTTATAAATGTTGAAGATTCCGGTTGCTTCAGGCCCCAGGTCATCTTCTTTTAGGAAAGTGAGATTGTTCAGGTCGATTTGAGCTATTTTACCAGTGGTGCCTGCCCAGCCGTAGTTTACGGCAACAAATGCTATTCCGTTGGAGCATAAAATGCCGGCAGATTCTCCGCTTACCTCAGATATGACCTTCACGGGAATTAAATTATCAGCCGAGAGTATATAGAGGAAACTATCTACCGCCGGAAATTGCCGGCTTACGAGCAAAAGGTCGTTGTACAAGGCTAGTTTATTTGCCCCGACAATTCGGGTAGCAGCCAGGCGTTGATGGGTATTTCCGTCAAATTTAATGACCGAGTCGCCGGAGCTTACGTAGTAAACACCTTCATGCGCAATTACATCTTGTACTGACTGAGTAAAAATAGTACCCTGAATAGTGGTTTCCAGTGTTTCAGGATGGGTTGTTTGAACCGTAACGTAGTCAGTGAAAGGCGGGGTGAATTCAAATTTACCTCCATTTACCGTAATGATTTGATGATTAATTAACTGCGCAAAGGAGGATTGGTAGCTTAAGATGGCCCAACTGAGGGCAAAAGCAAGAGTAAAGATTTTTGAACGCATAACACAGGATTTTTGGGTAAAACATTAAATGATTGTTAATTACCTCAAAACCCCGGGATAAAAAAACATGGAAAACCGCTGCGATTTTCCAGGCCTTTAACCCGAAAGCCTTGAAATAGCATACCTGGAGGCAGGTCTTCTGACTTTCCCGGTTTCTGAGGCCTTCCCATCGCTTAAAAGCTGACAGTGGCGCAGGTTTCAGAAACCTTGAGGTGGGATCACAGCAGCGGGTACTGTTCCGGAATTCCCTGAGGGTCACCGGATTCCCTATTAAGCCCTGCGGGCACCTTCAGGCGCAACAAAGGTAAAGAAAACTATGGATAAATATCCAAATAAACAAAATGTATTTTCGGTTGGTTTGGCCCCGTATTGTTAGGACTAAATGTCTTAGCCCCCTAATTCGCTGGACAAAAATTAACAAATTAGTTTTGTACAGTAAATTAGTAAGAGTATGAGTAACAGTAAAAGAAAATTTCAGGTGGAAGAAAAGCTCCA
>Ga0067045_1031194_pt1 | contig 12938 bp, 12 predicted proteins | sample TerdegcTABiofilm_FD_59184 | JGI IMG/M metagenome (GOLD analysis project Ga0067045, IMG submission 59184) | Combined Assembly of (Gp0054472, Gp0054536) Wastewater bioreactor microbial communities from Singapore -Terephthalate degrading...
TGAACCACAGGTTGAAACCTGTGGCTACTGCAGGTGCGCTCCTTCAGAGCGCAAATTCCCGACTGGGTCGTGGCAGAATACGTGACCGTAATTTTGAAATCCTCTACTTAGTCCTCCCGTGGAATGTGGAAGCGGACGAGGCATCGGCTGCCGGCCTTTCTCGCGTGCGAGTGCTGCACGCCCTGCGGTTCCCGTGCCTCGCAAACGCTGTCATGAGCCATCAGCCATAAGCTCGCCTACGAGCCGGTTCAGCATAGCTGCCCCCTTCACCTCGGTTTCAAAAAGCGGCAGCACTGCCCTGACTCTATCCCCGAAAATCTTCCAGATCATCTCCATGTGCTCTTCCTGCATGAGCACTCGGTTTCTGACAAACTCTGCAGCGTCAGAGCTCACCTGACTTTTCGGGATCATTCCATTGACCACGACTCCGCCCACAGGAACGCCGAATTCATGGAACCAGTTGATGAACCGCGTGATCACCGCGATGGGGAGACTCTCGGGCAAGGTGACGAAAAAGAACGCTGTCAGGGCTTCGTCGGTCAAGAGATCCTTTGCGTGGCTCATGCGATCCCTGAAGCTCAGAAGGTAGTCCAGGAGAGGATCCTGCTCTTGCTTCTTGGAAAACGAGAGCATCTCTCGCAACGATTTGGCCTCTTCTCGGCTCTTGAGCATCTTTTCCACCCACAGGCTGTACACCTTCGACATACCGAGGAGCCGTCGTGCGTTCGCGGTGGGAGCTGTGTCAAAGACGTAAAAGTCGTATTCGTCCTTGAACATGAGGTCCATCATGTTCTCGAACATGGCGGATTCTTCGAACGCAGGGTTCATGGTGGCCGATTCGATGAAATCCTCTGCCCGAGTGGTGATGTCTGCAAACTTCAGGAACCAGTTGATCTTTTCCCGTATTTCCTGCTTGGAACGCTCGATGGTCTCGCGCGTGTCGATCTCGAAGGCGTAACAGTTGGCTTCGTCGCAGACCACAACCGGCCTGCCGAAGACGTCTTGCTCAAAGAGGTTGGACAGACTATGAACCGGATTGGTGGAGGCCAGCAAGGTCTTTCGTCCCTGCTTCGCCGACCACAAAGCAGCGGCGCCGGCAACGACGGTCTTTCCCACACCTCCCTTTCCGCCGAAGAATATATACTTGAGTCGAGGATTATCCTTCATGTACCGACTCATGCTGATGGTAATCTTGTTCACGGTAAACCCCCTGATCTCCGCCTATGAGAAATCTCCGAACATTTTTCTCGCGAGCTTGTCGATCATGTCCAAGCCGGTGATATCCCGTTCCATCTCCGGCACGAACGCCAAGATCTCTCCTTTGAACTCGTCCTCTATGACCTTGAGGTAATGTTCCTGCATAGCGAAACGGTTCTTAAGATATTCGGGGATGTTTTGGTCCTTCAGTTCTTCGGGGAGAATCCGATTCATGATGTAACCGCTGAGAGGGACATCGAATTTTGCGAAGAGCTTCGCAGCCTTCTGGGTGTCCTTGATGACCATCTCTTCTGCGGTCAGCACGAAGAAGAACGCCGTCTTTTCCTTGTCGGTAAGTATGCTCGACGACTTGTTGATCCTGTCTTTTATGAACAGAAGCTCATTGAGAACCGCATCTTCGTCCAGCTCTTTTTCGCGTTTGATCACCGCTGCGGCCTGGTCGAATTCTCGCATCTGTTGTCTAAGGTTGGTGATCTTATCGATCCAGGCATCGTACACAGAGGCCATGCTGAGGTAGTACAAGGCGTGTCCTAGTGGCACAAGATCGTATACGTAGTAATCGTACCCCCCTTTGACCACGATATCCACGACCTCGTCAAAAATGGCGCTCTCCTCCATTGCCGGCTCGGCGGCAGCGGCCTGGATGTAACTCTCGATTTCGTCCGGGATCTTTTCCATTCCGTACATATCGAGGATCTTCTGTCTGATTTCTTGCTGATATTCTTTGACTCTGCGATCTGCGTCGATCTCCTGTGCGTACAGGTTGGGTATGATCTGTGTCGGGCCTTTTCCAAAAATGTCTTTCTGGAAAATGTCCGTCAAGGATGCCTGAGGATCGACAGAAAAGACCAAGACCTTCTTGCCGGTCTTGGCAAGATAGTAGGAAGTGGCGGCCGAGAACGTGGTCTTGCCGAGGCCACCCTTGCCACCAAACATGATGTATCTCCGATTGGGATACTGTTCAAATATCTTGGCTAACGACATGAGGATCAGCCCTTTCCCAAGTTAAGGCTTTGGATGAGAATGCATCGACTCCTGACTCAGAGCGTTGTCTGGAGGAGTCCGGCAAAACACCGACAGCAGAAGCGGCAACCGAGACTCCTTTCGTCAAGCCAATGCGTCCGTCAAATCTTTCTCTCTGAGCATCCTGCGCTTCCACGTGGCAATCTGAGGAACCGCATACGGGAGGAGACGCAACGAATAGTAAGGAGGAAGAATCGGCACGCCAAGCATGTCTCCCATGGTGATCAAAATGAAAAGGTGCTCCATGCTTGCCCTGGATTTCAGGGCATATCGTGCCGAATCATGAGCAGCGATTCCATAGACGAATTCCTTAACAGATTGGAACAAGCCTACTTTTTTTCTTTCTTCTTCCGACATCGATTCACTCCCTTTACCATCTTTCGGGAAGAATCGTGGCTGCAGAGCATTACCGGCGCGCATGATGCCCTCTGCATTGCAGGAGGCGATTCGACCGAGCTTTGAGCCACGAACACTTCCCTATCCGAAATCAGCTTTGTCCGTTAAGTCCTTCTCTCGAAAAAGAAAACGCTTCCACCCTGGTAGTCGCGGGAGCGCAAACGGGAGCAGTCTCAACGCGTAGTACTGTGGAACGATCGGGACTCCCAACATGTCGCCCATAGTGACGAGCATGAAGAGATGCTCCAGGCTGGCTTTCTTCTTCAGCGCGATAAGCGCGCCATCATGAAGCATCATACCGTACAAGAATTCCCGCACCTTCACCAAGAGCCCGTCGTTTTCGTCGCTCCGGCTCACTCCATACTCCACCCGCGGGAAATACGCCGTTGGGCCGATTACCCGATCGTTGGTCCCGGCTAAATGCACGACCTACCCGGGGATATGCTGTCAGCAGAGCCAATGCGTCGGCTCTGGTACGCTTGCTCTTAAGCTTTTGAAGGGATCGCCTCCGCTCGCACGGTCCGGTAGCGGCGGAATGCTTTGTACCCTTCCCACGCGAGAACCAATGCGGCCGCGACCAGGAACAGGGCCACGAGCCCCATAAGCGTGTTCCCGATGAGTGCTTCTCCCTTCACTGCGCCGCCCAGGACTTTCACAAACAGTAGGTTGTACGACGTGTAAAGCAGCGCTGCAATCGTGGTCACAAACATGAATATCATCGGATAGAAAGCCCATGCCGACGGCCTGCCTTCCGAGACCAGCCACGCTGATATGAGCAGAAGCGCCAACGAGGCCATCAACTGGTTCGCGCCACCGAACAGGACCCACAGATACTGCCACCAGCCGGTCATGACCAAAATCATGCCCAGGATGCTCGCCAAAATGGTCCCAACGTGCGCGTTCTTGAACACTGGGTGCACGTCGCTAAGCAACTCGGATGTCGCGACCCTCATGAAACGGATCACCAACTGCATGATCGTGATGGCGAGAAAAATCATCATGACGCTGCCATATGACTTGGCTACTTCGAGGGGTAGGCCCACTGCGTTGAGAAACGTGCCGACCCCCGTGGCAAAAACGCGGGCAGGGCCCAGCTTGATAGCTTCCATGTAATCGGCAGCGGAGGTGAAGATCGTCCCTGCGATGATGAGGGCAAAAATGGCCAACATCATCTCTACGAACATCACGCCAGCGCCCACGGGTCTGGCGTCGAGCTCGTTCTCGAGCTGGCGGGCGGTCCCCGAGCTGGACACAATACTGTGCCACCCGGAAATGGCCCCGCAGGCAATGGTCACGAACATGATGGGCCACAAAGGACCGATCGGAATGCTAAAGGTCGTGAAAGCCGGCAGCGTGAAATTGGGGTGCAGCACGAATATACCGATGATTCCGAAAAAAAGGCCCAGGAAAACAACATAGGCTGCCACGTAGTTGATTGGGAGAGCAAATCGCCAAATTGGGAGCACTGACGCGAAATAGCAGAAGACAAAAGCACAAATCGCCCAGATCCACCTGCTATTTGCGAGACTATCTCCCAAGACCGCGTTTGACGGCACTCTGGTCCCCAGAAATATGCCGAACAAAGCAATCGCTACACACACCACGGTGGTAAGAATAATGTCCCGCTTCCAGCGATAGATCATCTGACCAGCCAAAATGCCGGCAACGGTCAGCAAGAGCCAGGCCATAGGAGAGGCCTTCAAACCAATGGCGGTGCTCACCACCACCGCACCGAATGCCCCGGCTATAAGGAGCAGGTAAAAATAGATAAATGAAAGGAGAATGATCCGGGCTCGAGGCGAAATCAGCCTGTGGCTCAGACCTCCAAACGAGGCCCCCTCGTTCCTGATGGCAATCATCGCGCTCGCGTAATCGTGCACCCAGCCGATGAAAAACGTGCCCAGAAGTATCCAGAGGACGGCCGGCAGCCATCCCCATTGGATAGCGATGATCGGCCCGATGATCGGCCCTGCCCCAGCTATGGACTTGAACTGATAGCCGTACAAAATGTTCCTGCTGGTCGGCATGAACTCCACGCCGTCCATGTACATCTTGGCAGGGGTAGTTCTTTTGGGATCGGCCTTGATGATGTTGGCGTCGACATACCCGGCATAGACCCGATAGCCGAGGTAAGCCACGATAAACCCTACGATCAGGACAACGATTGCGTTCATTGTGCGGCCCCTTTCTTATGACTCTCGGTATCCTCACGGTTCCGAATGATTGCCAACCGCGGAAACGATTCAACCTCTTGCAAGGGAAGCACCAGAACAACACTTGAGTCCTCAGGTCCGATCTGGCATGTGTCCTTCAGCGGTGCCATCGCTTTTGGTCACATTGCTTGCTGTCCCCCCGACACAGATCGGTCCGCTTGCATGACGGGCTCAGAACTAGTTATCTCTAGCATTAAGCTCACTGTTATGCCGAGTCAAGCATTATCTTCCCGGCGGCGCATCGATAGCGCCACCATTGACTCTGCGCTGGATTCATGAAACTCGTTAGCACGCCACGGGCGGCGCCTGCCGCCTCGTCTCACCCGTGTCCTGCTACGCCGCCAAGGAAGGCTTTCTGCACCTCGGGGTTCCTGATCAGGGAGGTGGACAAGCCCTCCATGATGATTCTGCCGGTTTCAAGTATGTATCCTCGTTCCGCGATCTGAAGAGCGGCCCTCGCGTTCTGCTCCACCATCAGGACCGAGATACGGCTCTCCTTGCGCAGCTTGGTGACCGTCTCAAAGATGAATCGTACGACCAGCGGTGCAAGGCCCAGGGAAGGTTCGTCCAATAGCAAGAGCTTGGGGCGGGACATGAGTGCCCTCCCCAGTGCGAGCATTTGCTGCTCTCCACCGGAAAGAGTTCCCGAAAGCTGGCTCTTCCGGTCCCTGAGGCGGGGGAACATCTCCAGGACACGCTCGATGTCCTCCGCGGTTTCCTGCCTGGCGGCAGAAGAGGAGCGGCAGTACGCTCCGAGCCTCAGGTTGTCCAGCACCGACATGTTGGCAAAAATCTGCCGGCCCTCCGGGACTTGAGCGATGCCGAGACGCACGATCTTGTACGCAGGGGTTCGGCTGATGTCTTGCCTCCCGAAGGTAATAGAACCAGAAGCAGGCGTCACAAGCCCACATACGGTATTGATGAGCGTCGATTTGCCGGCCCCGTTTGCCCCGAGAAGCGTGACGCAGGTCCCCTCCTCGATATGGAGTGACAGTTCTTTGAGAACGTGCACTTTGTCATAGAATACGTTGAGATCAGCTACTTCCAGCATCCGCCACATCCCGCGTCGTGGCCTGCGCCCCGGCGTCGTCCTCTGTTGATTTTCCCAAATAGGCCTCGATTACCTCTTCATTTTCTTGGATCGCTTTCGGCGTGCCTTCGGCAATCTTGCGTCCGTAATTGAGCACCAAAATGTACTGGGATACCTCCATCACGAGACTCATGTCGTGCTCGATAAGGACCACCGTTATGCCCTTATCCCTTATGCGGCAGATGAGCTCCGCGAGCCCTGCCGTTTCCTGTGGATTGAGGCCGCCGGCCGGTTCATCCAGAAGAAGCAACTGGGGTTCCAAAGCCAGGGCTCTGGCGATTTCCAGGTGCCTCTGATAACCGAACGGTAAGGAGAGGGCATCTACATGGGCCTTATCTGCCAGGCCCACGAAATCCAGGTACTCCGTGGCTCGAATGCGAGTGATCTGCTCGTCTCTTCGGCTTGACGGTAGTTTCAGAGCACAGGCAACGAAGCCGGACGAGGTCTTGATGTGACGAGCCACCATCACGTTCTCAAGTGCGGTCATGTGGCGGAAGAGCCTGAGGTTCTGATATGTCCGCGCAATGCCGCGCTCAGCCACCTTGTGCGGGGGCAACCCCGTGATGGTTTGCCCCTGGAAAAGAACCTCGCCCCGAGTTGGGGCAAACGCCCCGGAGATCACATTTATCAGTGTTGTCTTGCCTGCACCGTTGGGACCGATGATCGAGGTAACGGTGTTGTTTGCCACCTCACCGGTGACGTTGCTAAGAGCCATCACCCCGCCGAACCTCATAAAGATCCCTTGCACTGAGAGTATGTCGTTCACTGTTCAGTCCGCGTCCTGCTTTGAAGCGACGTTGCTAATCTCCGAATAAGTCCGACGATTCCGTCGGGCATGAACATCATGATAATCAAGAGGACCAAACCATAAATGAGGATGTCGTAATCGTGGAAAAACCGGAGACTCTCCGGAAGGATGGTCATGATCACCGTCCCTACCAGGGCGCCCCAGACGTTCATCATCCCTCCGACCGCAACCATCACCACGAACAGGATGGACTCGTTGATGGAAAAGGTCACAGGGGAAATGAATGTGACGTAGTGGGCGTACAACGACCCCGCAATGGAAGCCATAGCTGCGGAAACCACGAAAACCTTGATCTTGAGCGGGGGCGTGTTGATCCCCATGGCCCGGGCAGCCTCTTCGTTGCCGTGAACGGCTCTGAGCGCCCGGCCTATGCGGGAGTGCACCAAGTTCAGTGAGAGCACCATGTGCAGGAGAACTACGCTCCAGATGAAGCAGAACCACTGTGTGGGCGTTGTCAGCCGCCATTCACCGATCCCCAGGGTAGGGATCTGTCCGAATCCCGAAGGGCCTCCAGTGAGCGCTCGAAACGGTGCCAAAGTATTTTGCAGCGACTCTGATGCCAACCCCACCTTATTGAACACAAGGAGCACCAGGCTCACCAACTCTCCAGTGTCTGCGACTGCAACGATGTGGATAATTTCGCCGATCCCCAGAGTGGCCATAGCCAGGTAATGGCCCCTCAGCCTCAGCGTCGGTATTCCGACGAGGAATGCGAGAAGACTGTTGAGTGCCAATCCCACTGCGATACCCGCGGCAGGGCTCCATCCGAAATGAACAGTTAGAATTCCCGATGAATACGCGCCGATTGCGAAGAACCCCGCCTGTCCGATGGATATCTGGCCTGCATACCCCATGAGAAGGGACAAGCCGATACAGACCAAGCTGAAAATTCCCGCGAAATTGATCACCCGAAAATAGTACGGACTTTCCACCACGAAGGGAAATGCCACAATGACAATGGCAAGAATCATCAAGCATATGATGTTGCCGCGGCCCATATGTGGTCCCCCGGTTATAGATTCCGGATCCTCCGAGAAAGTGTTCCAAGCCCCTTCACGTCTTGTACGAACGATCGACATGCGTCACGCAGGTCGACCGTCCTAGAACTCTTTGAATCTTGCCGCCTCAGCACTGCCAAATAGGCCGCTTGGTTTGTAGAAGAGGACGGTGAGCAGGATAATGAGCGAAATGGCATCCTTGTAACCTGAAGAGATCAAGCCGGCTCCCAATGCTTCCAGGATGCCCAGGATGAATCCTGCGGCTACCGCGCCGTAACCGTTGCCCAATCCGCCGAGAACCGCAGCGCCAAATCCTTTCAATGCCAACATAGGCCCGCGGTCGTAGTCCATGAGCGTGATGGGGGTGACCACATAGCCGGCAATGGCACCCACTGCAGCAGACATGGCAAAGGAGAGAAGGATCATCCACCGGTCGTTGATTCCCATGAGCTTGGCAATGTCGCGGTTGAACGCACAAGCTTGCATGGCTTTCCCCGTCAGAGTGAAGCCAAAGAACAGCCCAACCAGGACAACTACCAGGAGGATCACCGTCACCACCAGCAGCGTCTGAGGAAGCACCGTGGCCCCGAGCACGCGAACAGGACTCTCTGAAACAAAGTGGTCCATGAAGTAGGGGTCCTTGCCGAACACGAACATGGCAACCCCTCTGACGAGGATAGAAAGCGCAATCGTGATGATTATCAGTTGCAGCACAGACGGGTTTCGCATTGACACAGTGGTCTTGTGTCTTAGCCCGGCGTACGCAACGATACCTGCTGCTAGCCCGACCCCCACCGCAATCGGCATGGACGCGTCCAATACCACCCGAGCTATGGCAAACGCCACCACAGCCAAGCCGCAATAGTGAAACACAGAAAGTCTCTCCCTGGGCTCCACTGCAATCTTTTCCATGAGCATTCCCACAAGCGTCGTCGTTCCCACGGCCAGAAGAAAGGCCAACGGAATGGACGCTGCCGGAGGAAATCCCATCTTCTTGGCAGCTCCCACAAAGGTAACGCCCAGCAGGCCGCCCAGCATCACAAATTCGCCCTGGGCAAAGTTTATGATGCTTGTGGAGTTGTACACCATGGTGAAGCCGAGCCCCACCATTGCGTAGATTGCTCCAATAGTGACTCCGGAAAAGAGGTATTGAAGGAAGTCCGCAAGACTAATCATTGGCTCGGCTCATCCGCAAATTGATTGGGACGGCCGGGTCAGGTTTCTTGAGATATCTGACCCTGGCATTCCGTTATGGTGACTACTTCTTTTGTTCCAGAGGCAGAATCTTGCCCCCCTTGCCCACTATGAGCAGTTCCAGAGATCCGTCCTTATCCAGGCCCGTGTGATCCTTGGAGCTCATGTTGAACACGCCGGCCGTTCCTACCCAGCCCTTGGTTTCTTCCAGTCCGTCCCGAATCATGTCCCGGACCTTCTTCACATCGGGATTGCCGCAAACCTTCTTGGCCTTCATCGCGTTGACCACCAGGTACAAGGCATCGTACGCATGCCCCCCAAACGTGCTTACCGGCGGCCCGTGAAGCTTCTCGTAATCGGCCTTGTAGGTTGCGAGAACTTGCTTCTGAAAATGATCAGCGGGAAGCTCGTCAGCGATAAGCAGTCGACCAGCGGGGAAGATGATACCCTCTGCGGCCTCCCCGGCTGCCTGGATGTACTTGGGATTGCCGAATCCATGGCTCAGGAACAGGGGGATCTTCATGCCGAGCTGCCGCATGTTCTTGGGGATGATCGACTGGGCAGGCACGATGGTCCAGCCCACGACAGCGCCTGCACCGGCGCTCTCAATCTTCTTCAGTTGAGCGGTCATGTCGGTGTCCGCGGGACCAAAGGTCTCGTCAGCCACCACTTCGAGACCCACTTCCTTTGAATTCGCCAGAAGATGCTTCCTACCTTGCTGCCCGAAAGCGAGGGTATCGGTTATCAGTCCGATCTTCTTGATCCCCATCTTTTTCATCTGCTCGACAATCCTAATGGCCACGTGCGAGTCGAGTTGGGGCGTCTTGAAAACGTACTTGGATTCCTCGATGGGGGTGACGATGGCTTCCGCAGCGGCACAGGAAACCAGAGGGATCTGAGCCTTCTCACAGATGGGCTTGATGGCAAGACTAGTGCCGCTCAACGAAGGGCCGATTATGGCCAGCACGTTTTCCTTGTTGATGAGCTTCTCAGCCGCATTGACGGCTTTGGGCTCCAAACCTTCGTCATCTTCAATGATGACTTCCACGGGGCAGCCGTCTACACCTCCTGCCTTGTTTATGGCTTCAACGAGCATGAGAGTCGTCTTCTTCTCGGGATCTCCAAGCCAAGAGGCTTTCCCTGTCACCGAGAAGATAGCCCCGATCTTCAAAGGTGTCTTCTTGTCCTGCGCATACCCCGACGTGCCCAGGGCCAGGGCGAGACTCAGGACGATCGCCGTAGCCAATGCAAGAATGGAACGCTGTGTCATTTCCGTCTCCTTTCCTGTTGGATGTGTCCTTCAAAGGACTACGTTCATGACAGAAACGCTTCACAAACCTGAAAGCAATAATCCTTCGGCTTGCCTATCCTTGCGAGTCAGACTCTTGATGTGGTGGCCATGGAAGATCATCGATAGGCCCGTTGAGAATCTAGCTGGGTACGTTGACCGAAATATCCTATTGAGTCTACTGTGCGCTTGAAACTACTAAAATATTAGGATGCCGATGAGAGCCTTGTCAAGAATAAGCGTCTCGGAGAATTCACGGACCTCTCTGTCACGAGCACAGACGAGGGCAAGCAGTCTTATGGCCCTGAAAAAGTTGCATAAACCGGTCGAGCTCCTGAGGGATGACAAAGAAAGGATGTTCGCCGTTTGCCGCAGGTGCACCGCTGGTCTTGCGATCCCCATCCCTCGGACATGTCCTAGCGCGGGGAACGCGAACGAGGAGAGCAAGTAAGCATTCACCCTTGAGCGGGAGGAGAGGATCGATTAGCAGAAATCATTGACGATTTTGTTTTGTCCGCCGCGCATAAGTGAATGCTTACGAGAGCAACTCATGAGGTTCTATTCATCTCAAATTGCGTGGGCACGGGGTCAGGCTTGTTTCTTGATTAGCTTTACCCGTCTAGGCGATCCTCCCCACAGTAAAATGATAGCATCCGACATATCCTGCCACCTCTCTGGGGAACACCCATGCCGCACATAAGCTTTGGCGACCGCCCCGTCTCGTTTGGAACCGCACCGGACTCCAGGCGAGAGACGGTCGAGAAAGGGTGCCGCGCCTTTTCATGGTAAAGCTGCGACCAGCGCCATAACCGACTGATTTTCTGTAGCCGGTTCCCCAGGCTGGGCAGATTTGTCACGCAAACGCGCCGCACCCGTCGAGAAAAGGTGGACGGCTCTTCTGACTGACGCACGACGAGGCAGTCACGCAAACACGAGCCACAATGGTTTGGTCATGAGCGACCGTCACCATGATTCAGATTGAGATCCAAGCCCGCCTCCATAATAGTATTCCTGCAGGCTATGTGGCCTGGCGTGAGGCCTCCAGTTTTGCGAGATCGAAGACTGATGGTCTTAGGCGCTGGTCAACGTTGTCGATCAATCTTTCCTGGACACTTCTCACAGCGGCACAGCCTCTTTGAGGATGCGATCTCGGAATCGGAGTCGCAGGCCCTTCTCGCTGACCACGTCGATCTGGCACCCGAGGAGCTCCTGCAGTTGGAGCCACAAGGCTGCATGGTCCAGCAGGCCCCTCCCCGGTTCCATCGTGACAAGCAAATCAAGATCGCTCTTTTCGTCGGACTCGCCTCGGGCTACCGACCCGAAGATCCGGACATTCCTCGCGCCGTGTCAAGCAGCAACCCGAAGAATTTCTTCCCGTTTTTCTTTTAACAGCTCTGGGATGCCCATACCGGATCTCTCGGTACTCTGCGGCTTGTGAGCTGACGGTTCCGAGGCGTTGCGGTTCAGACGGCGAGTTGTGGCAACGCAAACATCCCCGGACATGAAGCAAGGCCATGCTGTGGCCTAACTGTCTCAGATCTCTGGTCGGGACGACTGGATCTGAACCAGCGACCCCTGCATCTCGAATGCTTGCAACCAGCTATCCCAGAGCCGTCTTGCTGAGATTCCTCCGACAAATCGCTGCACATCGATACTGATCGGGACGCAAGAGTTCCCACTGGGTAGCCAAAAGAGGTCAAAAAAGTGCCAAAAGGATTTTGGCCTTCGCCCATCAGCGGTTGATCGCCATGAAGGGCGCTCCCTTTTATCATGAATCGGGTCACTGGGTTTTGTCGCTGACCAGGGAGAGCAGGAATTGACGGGTGAGTTTCTTGTCCGGTTTTCTGTAGATTTCCCTGCGGTGACCTATCTCCACAACCAGCACGAGCAGAAAATCATCTTCGACAGCGTAGATTACCCGATAATCCCCTACGCGGACACGGTAAAGATTCTCTGAACCTGTCAGCTTAACGGCTCCCGCGGGGCGGGGTTCTTCCGCCAGCGAGTTGATCTCCGAGATTATCCTGTCTTGGACATCGGCAGATAATCGCTTGAATGCTCGCTCAGCACGGGAAACGAAAAGGACTCTATAAGCCATCGGCCTGACGGCCCTGCTTAATTTCTTCCAGGAGATCCTCCCACGGAATGAGCCTCTTGTCTTCTGCCGCTTCCTGTAGAGCCTCCAAAGCGTCCAGCAAATCTAGTTTATTTTCTACATCCTCCAGGAAATCCAGGTCTTCAAGGGATATTACGGCAACCTCTTGGTCGCCTATCCGCAAGCGCACCCGTTGCCCTTCCTGTGTGACCCGATTTGCAACGGAAGAGAGAGCTGGGTCTTGTCCAACAGTTTCTTGCACGGCATTCCCTCCTTCGGGGTTCAGTGTATTTTAGCGCATTCCTTGGGAGGGGGCAATTAGTATGCCACGACGCAGGGGGCGGAAAATATGGTTCATCGCGTAAGTGCGTACTTCACATTCTGGTCGATCAACCGACCAGATCGAAAAAGGTGGGGTCAAGTCTGCTCTTGACTCATAGGATGCGTCGCTCGATAGCTTCCACCTTCCTCCTTAAGCTCCTATCCTTTCCGATTCTTTTCTCCATGCGACATACAACGCTGCTCACGCTGCTGTAATTCTCCAGTCCAAAGGCAACCCCTATGGCTGCCAGCGTCTGACCGGACAGCCGCCTGGCAAGATAGATGGCCACGTTT
>Ga0067045_1004217_pt1 | contig 12936 bp, 5 predicted proteins | sample TerdegcTABiofilm_FD_59184 | JGI IMG/M metagenome (GOLD analysis project Ga0067045, IMG submission 59184) | Combined Assembly of (Gp0054472, Gp0054536) Wastewater bioreactor microbial communities from Singapore -Terephthalate degrading...
ATAATCCGACATAATCTGTCTCTGAACGGTTGATATACAATCCTGTTATCTTGTATCCCTGCCCGTCAAATATACCTGTAAAGGGATTGCTATCTGTCCCAATCGGTGCAAAACCCGCTCCACTATTCCAATTCATTGTATCACTGGCATCTATATCCTGCGTCAATTCATAATTCCAGTTCAGAGGATATGCAGGGTCATTCCCTATTTTCTGTAACTCTTCTATACTATCTATCAGAATAGGACATAATCCTGTAGATACAGTTAAATCTACAGAACTACCGGGCGGTAGTTGAACTCCACTTAACGGGCTATGACTGATTACAACGCTTTCAGGAATTGTATTACTACATTGCTGGCTTACCGCCCCCACGGCTAACCCTGCTTCTGTTAAGGCACTTTCCGCTGCACTCTGTGTCATGCCAGTTATTTCTGGAACTACAAATTGCCATAGAAAACGAGGGTAAATTGTATTTTCAATCATACCCCATGTATTAACAAAATCCCAGTTGATATAAGTGGCTTGTTGTTTCATTTCCGCCGTGGTTTTACCTTCTCCGGCGGCAGAAGTACTCCGTCCCGATGTCTCCGTATCCCAATAGCAATTTGATACCGAGCCTCCTTCTTTTTTACCTATTAGTCCACCTACATTACCACCACTACCCGAAACTATGCCTGTACTATAACAATACGATATTGAACCATAATAATTATAGCCTACCAGACCACCAACAAAATCACCGCTACCCGACACCGAGCCTATGCTATAACAATTCGATACCGAATCATAATTAATTCCCACCAGACCGCCCACTGAATAACCGCTACCTGATACCGTGCAATTCGTATAGCATTTCGAAATTGTGGTAATAACGCCGTTATTGCCCACAAGACCTGCAACCCAATTATCACCTGACACGGAGCCTGTGCTATAGCAATTTGATATTCTGCCTAAATTATGACCTGCAAGACTTCCCACATAATCCTTACCTGAAATCTGACAATTATTTATCCCTAAATTATTTATTTTGCCTGAGATATAGCCAAATAATCCGACATAATCTGTCTCTGAACGGTTGATATACAATCCTGTTATCTTGTATCCCTGCCCGTCAAATATACCTGTAAAGGGATTGCTATCTGTCCCAATCGGTGCAAAACCCGCTCCACTATTCCAGTTCATTGTATCACTGGCATCTATATCCTGCGTCAATTCATAATCTCTATTGAGTGGATAGTCAGGGTCATTCCCTATCTTCTGCAACTCTTCTATGGTGTCTATCTTGATGGGACACGGTCCTTTGGATAAGACTAAATCCACAGAACTGCCGGGCGGTAGTTGAACTCCGCTTAATGGGCTACTACTAAATACATTCCCTTCAGGAATTGTATCACTACATTGTTCACTTACCGTTACCGTTCCTAAGGTAAACCCTGCTTCTGTTAAGGCACTTTCCGCTGCACTCTGTGTCATGCCAGTTATTTCTGGAACTACAAATTGCCATAGAAAACGAGGATAAATTGTATTCTCTACGATACCCCATGTATTAAGAAACTCCCAGCCGACATAAGTCGCTTGCTGTTTCATCTGCGCAGTGGTTTTTCCTGTCCCGCCGGCAGAACTATTCCGTCCCGATGTCTGAGTGTCCCAATAGCAATTTGATACTGAACCACTATCTCTATAACCCACAAGACCACCAACATCACTGTTACCTGATACCGAACCCGTGCTATAGCAATATGACACTGTTCCATTATTACTATAACCCACAAGACCACCAATACCAATGTTACCGGACACCGAGCTTGTGCTATAACAATTTGAAATCGTGCTGTAATAATTATAACCTACGAGACCACCTACTTGATTGCCGCTACTTGACACTGTGCCCGTGCTATAACAATTCGATACCGTGCCATAATTAGATCCCACAAGACCACCGATATAATTATTGGTAGCTGTTACTGTGCCCGTTGAATAACTTTTATTCACCGTGCCAGAATTATTACCCACCAGACCGCCAACAGAGTATTTTCCAGATACGGTGCAATTGCTATGGATATTTGATATAGTAGCATTTTCATTAATACCTATAAGACCGCCAACACTATTGTTCCCTGACACCGAGCCCGTGCTATAGCAATTTGAGAGTGAGCCTAAATTATGACCTACAAGGCCACCGACACCGTTATTACCTGTAACCTGACAATCCTTTATCCCTAAATTCTTTACCTGTCCATTTGAACCAATATAACCAAACAAACCAACTTTATCTGTCCCCGAACGGTTAATATATAATCCCGTTATCTTATATCCTTTACCATCAAGTTTTCCCGTAAAGGGCTTGGACATTGTTCCAATTGGTGAAAAGCCCGCTCCACTATTCCAACTTATTGTATTACTTGCATCTATGTCCTGTGTCAATTCATATTCTCTATTTAAAGGATAATTAGAGTCGTTTCCTATCTTTTGCAACTTTTCTATACTATCTATCTGAATAGGAAATAATCCCGTAGTTACAGTTAAATCCACAGAACTTCCGGGCGGTACTTGAACTCCACTTAATGGACTTTGACTGATTACAGTACCTGCTGGAATTGTGTCACTATATTGCTGAGTTACCGTACCTACAGTTAATCCTGCTTCATTTATTGCACTCTCCGCTGAACTCTGCGTCATACCCGTTACATTCGGAACCACATATCGCCATAAAAGATAGGGATAAGTTGTATTCTCTACGATACCCCATATATTCGTAAAATCCCACCCGCTAAAGGTGGATTGTTGTTTCATCTCAGCAGTAGTTTTTCCTGTACCACCGTCAGAACTACTCTGTCCCGATGTCTCAGTATCCCAATAGCAACTCGACACCGTACCATAAATACCGACGCCCACGAAACCTCCGATAACTCCACTACCGGAAACCATGCCAGTGCTATAAGAATTCGATATTGTGCCCCATGAATTATATCCCACTAAGCCTCCAGCATAATTACCATTAATAAATACTGTTCCTGTGCTATAACAATTCGACACCGAGCCGTTATAATTATCACCTACCAGTCCGCCAACACTATCGGTTCCATACACTGAGCATGTGCTATAGCAAGATACCACAGAACCTCCATTCTCGCCCACCAGACCACCAACATAACCACTGCCAAACACCGAACCTGTCGAATAACAGTTTCTCACGGTACCATAATAAATATAACCTACAAGAGCACTAGAATGACTATTGCCTTTTATCCAACAATCCTTTATCCCCAAATTCTTTACCTCTCCACTAAGAACAATACAAGCAAATAAACCAACATACGCTCTCTCCGGGCGGTTGATATACAATTCTGTTACCTTATACCCTTTACCATCAAATTTCCCTGTAAAGGGATTATTGCCATCCCCTATGGGTGTAAATCCTGCTCCACTATACCAGTTTATTGTATTACTTGCATCTATGTCCTGCGTCAACTCATACTCACCATTTAGTGGATATGCCGGGTCTTTTCCTATCTTTTGTAAATCTACTATATTACTTATCGAAATCACTGCACCAAAACTACTAAAATTCAGAGATAAAACCGTTAGAACAAAAATCGGAACATACAACAACACCGTCTTTCTTATATGCCATCTGGCCCATTTTTTCATAAATGCAAAATCTAAAGATTCCGTTTCCATTTTGCTGGAATTATTAACTTTGTGTATCTTCTCTTTGAACATGATACTTCTCCCTAAAATTTAAAATTTTTATTGTTAAAAATTATTAAACTTTTTTCTTCTTGCTAATAAAAAGTCTTGAACTACGACTGTTTTGAAACAATAAAAAAACTGCGAAAAGACTTTCCTTTTTTTTACCACTAACTAATTCCTTAAAAGTTTGTTAAGTTTATCGGGGTTCGATAGGCTCACCCCTAAGAAATAAGCACAGTTGTTGAACTTGTCGAAACATAGTTGTTGAGCCTGTCGAAACATGGTTGTTGATCCCGTAGAAACAGTGTTCCCTAATATCTTTTCCCCCTTAAAAACCTTAACATTTAATTTATAAATGCTAATTTTTTAATGAAAAAATATAAGAAACATATTTCTTTAATAGTTTAATATACTGTCCTGGTTTCCTTTCATTAGGATTATTGATATTTCTATTAAAATTATACCATTTTCCCCAAAAAAGTCAAACAGTTTTTGAAGAAAATTTAAAGACCTATAAAAAAAGGATATCTTTGAACGCTATAATTTATCTTTTTGTCTTTTGAGACACATGGGACAGATGGGACGGATGGGACGGATGAGACGAATAGGACAGATGGAACAGATGGGACGGATGAGACGAATAGGACAGATGGAACAGATGGGACGGATGGAGCGGAGGAGACACATGGGACATTGGTGTTAAATTGAGTTAATGAGTTGGTTGGCGAAAATTACATGAAAAATATAAACGATGAGAAGAAGACATCCGCGAACTCCACCACTCAGTAAAGTAAACATACTTACCAATACACAGGACTGCATATACCTGCTTCGTAACTTCTACTTCAATTCAAACAAATAATGATATCCTTACTTCTTTCCTGGGGTATTACCTGTAATGTTTGAATTTTACCTGACTTAAAAATAACATGCACTTGTGTGTTATATGGGGCATGAAGTTTAAATTCTACATCCCATGCTTTATCCCATGCCGGGAACAAATAGATTTTATCTCCATCCCACTGCAAAAGCATTGATTGCAAGGTAGTCATTAGATTTCCACCATGGCATTGGTCAGGTATCCAGTCGTAGTTGGGTCCCCAGAACGCAGGGAAACGCGAGCCGTTATGTTTGCGGTATGAATTAGCAATTAACATCTTTTTTGCTTCATCCGTTAGACCTAAAAATCCTGCCTGAATAGCATCCTGTTGCCAACCGTGAAAATCTTTTGCGTGCCGTTTTTGGAAACTTTCAATGGCTATTTCTATATTAGGTTTACCGATAGCAAAGATTCGATATGGAAAAACTGCATATAACTCAGGGTTCTCTACATTTCCGCGTTTGGGGTTAAATATGCGTGCTGGCTGAATTCGTCCTTCTTTAATCGGTACAGGTACTACGGATTTTAATAATTGTTCCCATCTGGATTTTTCTTCTGTTGAAATTTCTACGGAGTTTAATGCTATCAATCGTGGTAATACGGCATGTAAGCCGGAAACGGTAGGTGTATCGTCTGTTACGCCTTCTTGATAGGTCTCTACTGCTTGTGCAGGGTGGATAACTAACATTCCTTGTTCATCTTTTGGAAAACGGGTCTCAAAAAATCGGATTATCTCACGGGCATAAGGTAGTAGGGTTTCTTTTAGAAACGCATCATTCTTTGTGAAGTCATAGTAATCTAACATCATCAAAGTTAATTCCAGACCACTTGCCCAAATCCAGCGGATATATGGATTGGTGATTTCGCCTACTTTCAAACCTGTTCGGTCAAATCCATAATCACGGTTGCGTAGCAAACCCCAGGGATACATGGTTTCTGGCATGTAAATGCCTTCACAATTCCAATAGACTTGACTCCGTAGTTTGCTGATTGGTATTACACTCATGTATAAGTCAAATACGGGTTTCATTAAATCAAAATCGCCGGAAGATAAAAGAGGCCAGTAGGGTAATCGTGTATTTTGCCACCAGTAACCACCACCCCAACGCCGATAGTCCGGGTCGGATTTTAGTTCATCGCCTTCACGCCATTCCACTGTGAATATAGAACCATTAAATTTTACTGGATATGCCCCTCGACTACCACATGCAGTAATCCAGCGTTGTAATGCATATACTTTGCTAATCCACTCGGCATCTTTATCGCCACTTGCGATAATCCAACTTCTCTGCCAGAAGTTTCGCCACCAGTCTTTATGTTGTTCAAAGGCTTTTTCTCCTGCAATATTTGAGATGTTCTTATATTCTTTCGCTATGGACTTTACCCAATCATCAGGGGTGGATGGATGCAAGGTCTTACCTAAAATATACACCGTGTAATTTTTTCTTCCTGTGCCTTCTAATGTAAATGTATCTGCCTTTCTCAAATCGTTTGACCAAATAGCACAGCCGAAGATTCGATTTAATAGAGGGTCAGTAAATTTATTTTTATATTCGCCAAATCCCTGCAAATCCATCGAATAGCCCCAAATGGAATGATTATTTTGATGATATACTGCCAATCCTGGAAAAGGTGGATTATCTAACACTACATCCGGGTATATAACCCCCTCTTCGGGTTTTTGGATTAAACTGCTCTGGTTTACTTCATCTTCAGTATAGTTACGGGGTTTTGTTCGCCAGACTTCTAATATCACCTTTAAATCTACATTCTCTTTACTCTCTACACTTAAAACAGCCACAGGCATATTTGCATCTACACGGAATATCGCCATTGTTTTTCCGTTGTTTCCTTGTATTTCAATGGTGCCATGTTGTAGGTGCAAATGTTGCGAGAAATTTGTGTTTGTCCCTGTGAGCGATGGAGTTATCTTGAAACGAACCCGAGCCAATTTTAATAACTGACCATTATCATCCCATGCATCGGTTTTGCTAATTAATGCGACAATATCGCCGTTTTCTTCTGTCCATACATTAGCACCTATATCTCCATTACCTATGGGCATTGAATCGGACGAATTCCGACCGGGTGTGTTCCAGACTTCGTCATAACAGTCCGGATAATTTGTCGGTTGTGCCTGACAAAATATAGCACAGAAAATAAAAAGAAGCATTAATATAAGAATGTTTTTCATACTTAATTCTCCCTAAATGAGACCTCTGAACAAATAGGATTTTTAGGTTTTGAGATAAACTAGAAAATGATTATACCGTTTTTGGAGAGGAAAAATCGCTTTGGGGAGGAAAATATCTTTTCTATAACCAATAATTAAGTTTTTCTTATCGCTTTTTTTGTTCTTTTTTCCTCTTTTTTATCTCCTTTTATTCTTTTAAGCACACGCCACCTGCATACCCTTCTTTATCATCCCATACCAACGCTTCAAATTATACATCGCCATCAATAAAAAGTGATACGTCCCGTTCTTTTCTAAACCCCGAAACCGACATACCCGATACCCCATCCACCTCTTTATTATCGCAAACGGTAATTCCACAATCCCTCGAACCTTCGCTATCTCCTTATTCTCTTTCTTCACCGCCTCCGATAACTCCCCTTCCCCTCGTACTCGCCTCCGTATCACCCGATACTTTATACCACGCTCCTTACACTTCGCCTCCCGCTCCTTCGACATATAACCACTGTCTCCATATATCTCCTCTACCTCCTTTCCCTCCAACAATTCCTCCAACTTCTGACTATCATGCACCGATGCCGAACTCGTGCTTATTCGCTTGACCAAACCTCGCCTGTCTGTTAGGATGTGTAACTTGTAGCCATAATAAATCTGTTCTCGTTTCTTCGTATACCCCGCCTCCTCATCATATTCCCGCTTCTCCTTCTTACCCCCTTCGACCTCTTTCAGTCTCGGTCTCGCCGTCGAAATTATCGTCGCATCTACTATCTGACCTCCTCGCAATACCAACCCTCGCTCATCCATCTTACTTCGAACCAATTCAAATATCCACTTCATTAACCCCATTCGTATCATTTTATTCCGAAACTTACATATCGTCGTCTCATCCGGCACTACTCCCTCCAGCCCAATACCTAAAAAAGAACGAAAGGATAACCTATCTCCTATTGATGAATTCAAAGCTTTTTCTGTCTATTTGATTTTGTTGGGGCTCATAATTTTAATCTATACTTATATCAATAATTTCAAATTTATCAGTTGATAGGTTTTCAACATTTAATGAATTTCTATCAATAGCAATACATAATAGGTGTGTTGGCCTTGAGAAAGCAACATGAGCAATTCTTAGAGCTTTTTTCTTTCTGTCATTAATATTACTATCAGCATGACCTCTTAGTTGTTCTAATATATATTCAATACTATTTGTATAATACTTGGTATCAAGATACAATGTTGCAGTGTGGGTTTCGCCTTTAACGGAATGCACAGTAGCAATTTCAAAGGAAATTTCTATTCTATTATGATTATGTTTAAAAATATTATAGCTTTCTGCTTGTTCTTGTTTTATTTCTCTTAATTCTTTTTTAGACAAATATTCTTTTGAATTTTTATTTAACTTTAAATTTTCTAATAAACCAATAACATAACCTGAGAAATCATCAAAACTATCCTGTCTACTATAAAATCTCACTATCCGTGCATTTAGTTGTTCTAATAAATTTTCATTTGTCGATCTAACAGATTCGAAAAAAGAGGTTTTAGTGAATTTTTTATCATTATAAGTTATGTTAGAAATAGATAATGATTCTAAAATGCAATTAATGACTCTGTCTTTAAACTCTTTGGTAGTCGAATTCTTTGATAATTCATACATTGTATAGAGATTTGGGAAGTACTGTTTTCTTTTTGTTGATGAAACTTTATAAAAATCTTTGTAATACGATGGTATAGATAAACCATTGTCTTTCTCTTTGCCTACCCAACCTATAGCCTTTATAGGATATCCTGTTAATTTAGATATTTCCCAAATAGATCTTTCTTCATTATTAAATTTAGCTTTTTTCTCAATAAGCAACTCAGCAAATTTTGGTAAAACTTGAGAAATAGTATTATCATTAAATAATATGATAACTGGTTTTAGGTTTACTTTTTGGTTCCCACTTAAAGATTCATATGATTTAACAGCAACAGTTTTAATTACATCTGCAATCGGTTGGGATATTCGTTTTGAATCTGTAATTTCTAATACATCATACCTATCGTCTTTTTTAGGATTCCATTCAGGTTGGGAGAAGTTATCATTCATAATTGCCTGATTGGTGTCGCCAATCCATTGAATAATCACATTTTCATTGAATAAATTTTCTATGATTTCTTTTTGAGTAGCAGAGGTATCCTGAGCCTCATCAATGAAAACATATTTAAAGCGTGAAGAGAATGTGTTTTTTAAATGTGGATATTCATTTAAATAGAATTTTGCAATATAGAATGCATCATCAAATCTTAGATATCCATCTTCCCAAATTTTTTGAAAGGCGTTGTTAATTGAACAAAATGTATCGTTATTTCTATTTTGTAAGTTATTAACTTTAATTTCAAATTTTTTATCTTGATAATGCATTTTGACATCTTGCATTAAAAATTCAAACACATTTGAATGTTGTCCTTTATTATTTTTTAACCATTGATTAGTTGTTAGATTTTTAAAATTTGATAGTCTATTATAAAAATACTCATTATCTATAAATTTAGGTCTATACCCAAATATTTTTGTATAACAAGCAATAGATAGATATCGATCAACAAAAGACTGAATTGTACCGAAAAAGTTCGGGTAATTTAATAGCTTGTTTGCTTTATCTCCAAGTTTTTTCTTAATAATATCAATAGCAACATTTGTATGAGTTAATACGCATATTCCTCTATTATTCTCGAAAGGCATTTTTTCTGACAATAAGTAAAGTTTTGCCAGAAGAGCAGTGGTTTTACCGCTGCCGGGGCATGCCTGAACATGAATGCTTTTATCAATACATTTGATAAAATTTACTCTTTCATTATTTGCGTCGGAAAAAGATTCCCCATCAGGGAAGAAAATCTCTTCCATTCTTTTAATATCGTTATCTGTTATTTCAAATTTATCCTGTAACATGGTTGATAGCGTCAATTATATATTTGATTCCTTTATTGTCATTTATGTCATTATTAATTAAAGTTCTAACATGATCAATATTTTCCAATAAAAGTTTTGTAAACCATTGTTCTGTAATAGCTTTTGAAGCTAAGTGCTTAGATAATGGTTCAAATATTTTATAAGCTCTTTTATCTATATCATCCAGTTGTAAAATTTCATCATTTGCTGATAATATTTTTTTAACATCATCATCATCACTAATCCAATTTGATTGACATTTATTTGCAATTTGTATGGCTTTATGCATGTACAAGTATAAGTTTCCGCAGGAAATATCAAATTCCAGGGTTTTAAGGGGTGAGGTGAATACTTTAATGTTACCATCAGTTGAATTGTATTTACCCTCTATTCCTTGCCTTTTTTTATCAATGTTATTTTCGGTGGGTTTTCCATTTTCATCAACATTTATATCAAGGTCGGCGATGATTGAAACTTTAATAGGAAGCGTTTTTCCGTCTTTTCTTTTGAAAATATTTACATACCTAAAAAATCCTTTGTGTCCGACATTTACTACCGATACGCCATATTTATATAACGGTTTACCTATGATTTCTGCTATGGCTGGAACTAGAATGTTTTCTGCATCACCTTCAACGAAAATTACGCCTTTAGCAAAGAATAAATTGGCTTTTGTGGCATCTAAAAACCTTTCCAGAAATTGGTAGTCGCTTTCACTCAGTTGTGTATTGTCTTTATCTAAAGAATAAACACCGTCCTTTGAGCAAAGTTTTAAATACTTAAGCGGAATGCTTGAACCTAATATTGTGCTATGGGTAGTGAGAATATATTGAATATTGTTTGTATTATCATTAACTAACGATTTTAGCACACGCAGCTGAGCTTGTGGGTGAAGATGCGCCTCAAGTTCTTCTATTAAACCTAATTTTAAACCCGTATAATTTTCTCTTTTCAAGTGAATCATCTCAGCAGCCACGAATAATTGATTAAGCGTTCCGAGACCTGATTTATTCTTTTCAAGCGATAACTCTAATTTCCTTAATATTGCACTGAGTTCTGCCGACGTAATTTCAAAAAATGGCTCGCGACTGTCATTAAGTTCTAAAAATGTTTTAGTTTGTTCTTTAAATTTATCCTTAATTTCTTTTCCGCCTTTTTCATCAGCCGTAATTCCTATTTCTAGATTTTCACTGAGTTTATCTGTATCAAAATATTCTTTAACTCTTCTATTAGAATAATCAAAATATTTAACCAATGTATGTTTCTCGGATAGTTTTTCAATTAACAAAGGATGACTTTTTAATATTTGAGCTAATCGAGAGCGATAACCAGGTGTCAATTCTGTTTCTGCATCTCGTAACGGTTTTAGATAAGTGACTCTTAATAAGTCCCTTGCTTCACCATCAATATATTGTCCCTCATCGTCAAAACCCGCTCTAAGATTTGTAATTATTCTGTTATTTTTCCTTTGTGCTTCGAACCAAACTTTTAATTCAGATTTCTTGATATCCTCTTTATCTATATTAATCCATTCTAAAAATTGCCCTGCTTCGGTTTCATTAAAACCAGAAAATATGCATTCAATTTTCAAATCATTTACTCTCTGCCCATTTTCTTCATGAAAATCTTCATCTTCTAATCTTACAGGGTCAAATGTTTGCGTTCCTAAAACATATCTTATTGCATCAATAATAGCAGTTTTGCCTGAATCATTTGGTCCAATTAACAGATTAAGTTTCGGATCAAAATCTATTTCAATTCCTGGTTCATTATTGTTCTTTGAACCAAAACATCTGAAATTCCAGATTTTTACTTTTTTTAAATACATAGTTAAATTCCTCCTTCAATGATATTTATTTCTTCTTCGGTCAACTCGTACAGTTTCTAAACTAGATTATCTATATCCCGCTCCCACTGGCTGATGTCTGCCTGTGGGTTTTGTTTCTTTGCTTCTAATATTTTATCCACCATCGCCTCTATTTGCTTTACTATGGGCTCGTTGGATGGGGTGATGGGGGGACATAACTTTTTAAATTCTTCAATTATTTTAGGGTCATAATACCATGTTGATATTGACTTTTGGCTTTTGGGGTTATGAATTCTTTCATATGCCAAAACATCTTTATATTTTAGTCTTAAGTAACTTTTTATTTTTTCGAACATTTCATTTCTAATATGCGGTATTTCTTCTTTAACTTTCGTTTTTAATTCCTTATAAGTAAGGGTAAAATTCTTTGGAATTGTATCAACTATTTTTTCCTTTTCTTTAATAAGCACTGTACCCATAAAATCTTTTAACTTATCTCGTTGTTCATCTGTAAGATCTTTCTCGTTAATAAAACGTAAAGCAAGAGTATCTTTTGATTCATGATTTTTAACTTGAATTAAAAAAGCTTTAAAGGCATATTGAGAAGATGAAAAAATATCTTCAGACAAACTGGAACGAAATGCCTTAATAAAGGTAACAATTTGCTCTGCACTCTTTTTTTTCAATTCCTGTTTTGTAGCATCAATAAAATTTTTTGGTTGATTAAACATTTGCAATGAATAAGATAACATATAATCTATTCTATGTTTTTCACCAAAAAGATCAATAAGGAATTGATTAAAATTAAGAATATTAGCCTGGCATTCACCATACAAATTGGGGTCCAATTCAGGTAAATTCCTATGAACTATTAAATTTCTTATTCCAGCAAAAAATTCAAGATTTTTTCTAACAGGAGTATCTTTATCTTTAAAAAACTCTTTAATACATTTCGATAGGTCCCACCACTTAAAATCCTCTACAGTTTTACCATCAGGAAGTTTTTCTTTCATTTTTTCAAAACGAGGGCGTTTACCTTTTTCAGATTTCCTGTAATAGGGTTTTATTTTTTGTTTAAAGAAATAAGCATGAAATAAACTTGTCCAAGCAATACACATCATAGTAATGAAACCCTCGGACTTAAAACTTACAGCTGGTTTATTGTAAAATTCCACTGCCAACAAGGCAGAATCTTTTGCTTTTTGTAATAATTGCCTTACTATTATTGGTTCGCCTTTCATAAGAGCTTTGTTATATGAAATCTCTGAACAAATAGGATTTTTAGGTTTTGAGATAAACTAGAAAATGATTATACCGTTTTTGGAGAGAAAAAATCGCTTTGGGAAGGAAAAATCTTTTTCTATAACCAATAATTAAGTTTTTCTTATCGCTTTTTTTGTTCTTTTTTCCTCTTTTTTACCTCCTTTTATTC
>Ga0067045_1031197_pt1 | contig 12918 bp, 5 predicted proteins | sample TerdegcTABiofilm_FD_59184 | JGI IMG/M metagenome (GOLD analysis project Ga0067045, IMG submission 59184) | Combined Assembly of (Gp0054472, Gp0054536) Wastewater bioreactor microbial communities from Singapore -Terephthalate degrading...
TTGGCTCGGCGCTGGTCCAGGCCTGCTGCCAACAGGCCGCGGCCCGTGGCTTCAAGGAGGTGTTTCTGGAAGTGCCGCTGGACAACGATCGCGCCCGTGCGCTCTACCTGCATAACGGTTTCCGGTTGCTGCGCAAGCGCTGGGTGCCCTGGCCACCGGTGCGCAGCATGCAGCGGCGCCTGGAGACGGTCCTTTGAACGGCCTCGAATCGCCACCGATCAAGCTGGCGCCGCTGGTAGAAGGCCCGGGCTGGGTCGGCATCATGCAGCAGTGGGTAGCGTGGAATGTCCTGCACTTGCCGCAGTTCCTCGGGCCGGAAGGTTCGCCCTTCTGGTTGTGGCGCCGTGGGCGGCATGCACCCAAGGGCCTGAAGGCCATTGCCGGGATCGGCTACAAGGACTCCTCGGCCCGGGCGCGAGTGCTGTGCAAGCGCTGGGGCCTGCCCTACATCGCCATCGAAGACGGCTTCCTGCGCTCCTCATCGCTGGGCATCGAGGGCGACACACCCATGTCCCTGGTGGTCGATCCGGTGGGCATCCACTACCTGGCCGACCGCCCTTCGCTGCTGGAAAACATCCTCCAGGATCCCGCCAGCCTGACCGCTGCGGAACTGGACAGCGCGCGACAACTGATCGCCCTGATGCGCAGCAGTGGCATCGGCAAGTACAACAACGCCCCGGACCTCGACCCGAATGACCCCTTGGGCCGCGAGCGTCCATTGGTGTTGGTGGTGGACCAGACGGCCGGCGACTACTCGATCCCCGGTGGCGGTTTGTGTGAGGCCGACTATGTGCGCATGCTCGACGCAGCCCTGGCGGAAAACCCCGATGCCGAGGTGCGCGTACGCATTCACCCCGACTGCGTCGGCGGCCAGAAACCCAGTTGCCTGCTGGCGGCCGCCACCGAGCGCGGCGTCACCCTGGAAGCGCGTCCGGTGTCCTGGGCCTCGCTGGCCCGGCGGGCCCGGCGGGTCTACATCGGCACCAGCCAGGCGGGACTGGAGGCCTTGATCCAGGGTGTGCCGGTGACCTGTTTTGGCCTGCCGTTCTATGCCGGCTGGGGCCTGACCGACGACCGCATGCCGATTGCCCGGCGCCAGGCGCGACCGGACCTGGAGCAACTGGTGGCAGCGGCCTACGTGCGCTACTGCCGCTACGTCGACCCGCTGACCAGCCAGCCCACCGATGCCCTGACCGTAGCCCATCAACTGGCACGCCAGAAGGCCCGGGATAGTGAGTTTGCCGGGCACTTCACGGTGCTGGGGGTCAAGCGTCACAAACAGCACAACGTCCGCCGCTTTTTCAGCAGCCGCTGGGGCCGCCTGGACTTCTGCGAAGACCGCCCGGCACTGGTCACGGACGTCGCGGCCAAAGGCGGCAAGCTGTTGGTCTGGGCGGCGCGTGAGCCGGCCGATCTCAAGGCTCGCGCCAGCCGTCATGGGGTCGCTGTGTGGCGAATTGAAGACGGCTTTCTGCGCTCCAACGGGCTCGGCGCACTGAATGCACCGGCCCTGTCGCTGGTGCTCGACCGCAGCGGCATGCACTTCGATGCCAGCGCCAGCAGCGACCTGGAGTCGCTGCTCCAGCACGAGGAGTTCGATGAGGCCACGCTGGCCGAGGCCGCGCGCCTGCGTGAGCGGATCGTGACCCTGGGGGCCAGCAAGTTCAATCTCAAGAGTGACCTGGCCGGTCAGGTCTGCGCCCGTCCCGGACAACGCCGGATCCTGGTGCCCGGCCAAGTGGAGGACGATGCCTCGGTGCGCTGCAGCGCCGGCCCCCTGCTCGACAATTTCGAGCTGCTGAAACAGGTACGACTCAACGCTCCCGATGCCTGGATCGTCTACAAACCGCACCCGGATGTCGAAGCCGGCAAGCGCCATGGCGCGGTGTCGAGCGATCGTCTGCTGGGCCTGGCGGACCAGGTGCTGCCGGGGATCGATATCGCCCGCCTGTATGGGCAGGTCGATGAAGTGCACACCCTCAGTTCCACTGCCGGTTTCGAAGCGTTACTGCGCGGCCTCACAGTGGTCACCTATGGCACCCCGTTTTATGCCGGCTGGGGCCTGACCCGTGACCAACAGCCTTTAGCGCGCCGCACCCGGCGCCTGACCCTGGACCAGTTGGTAGCCGGCGCCCTGTTGCGCTATGCGCGCTATGCCGACCTCCAGCAAGCTATGCCCTGCGATGCCTGGCATGCCCTGACATGCCTGTCGACCCCGAGGCCGCCGCGCCTGACGCTCCCTGCGCGTCTACTGCCGCTGCGCAACTACACCCGGACCATGCTCGGCTGCGACCGTGCATCAGTCCCACTCAAGGATTAGACCATGCCTGCATCACTGAAGGACCTGGGCCGTTATGCGGCACTTCCCTGGCATTGCCTGCAATTGCTGACCCACGCCAAATCGTTCGAGAACAACCCGGTGCTGGGCAGCGCCCGGCTCAACGCCCTGGGCTTGCATGTACAGCGCCGCCAACTGGCCATGGGCATGGCCGCCATGCGCCGCCGGTCCCTGGCGCCACGGCTGGATGGCGCAGAGCTGGCGAGCTTCGAGGAACAGGGGTTTTTCGTGCGCGAGAACGCCCTGCCCGCCGAGCAGTTTGCCGCCTTGCGCGCTGAATTGGGCGACCTGCGCAGCACCGGCTGGGAGATGCGCCAGGGTAAGGCGGTGACTCGGCGAGTCAGCCTGGACCAGGACGTGCTGGCGAAAAACCCGGCCAGCGCCGCCTTTGTCGCTGACCGGAGCGTGCGCGACCTGATTGCGTATGCCTCGTCGAACACCGGCGGAATCACCTATCAACTGCAGTCGATCGTGATCGATGGGGTGAACGCCGAGCAGGACCCGCAAACCCGCCTGCACGCCGACACCTTCCACCCAACGGCCAAGGCCTGGCTGTTTCTCGATGATGTGGCCGACGACCAGGGGCCGTTCAGTTACGTACCCGGCTCCCATCGCCTGACACCGGAGCGCCTGGCCTGGGAATATCGCCAAAGCCTCGGCGCGGCACGCTCCCACGAGCAGATGCACCGCGAAGGCTCGTTCCGCATCCATGAACACGAATTGGCCGAACTGGGCTTGCCGGCCCCCCGACGCTTCTCGGTCCCGGCCAACACCCTGGTGGTGGCCGACACCTCGGGCTTCCACGCCCGCTGCCCGAGCCTGCGCCCCAGCCATCGCGTGGAAATCTATGCCAGCCTGCGCCGCAACCCATTCATCCCCTGGCGCGGCGCCCACCTGTTCGCCCTGCCTTGGATCGCCAACCACCACATGCGCTGGGACATCCGCCTCAAGCGCCTGATGGGCTTCGACAAACGCAGCCACTGGCGCTTCATCGAACAGCTCAACGCCTACGAAAAGCCGTACATCTGAGAGAGCGGTTTGCAGGCTTGCCCGCGGCGTTCTCCAGACCATCGCGAGCAAGCTCGCTCCCACAATGCATGTGCTCAACAACACAAGATGTGTGAACGACTCCAAACCCTGTAGGAGCGAGCGTGCTCGCGATGGCCGTCAACGATAACGCGGGCATCCAGGATGAACCCGGCGCTCTCGAGACCATCGCGAGCAAGCTCGCGCCTACAGTTTTATCGGGGGTGATTCCCGGTAGAGATGCCGCCTGGGCTCAACCGATCTTGGCCAGCTCTTCGGCGACGATGGCCACGGTCTGGATGATTTGCTCTTCAGTGTGCTCACACGAGACAAAGAAGCGCACTCGCGCGACGTGCTCGGGAACCGCCGGGTAAAGGATCGGCTGGGCGTTGATCCCGCGGTCGAACAAAGCGCTGGACAGTCGTCCGGCCTTGAACGAACTGCCGGTGATCACCGGGATCACGGCCAGGCCGGTGCTGGTGGCGGTGTTCAGGCCAGCGGCCTTGGCCAGGCGCAGGAACAGCTCACCTCGCGCCTGCACCGTCCGCACCCGATCACCGTCGTTGGCCAGGCAACGCAACGCTGCCAGTGCCGAAGCCGTCACCGAAGGTGGCATGCCGACGCTGTAGAGGAAGCCTGGAGCGAGAAATTTCAAGTGCTCAACCAGCGCCGTGCTGCCGGCAATGTAGCCACCGCAACTGGCCAGGGCCTTGCTCAGCGTACCCATCCAGATATCGACGTCATCTCCGGCCAGGTCGAAGTGCTCGCGAATGCCTTTGCCGGTCGCCCCCATCACTCCCAGCGAATGCGCTTCATCGACCATCAGGAAGATTTTGTGCTTGTGCTTGAGTTCGACGAAACGCGGCAGGTCCGGGTAGTCGCCGTCCATGCTGTAGATGCCTTCGACCACCACCAGCACCCGCTCGAAGTGCTGGCGCTGCTCACCGAGAATCCGGTCCAGGGCCTGCCAATCGTTGTGGGCGAAGCTCAGGCGTCGCGCACCGGACAACTGGATGCCTTGCAGGACACTGTTGTGGATCAACTCGTCGTGCAACACCAGGTCGCGGGGGCCGAACAGATGGCCGATGGTGGTGACGTTGGTGGCATGGCCGCTGACGAACACGATCGCATCGTCGACCTCATACAGATTGGCCAACTCTCGCTCCAGCTCGCGGTGCAGCGGACGATCGCCGGACACCAGCCGGCTGGCCGAAACCGAGGTGCCATAACGGTCGATGGCCGCCTTGGCCGCTTCGGCCACCGCCGGGTGACCGGAGTAGCCGAGGTAGTTGTAGCTGGCGAAGTTGACGTATTCCCGGGCACCGATAGAGGTCTCGGCGCCCGCCAGGCCTTCGTGCAAACGAAAGAACGGGCTGCTCAGGCCCAGGCGCGCCGCGCCCTGTTGCATCACGCGCAACTGCTGATAGCCAGGGTGCTGGTCGAAGCGATAAAACGCTTCCGGCACCTTCAGCGCCGCCTGTTGCGCTTGCTCCAGGGTGGCGCCAACGGCCGCGTCGCCCGCCTCGCTGCGACGGCGCTCCAGCGCTTGCTGGATCAACCGTTGCTTGATCCCGACACTCAGGCCGGTGGGCGTTTTTGCAGTCATCGCACTATCACTCAATCAAACATCACTCAATCAGACGGTTAGGTGCCGCAGCGCTGTCAGCCAGTTCGGCGTTCAGCTCGGCCATTTGCTCGCGGCTCAATTCACTGCCGTGGCGGGCCAATACGTTTTCCGCCAGGGCTGCAGGCGCCGCCGTGTCATTGGCCCCCGCTTCGCCACGCAGCAGCTCAAGGATGCGCACGCTGAGCTTATCGATGCTGGAACTCTCGCTGAGTTCCATCACCGGCAGGCGAATGCCGAAGCGTTCTTCCAGCGCCACCACCAACTCGACACTCATCAACGAGTCCAGGCCCAGCTCCTGCAGAGGACGCTGGGTGTCCAGGCGCGCGGCCGGCAAGCGCAGAATCTCGCAGACTTCGTGCTTGAGCAGTTCGACGAAACGCTCCAGCAGTTGCTCGTCATCAAGCTCGGCGAGCATGCGCTGGATGTCCTCGGCGTCATTCTCGTCGTCCTGGTCGCCGCCATGGGCGCGGACCAGTTCGAGGAAGCGCGGGGTCGCAGCGCTCGGCAGGAAGCGCGACAGGGCTTTCCACTCCAGCTCCAGCACGCCGATCCCGTCGTCACCCTTGAGCAGCATCTGCTCCAGGTGCGCCAACGCCACTTCGGCGCGCAACGCGGCGCCCCCCATGCGGCTTTGCAGCGCATCCTTGATCTGCTCGTTGCGCGCCAGGAAGCCAACGTCGTCGATCGCCCCCCAGAGCACTGCGGTGGCAGCCAGGCCGTGACCACGACGATGCCGAGCCAACGCTTCGAGCCAATAGTTGGCAGCCACGTAGTTGGCCTGGCCCGGGTTGCCGAACAGGGTGGTGGCCGAGGAGAACATCACGAAGAAGTCCAACGGCAACTCACGGGTCAGCTCATGCAGGTATTGCGCGCCCTTGGCTTTGGGCTCCAGCACGCGCTGCAGTTGTTCGGCATCAAGGTTGCGAATCAGACTGTCGTCGATCACTGTCGCCGCATGCACCAGGCCACGCAACGGATACGGGCTGGCGGCAATGCGCTCGAACACACCGCGCACCTGCATCACATCGGTGATGTCGCACGCCAGCGCTTGCACGTCGATACCCTGCGCCTGCCAGGCGGCCAGGCACGGCTGCGCCTCGACACTGGCCGGGCCACGACGACCAAGCAGCACCAGGTGCCGCGCGCCCTTGTCCACCAGCCACTGTGCCGTGCGCAGGCCGAAGCCGCCCAGGCCGCCCGTGACCAGGTAGGTCGCCTCGGCGCTGAGTTGCAACGACTGCACTGGCTGTTCGCGGGTTTCCACCAGGCGTTCGATCGGGTTGCCATAGGTCACCACGATCTTGCCGATCTGCCGCGCCTGCTGCATGTAGCGGAAGGCCTCGGTCACGTGGTTGGCGTCGAATTCGCGGAACGGCAACGGGTGCAGGATGCCCTGCTCGAACAGTTCCATCATTTGCCCGAACAGACGACGGGTCAGGTCCGGACGCTCGCTCATCAACTGGTCGGCGTCGATGCCGAAGTAGCTGATGTTGTTGCGGAACGGACGCAGGCCGATGCGGGTGTTCTGGTAGAAGTCACGCTTGCCCAGTTCCAGGAAGCGGCCGAACGGCTTGAGCACCTGGAAGTTGCGGTTGATCGCTTCGCCAGCCAGGGAGTTGAGCACCACGTCAACGCCACGCCCGTCGGTCAGGGCCAACACCTCATCGGCATAGGCCAGGGAACGCGAATCAAAGACCTTGTCGACCCCCAGCAGACGCAGGAAGTCGCGCTTCTCATCGTTGCCGGCGGTGGCATAGATCTCGGCACCACACCACTTGGCGATCTGGATCGCGGCAATCCCGACACCACCGGCGGCGCCGTGGATCAGCACCTTCTCGCCCGGCTCCAGACGCGCCAGATGATGCAGCGCGTAATACACGGTGAAGAAGGTACTTGGAATGGTCGCCGCCGCCTCGAAGGACATGCCCTCGGGGATGCGAGCCACGGCATTGGCGTTGGTCACCAGGCGGTTGGCGAAACTGCGCGGACCGAAGCCCACTACGCGGTCGCCCGGGGCGAAGTCGCCGAACACCGCAGATCCTTTGCCGTGCACCACACCGGAAAATTCAAAGCCCATGGTCGGCCCGGAGAAGCCATTTTCGATGGCCTCATCGGACAGCAGGCCGAGGGCAAACATCACGTCACGGAAGTTCAGGCCAGTGGCGCGCACTTCAATGTCCAGTTCGTCCGCCGCCGGCGCGGTCAGCTCGCGGGCTTCCCAGCGCAGGTTACGCAGTTGCCCCGGCAGGTCGAAGCCCAGGCTGATGCGCGTGTTGCCGTCGGCACTGGCACCGTTTTGTTCGTGCAGGACACGCAAGCGCGGCACATAACGCTGGCCGTCGGCGCTGATCGCCACTTCGGTCTCGGCGTCGGCGTGCAACAGGGCTGCGACCAGGCTGGCGATAGGCGCAGCGAAGGCCAGGTCGAGCAGACGGATCCGGCAACTGGCAGATTCGTTCGCTAGGGTCCGGCCGAAGCCCCAGAACGCCGCATCGGCAATGGCATCGACAGCGCTGCTTTGATCGGCAGCGTACAGGTGACCCGCCGCGCCACGGGTCAGCAGCCAGCACTGTGGCGCGATCGCCAGCGACTCGCAGGCCTGGACCAGCGCCGCAGCCAGCATGCACCGCGCGCCCTGGCCATCGAGCCCTTGGCTGCTGTCAAAACCGGCCAGGTGCAACACGTGCTCTGGCGCTTGATCCAACGCCGCAAGTTGTTGCGCCAGGGACTGCGCATCACCTGGGTGCAACAGGCTGACCTGCTGGCCTTGCTCACGCAGGGCCTGGGCCAGTTGCTCGGCAGCCGCCTGCCCGGATTCGGCCAGCAACGCCCAGCGTTGCACGGTGACCTCCGGCAAAGTGGCCGCGGCACTCGCGCCATGACCGGCCAGCAGCAGGTAACTGCCGCAGGCATTGCCCGGCAATGCTTCCAGGGTGTGGCTGACGCTCAGGCCGTGACGCTGCAACTCATGCAGCCAGAACTGCGGCCGCTGTTGACGCGACAATGCCTGCTCCGGGCCGGCCAGCCACCAGTCGGCCTGGGCACCGAACACGAAGTCGGCCCAGCGCGTCGGGTGTTGCGCCAGCACGGCCAACTGCCCGTGCGGGTTGAGGTGGCTGGCTGCCTGGCGCAGCGCTTCGCCAATGTTGTCCAGGGCCGCCAGGTCGGTCGGCAACAGCACCCAGTCGTAACCTGCGGCGCCGCTCAGTTGTTCAAAATCGATGACCTGCAGTGCCGGGCAATCATCGCCGAGCATCTGTGCCAGCTCGGGTTCTGCGACGCAGTAGCTGTAGTCGACGCGATCAAAATCGATTCCCGCGTACAGCGATTCGGCAAAGGATGAACCGCCAAAACCAAACTCCAGCACCCGCAGGCGCTGCCCGGCCGGCAACGCGGCGAGGCGCTGGGCCAGGGTTTCGCGCAGGCCGGCGAGCAGCCGCTGCTGACCTGCGGCACCCAGCACCAGGCGCGACAGATTGGCACCGCTGGTTTCCCGTGGCAGCAACTGCTCCAGGGTCTGGCGAGCGTCGAGCAGGGACAGCAGGTGGCGACCGATGCGGCCCACCGAATGGATGATCTGGAAGTGCTCCGGATAGCTCTGGAACAGCTCCTGCCAGATGGCTTCGGAAGCCGGACGCTCGCCGACCTCGGCGACGCACCAGTTGCCGTCGGCATCGCAATCCAGGCTGCCGTCTTCCAGGCCCTGGCGCAGCAAGGTCGCCAGGTAATCGCTCGGCACACCGTCCTGTTGCGACCACAACGCAACCTGTTCGGCGCTCAAGCGGCCACCGGCCTGCTCGACCAGGTCCTGCACGAAGCTCGCGCACAGGGCATCGAGCAACGGCTCGACTTCATTGAGATAACGCTGCTGCACCGGCTCATCGGCCAGCCCCTGCAGGTGTTCAACCAGTGGCGTGGTGCTGCTGGCCGCACGCAGCACGGGCACCACCTGACCTGGCGCGGCGAGGCCAACGTGGGCCAGGCGCTTGATGTCATGGGAGCGGTCGCGTTGCAGGCGCACGCCACGGAAACGTGCGTCCTTGATGAACAACACCGCTGCGCCGCTCGCGTCGTACAGGGTGAAATCCACCAGCAACGAATGCTCGGTACGCTTGAGCTGACGCACTTGGGCCAGGCACGGCACGCCGCCGGCCTTGGCAAAGGCAACACGCCCCAGCTTGACCGGGATGAACGCCAGGCCCTTGTTGCTGCCCGGCTGACCGACCAGCAATTCGGTGATCAACTGGAACGCACCGTCGAGCAAGGCGGGATGCAGGTGCAGGGTCGCCAGCTCTTGGCTGATGGCCTGGGGCACGCTCAATTGCGCCAGGATGTGCGCCGGTTCGACCCACACCGCCGCCACGGCCTGATAGGCCGGACCATAGTTCAGGCCCACGGCCCGGGTCAGCGCCAGATGCTGTTCGCCGGTGAAGTCGGCCGGGCGCTGTGGCAGGGCCGGCGCACGGGTGCCGAGCAATACGCCACGGGCTTCGCCGGGCAGGCGCGCGACCACGTGCTGGACCCACTCTTCACGTTGGGCCAGGCTGCGCGAGGTGATCCGCAGGGTGCCGTCGGCCTCCTCGATGTTGACCCGGATCTTCTTGCTGCCTTCGTTGCCGAGCAACAGCGGGTTGTGAATCTCCAGCTCTTCGATGTCGACGAACTCGCCCGGCTGATGCAGCAAGGCCACGGCCAGCGCCAGCTCGGTGAAACCGGCGCCAGGGAACAACACCGCTTCACCGACCTTGTGGTCAGCCAGGGTCGGGAACAGTTGCGTGTCGAGACGGTTTTCCCAGGTCAGGGCACGGTCGGCCAGCGGGTAGCCCAGCAATGGGTGCACACGTTCGCGCGCCAGCACGCCGAACGACTCGGCGCTGACCGGCAGTTCAAAACGTTCGCGCTGCCAGGCGTAGTTGGGCAGGCGCAGGTTGCTGCCGGCCACCGGGAATTGTTGCTGCCAATCCGGCTCGGCACCGGCGATCAACAGCCGCGCCACGCAACGCTCAAGCAGTGCCGCACTGTCGTCCTTGCGCAGCAAGGTAGCGAGCACCTGACCGGCCAGCTCGCGCTGGGTCAGGGCGTCGGTGACGTAGGAGCGCAGGATCGGGTGCGGACCGACCTCGACGAACAGGTTGAAACCCTGCCCGACCAACTCGTCCATCGCGCCCTGGAACAGCACCGGGAAGCGAATGTTCTGCCACCAGTAACGGCTGTCCAGACGTTGACCGTCCAGCTCGCCGCCGACCACTGTGGAATAAAACGGAATCTTCGCACTGCGCGGACGGATGTGCGCCAGATCGGCAATCACTTGCTGCTCGATCGGGTTCATCGCCGGGGAGTGGAAGGCATAGTCCAGGTCCAGCAGACGAACAAATACCTGGCGTTCGGTCAGGGCCTGTTCGAGTTCGCTGAGGGCATCGACAGGGCCGGCCACCGTAGCGCCTCGCGCACTGTTTTCGCCGGCCAGAACCACCTGATCGTCCAGCCCCAGTTCCACCAGCAATATCGCCGTGGCCTCGCCACTGAGACCAACGGCAGCCATTTTCCCGGTGCCGCGGGTCGTGCCCTGCAAACGGCTGCGATGGAAAATAACCTGGGTCGCGTCTTCCAGACTCAGTGCACCACTGGCCCAGGCCGCGGCGACTTCGCCCACGCTGTGCCCGATCACTGCCGCCGGATGGAAGCCCTGGGCGGCCAGTACGCGAGTGACCGCCACCTGCAGGGCGAACAAGGCCGGCTGAGCGATCTCGGTGCGCGCATAACGCCCCTCGCCATTTTCACCCAACAGTTCAGCACGCAATGAATAGCCGGCCAGCGGCTGGAACAGCGCATCGACTTCGGCCACTGCGGCGTCGAACACCGGCTGGCCGAGCATCGCCCGGCCCATGCCTTGCCATTGCGAACCATTGCCGGAGTACACGAACACCGGGCCTTGGACTTTATCCAGGGCCTGGCCCACCTCAAGCACCGAGCTCAGCTCACTGAGGCTCGGGTCCTGGGCATAGTCGGCCAGTGCCTGCGCGGCCTCGGCCGGGTCGGCCGCGATCAACAGCAAACGATGGGGGTGGGCATCGCGGCGGAACATGGCCTGGTAGGCCACATCGTAATAATTGCCCTGTGGGTGGGCGGCCAGGTACTCGGCAACCCCCTCGGCCGTCGCACGCAGGCCTTCGGCATCCTTGGCGCTGAGCAGCAGCGGCACACGCCGGGTGTTGCCGGCAGCGGTGGACGCCGGCAGTGGCTCGGCACTTTGCAGGATCACGTGGGCGTTGGCGCCACCAAATCCGAAGGAGTTGATACCGACGGTCAACTGCCCTTCAGCTTTCAGCGCGCGACTTTCGGTGACCACCTGCAGGTTCAGGTCGGCAAACGGGATATTCGGGTTGAGTTCTTCAATGCCGATGGTCGCCGGCACTTCCCGTTCGATCAGGCAATTGAGGGCCTTCATCAGGCCGGCAACGCCGGAAGCTGCCTCGAGGTGACCGAGATTGCTCTTGATCGAACCGATCGGCAACGGGTTGCCGGCCTTCCGGGCCTGGCCCAGGGCCTCACCGATGGCGCGGGTCTCGATCGGGTCGCCGACGGCCGTGCCCGTGCCGTGGGCTTCCAGGTAGTCGAGCTGCGACGGATCGATCCCGGCCTTGGCATAGGTGCGCTTGAGCAGCGCCGCCTGCGCATCGGCACTCGGCAGGGTCAGGCTCGACTTGCGTCCATCGGTGTTGACCGCACTGGCCGCAACCACCGCAAGAATCGGGTTGCCATCGGCCAGCGCCTGATCGTAATCCTTGAGCAGGAACAGACCACCGCCCTCGGAGCGCGCATAACCGTCGCCGCGCTCATCGAACGCCTGGCAGCGCCCGGTGCGCGAGAGCATCGAGGCCTTGGCGAAAATCATGAAGCCGAAGGGGTGCATGTGCAGGCTGATGCCGCCCGTCACGGCCTGGTCGATATCACCGCTGATGATCGCCTGGCAGGCCTGATGGAAAGCCACCAGGGACGACGAGCACGCGGTATCGATGGCCATGCTCGGCCCGCGCAGGTCATAGAAAAAGGACAGACGGTTGGCGGCAATGCTCATGGTATTGCCGGTGGCGGTGGCCGCATCGATCGAGGCCAGGTCTTCGACCAGGCGATAAGCCTGCTCGACGCCAGCAATGCCCAGGTACACCCCGCAATTGCTGCCACGCAGGCTCGACGGCTTGACGCCGGCGTTCTCGAAGGTTTCCCAGCACATCTCCAGCAGGATGCGCTGCTGGGGGTCCATCACTGCCGCTTCACGGGGCGAAATATTGAAGAAGCCCGCGTCAAACGCACTGATGTCGCCCAGCGATCCGGCGGCGAAGGTGTAGCTGGTGGCAGGGTTGGCCTTGTCCGGGTGCAGGAACTCGGCATGGTCCCAGCGCGAGGCATCGACCTGGGTCACCAGGTCCTGCCCCGTCATCAGGTTCTGCCAGAAACTGCTGGTTGTGGAACCGGGGAAACGAAAAGAACAACCAACAATTGCTACCTGTCTACGCTTTGTCAAAACCCATTCCTTTAAAACGCTACCGGACACCGTCCCATCCTGCGGACAGCCGCATGCCTGGCCGATATATTTTTTGGCAAGTCGCTAAACGTCACCTGAGGATAATCTTTTTCATCTGGAGGTTGCCTTGCATAGCACGCCGGGGGGCGCAAGGCTGATGACCTGACGGTTACACGCAGGTAATCTTCAGACATATTTGTGGGAATAATACGCGGTCTCGACGGTCAGGGAAAACCCTAAGCGATGGTTGTTGGGTTAAATGTTCGAATTGGTTCACTGCGAAGAGAGACTCGGTTAGATGCTGTCTATAGGCCACTTCCTGAACATCTCAACTGTCACTTCGCAGTATCCGCTCAGCTAGACTGGGTTCACGGGCAACTTGGTCGCCGCCCTTGCACAACA
>Ga0067045_1005303_pt1 | contig 12915 bp, 12 predicted proteins | sample TerdegcTABiofilm_FD_59184 | JGI IMG/M metagenome (GOLD analysis project Ga0067045, IMG submission 59184) | Combined Assembly of (Gp0054472, Gp0054536) Wastewater bioreactor microbial communities from Singapore -Terephthalate degrading...
TCTGTAATTGCAACTCTGTTTTGAGTTGTAGAAGAACTGATAATAATTTCTTTATTCATTAAAAACTCATTAAAAGTTCATTCCGATTTTAGCCCAAAGTTTCCAAATTTTCTTCGGTTAACCAGAATAAAACTTTCTTCTTAAATTTTATATTAATATCACTTAATTGTGTAATCTGAAGATTACCCTTCAAAATATTTTTTGTGTGTTCCTCAATCAAGGAACGTATAGCATGTAAATTATTTAATGAAAAAACCTTTTCTAAAAACTGATTAATTCCCGGATAAAAACGGAAGTACCATATTGAATTTTTTTTAGCTTTATCCAGACTGTTGGGTTCACCAAATTCTCTTTCCATAAAAGAGATTTGTTTAAGTAAAACGTTCCGAACAATTTCTACAGAAGGTTCGCCGGGATCTAAACCCGTATTAATAAGTTTATTGAATCGATCGAAGATGAAAGGGTTGCCCAATGCACCGCGAGCTACCATGACGGAATCGCAACCGGTTAAATCGATCATTTCCTTTGCATCTTGCGGAGTAAAAATAGAACCGTTTCCAACAACAGGAATATTGACAAGTTCTTTAACTTTCTTAAGCCAATGCCAGTCAGGATCCGATTCATATTTATCGGCACGGGTGCGCGTATGAACAAAAAGAACAGATGCACCGTTCTCCTCTGCAACCCTGGCAGTTTCAAAAATATTGATATTAGTTTTATCTTTGCCCAAACGGAGCTTAACAGAAATAGGAACACCACTTGAGGAATCAACCATTTTTTTAATAAGTTGGCCCATGGCTTTAGGATCTTCGAGCAATGCCGAACCCATATTATTACTTACAACTTTATCAACTGGGCAGCCACAATTAAGGTCGATTAAATCAGGTTTGAGTTTAACAATTTCTTTTACAGCATCACCAAGAATTTCCGGTTCGTTGCCAAGAACCTGAACACCTATTGGTTTTTCGTCGCGGCTAAAGGAGAGAAGGCGCAGAGTTTCGAAATTATTGTTTATAACACCCTGAGCACTTACCATTTGTGTGAAAGTGAGTCCTGCACCAAACTCTTTTGTAATTTTTCTAAATGAAGAGTCGGTTACCTCCGCCATGGGAGCTAAGATAAGTCTATTTTCAATATCAAGGTTACCGATCTTCATCACATTCTCAACGTAACAAAATTTTTACTAACACAACAGATTAAATGATTAATAGAAAAATTTATTAAAACTGCCCTAAAGATTTAGGGCAGAATTAATAATAATCCACTAAACTATTTCTTCTTTTGAATTATCGTTTTCAGGATTTTCCTTAACTTCTTCTTTTTCTTTAAGCAGAGCTTTTCTTGATAAAGAAAACTTTCCGCCTTCAATACTTAACAATTTTACTTTGATAATATCGCCTTCTTTAAGAACATCAGTAACTTTATTTACGCGTTTATTATCAATCTGGGAAATATGAAGTAATCCTTGGGTGCCGGGTAAAATTTCTACAAATGCACCAAAGTCGGTAATCTTCATAACTTTTCCATTGTAAGTTTTGCCAATTTCAGGTTCAGCTGTAAGCCACTTAATATATTCTTTGGCTTCTTTAGCTTTCTGACGATCCTGTCCGGCAATACTTACAGTTCCGTCTTCTTCGATATTGATTTCAACACTGAATTCCTTTTGAATCTTTTGAATCACCTTTCCACCTGGTCCTATTACAGCTCCAATCTTATCAGTATTAATCTTGGTTGATAGAAGTGTCGGTGCAAATTTTGAGATAGAAGAATTTGGTGCAGGGATAGCTTCATTCATTATCTTAAGGATATGCATTCTGCCGGCTTTTGCCTGGGCAAGAGCTTTTTCCATAATTTCGAATGAGATTCCCTGAATTTTAATATCCATCTGGAAACCTGTAATTCCATTTTCCGAACCGGCAACTTTAAAATCCATATCACCTAAATGATCTTCATTTCCTAAAATATCGGAGAGGATTGCAAAACGATCGCCTTCTTTAACAAGACCCATTGCAATTCCGGCAACTGCACATTTAACAGGGACACCGCCATCCATCAATGCTAATGAACCGGCACAAACCGTAGCCATTGATGATGACCCGTTCGATTCAAGAATGTCGGAGTTAAGACGAATCATGTAAGGAAATACTTCTTCGGATGGTAAAATATTTTTTAGTGATCTTTCTGCAAGATTACCATGACCAACTTCTCTTCTTCCTACTCCGCTGTATTTACCAGTTTCACCAACACTGAACGGAGGAAAATTATAATGAAGAATGTAACGTTTTCTGAATTCAGTTTGAAGACCATCAATAATCTGTTCGTCTTGTTTAGTACCGAGCGTAAGTGTAGTTAAGCTCTGTGTTTCACCACGTGTAAATAGCGCCGAAGCGTGTGGACGAGGTAAGATTCCCAATTCAATTGATATAGGTCTTATCTGATCAGTTTTTCTGCCGTCGAGACGTAAACCTTCGTCAAGGATTCTTGAACGCATCAACTCTTTTTCCATGTCATGCAGAATTTCTTTTATTGCTTTTTCCTGGTCTGGATATTTTTCTGCCAATGCAGTTAATACTTCCAGTTCAAGTTCTTTGTTCTTAGCAGATCTTTCTTCCTTTGCTAATACAGCGGCAACAATGGTTTTGAATTTTTCGTAAGCAATACCCTTTACATCATTCAATAGGTTCTGGTCAACAACTTTTTCCGGAACAGTGATTTTTGGTTTACCGCAAAGTTCACGAAGTTCATTTTGTGCTTTAACAAGTTTTTTAATTTCCTGATGGGCAAACTTGAGTGCATCGAGCATAACATCTTCGCTTACTTCTTTAGCTTCACCTTCAACCATCATAATAGAACTATCCGTACCGGCAACAACCAATTCGATATCACTTTCTTCAACTTGAACCATTGTTGGATTAACAACAAACTGACCATTAATTCTACCTACACGAACTTCACCAATTGGTTCGAGAAACGGAATATCGGAAATAGCAAGAGCAGCCGAAGCGCCGACTGCAGCAATAACATCTGCATCGTTTTCATTATCAAATGAATAGACAAATGCTGCAACCTGTGTATCGTTGTAGTAATTATCCGGGAACAAAGGTCTGATCGGTCTATCAATTAATCGTGCGCTTAGAACTTCTTTATCGCTTGGTTTACCTTCACGTTTTAAGAAACCACCAGGAATTTTTCCGGCAGCAGAAGCTTTCTCTCTATACTCAACACTAAGAGGAAAGAAATCAATATCTTCTCTCAGTTCTCCGGCAACTGCAGTAACAAGAACTACAGTATCACCGTATTGAACTGTAACCGCACCGTTGGATTGTTTAGCAAGTTTACCAGTTTCAATTTTTAAAATCTTACCGCCTATTTCAACTTCTTTAGAATATACCATTTACTTTCCTCATTACTTTCTAATGTTCAATTCTTTAATTATGCTACGATATCTTTCAATATCTTTTCCTGCCAAATAATCGAGTAATCTTCTTCTTTTACCAACCATTTGCATAAGACCACGTCTTGAAGCATGATCTTTATTGTGACCTTCGAAATGTGCTGTAAGATTATTGATGCGTTCTGTTAAGAGAGCAATTTGAACCTCGGCGGTTCCGCTATCTTTTTCACTCTTTCCATATTTTTTAATTATTTCAAGTTTTTTTTCGCTTGAGATGGACATTTTGTTACTCCTTTTTTGATTTGTTCAATGTAATCCCAGTAACAATTTTAAAACCGGGATCAATTAATTAACTAAAACATTTATTAATTCTATTGCTTTCTTTTTATCTTCTTCAATTTGATGAATTAAATCATCCTGTGATTCAAACTTTTTTTCGTCCCGTAATCTTTTCATAAAATTTACTTTTAATTCTTTTCCATAAATATCTTTATTAAAATTCAGGATATGAACTTCAACAACAAGTTCGGTTATTTCTTCAAAAGTCGGTCGATAACCGATATTCATAATACCATAATGAGGTTCATTTTCGCAACTGCACGCAACAATATAAACACCTTTTTTGGGAATTGCTTTATAATTATCGTCCAGTTTTAAATTAGCAGTGGGAAATCCTAAAACCCTTCCGCGCTGCGCACCTTTAACTACCAGTCCGGTAAATGTATAATTTCTACTAAGCAGAATATTAGCTTTTTCTACATTACCTTCTAAAAGAGCATTACGGATCTTTGTACTGCTTATAATTTCACCATCGTTATTTTCTGGTGGAACAGCAGTAACATCAAAATTGTAAATTTTGCCAAGCTCCCGTAATTTTTCTTCGTCACCCAATCTATCTTTACCAAATTTATGATCGTGTCCAACAACCATATGAACTGTCCCAAGCAAATCAACAAGATAATTCTTTATGAATTTATCCGAGGTTAATTGAGAAAACTCTTTAGTAAAATTGATAATTATAAGTTCATCTATTCCAATGTTCTCTAAGATTCTTTTCTTTTCATTCAATGACGTCAACAATTTAAGATCATAATTTTTTGAAATTACACTCCGCGGATGAGGATCGAACGTAACAACAATACTTTTTCCGTTGACTGCTGCTGCAATTGTTTTCAAGGTTTCAATAATTTTTAAGTGCCCACGATGCAATCCATCGAAAGTACCCACTGTAACAACTGCACTTTTATGTTTTATATAATCACTTAAGTCTGTATAAACATTCATATCAATTAATTCAGCTTACTGAGCCGGGATATGTTCTTTAAATTTTTCATTAAACTCGTTAATTGTAATGGAGTCCTCAACGCAATAATCGCCAATCTTGGTTCTTCTTAATCTGCTTAAATAAGCGCCGCATCCTAATTTTTTACCAAAATCATTTGCTATTACTCTAATATAAGTTCCGCTTGAACATGTAACTTCGAACCAGATTTCAGGTAAATCAATTTTCAAAATTTCAATGCGGGAAACAAAAATTTCTCTCGGTTCCTTTATAATTTCTACACCCTTACGTGCAAATTGATAAAGCGATTTCCCTTTATGCTTTACAGCAGAATAACCAGGTGGAATCTGCAAACTTTTTCCCAAAAACGAACTGGCAGTGTTCAGAATCATTTCTTCTGTTACGAATGAAAAATCGTTTTCCGAATCGTAATCAGTTTCAACATCAAATGAAGGTGTTGTTTTACCAATTGTAATAACACCGCTGTAAGTTTTTTCCAGATCCCTGAATTGCGAAATCTGTTTTGTCATTTTACCAGTACAAACAATCAGTAATCCGGTTGCCATCGGATCGAGAGTTCCGGCATGACCAACCTTTTTTACATTGATTGCTTTCCTGACTTTATACACAATATCAAAGGACGATCTATATAATTGTTTATCAACAAGAATTACTTCACCAGCTTCGAAATCCGGATTATAAATATCAAGAGTTTCCCTGGTTATCATTTTTTTCTTTTCCATCGGAGGAATGAATTTGTTTGAATAATCCTTCGATCTTTTCAACATAGTCTAGTGTATCATCTATAAAAAAATGAAGTTCGGGTATATATCTCAACTGGACTTTTGATGCCAGTTCGCTTCTAATCATTTTTTTCAGATTGTTAACTTTCTCAAGAACTTCATCACGCTTAGATTTATCATAGACAGATAAATATATTTTAGTGTGTTGAAGATCCGGACTTACCTTTACGTTTGTAACGGTAATAAGACCTACATCAGAATTCTGAATCCTGTGAAGAAAAATTAAGCTTAGTTCTTCCTTCAACAAGCTGGCAACTTTATCTAATCTGTGCGACATTAAACAAGTTTCTTTTTAGTTTCTATAATCTTATATGATTCAATGATATCCCCGACTTTAATGTCGTTGAAATTTGCGATTCCAAGACCGCACTCAAAACCTTTTTCAATTTCGCGTACATCGTCTTTAAAGCGTTTTAACGATGCTAAATCCCCTTCATAAATTGCAATTCCATCACGGAAAAGACGAATTTTATTCTTACGTTCAATTTTTCCATCCTGAACATAACAACCGGCAACAGTTCCAATCTTAGGTACTTTGAATATTTCCCTNACNTCAACTGTACCAACTAATTCTTCGGANAGAACAGGTGATAACATACCTTCGAGTGCNGATTTAACTTCGTTGATTGCNTCGTAGATAATATTATATAATCTTATATCAACTTTCTCCTGCTCAGCTAATTTTCTTGCATTAATATTTGGCCGGACATGAAAGCCGATAATAATTGCTTGCGAAGCGGCAGCCAAAAGAACATCCCCTTCGGAAATAGCGCCAACGCCTTTATGTATAACACGGACTGCAACTTCATCGTTGGACAATTTCATAAGCGAATCTGCAAGGGCTTCGATAGAACCATCAACATCGCCTTTAACGATAATTGGTAACTCCTTAAATCCACCTCTGCTGATTTGACTTGCGATTTCATCAAGAGTAATATGTCTAACCTGGCGGTGATCCTGTTCTCGCTTAATCTGTTGCCTCTTCAAACTTATCTCACGAGCATCGCGTTCGGATTCTGTTACATTAAAAGTATCTCCGGCTTGAGGTGCAGATTCAAAACCAAGAACCAGAACAGGTGTAGAAGGAGGAGCTTCAAAAACTTTGTTACTTCTTTCATCGAACATTGCTCTAACTCTACCATGAACAACTCCGGCAATAAATGGTTCACCAATCTTAAGAGTTCCTTTTTGTACAAGAACTGTTGCAGTAACACCTTTACCTTTATCCATTTGTGATTCGATGATAACGCCATGTGCAAGTCGATCCGGATTGGCTTTCAAATCCAATAATTCTGCTTCGAGTGCAATCTTCTCAAGAAGTAAATCTACATTTTTGCCGAACTTGGCAGAAATTTCTACACATTGATATTTTCCGCCCCAATCTTCAACAAGAATATTTCTTTCTGCTAATTGCTGTTTAATTTTTTCGATGTTGGAATTTGGTTTATCAACTTTATTGATCGCAATAATTATAGGAACATTTGCAGCTTGAGCGTGATTGATTGCTTCTACTGTTTGAGGCATTACTGCATCGTCAGCAGCTACAACAAGAACAACAATATCAGTAACACTTGCACCACGAGCACGCATTGCAGTGAAAGCTTCGTGACCAGGAGTATCGAGGAAAGTAATTTTTTTACCCCCTTCAAGATCAACCTGGTATGCACCGATATGTTGTGTAATTCCACCCGATTCACCGGCAACGACATTTGTTCGTCTGATATAATCGAGCAATGATGTTTTACCATGATCAACGTGACCCATAATTGTAACAACCGGTGGACGCGATCTTAATGTTTCTTCGGCATCTTTTACTTCTGCTATTAATTCTGCTTGATAATCTTCCTGAAGTTCTATTTCGAATCCGAACTCATCTGCTACGAGTGTAATTGATTCAACATCAAGTCGCTGGTTGATAGAAACCATTAATCCAAGTCCGATACATTTTTGAATTACATCACTTACCGGAACCCCCATTAAATTAGCAAGTTCATTTACAGCTATAAATTCTGTTACCTGAATTGTTTTAGAAGAAAGTTGTTTCTGCTCAAGAATTTTTTCCTGAATCTCCATTTTTTCTTTTCTTTTCTTCTTGCGGACAGAAGCTCTATCACCTATACTCGATTCATCCATACTCAGGATAGTTCTTTTAATAGCTTCTTCAACTTCCCGTTTATCAATTTCTAATTTTTTAATTTTTCTCTTTTTCTTAGAAACAATTTCATCAGGTCCTTCTTCTGGCGATTTAGTTTTCTTTTTTGCTTTTAATACTTTCTTTTTCTTCTTCTTTTTATCAGCATCATCTTCTTCAGTTTGAGCAGCCGGTTTACCAGGTGTTGCTACTGCTTCAGGCGCCGGCGTAACAACTTCTTTCTGCTTCTCCTTTTGTTTTGGTGCAAGTTCAATTTTACCAACAATTGTTAAACCTTTTTTCTTAGTCTCTAATTCTAATTCGGATTTAGTTTTATAGGTTTTTGATTCTTCTGTTTCTTCCTCTACAATTGGTTCTGTTACAGGTTTAACTTCTTCTTGTACCTCCTCAACAACTTCTTCAACCTTTTCTTGTTCTACCTGGGTAGTTTCTTGAGCAATAACTTCCTGAGGTTTCTCTTCTTTTGGTGCTTCTTCATGAACAACCGGAGTTGCAACACCGGATTCAGCTTCGGTTTTATCTCCTCTTTTCTTCTGAAAATCAGAGATTTTTTTGTAATGTTTTTCAGCTTTTTCAATATCTTTTTTAAAGTGAGATTTAATATCCGCAAGCATTTCCTCGGTTAGAAGAGCCATATGGGATTTAACTTCGTAGCCTTTCTTATGCAAAAACTCCATCAAGGAATCGGTAGAAAGATTATACTCGGAAGCAAACTTATAGAGTCTTAATTTTTTTTCTTTAGCAGTTTCGGACATCTGGATATTACCTTGTTATTTATTCATCACTGGTTTTGGAAAATTATAGTTGTCTTACTCTTCTTCTTCAAATTGATTTTCCAGTGTTTCAATTATTTGTTTAGCTTTTTCTTCGTCAATACCTTCAATTTCTTTAAGCTTATTGATACCGGCTTTAAGAACATCAACAGCAGTTTCAAATTCGTTATTAATTAGTAAATCAACTATTTCACTTCCTAATTCTTCTCTTAATTCTGGCAATTCAATATCTTCTTCGTATTCTTCGAGTGGCTTTTCCTGACGAATAACTTCAATATCATATCCACTAAGTTTCATTGCAAGACGGATATTTACACCGCTTCTTCCAACAATAAGCGAAACCTGATCGCTATCGGCAGTAACAACACATTTTTTCTCATCTTCATCAATTTCAATCTGCTTCAACTTAGCAGGAGCTAAGCAACGTTGAATAAATACAATCGGATCATCGGAGTAGTTGATAACATCAATGTTTTCGTTGTTCAGTTCACGAACTATAGCATGAATACGAACACCTTTCATTCCAACGCAAGCACCTACAGCATCAATTCTTGCATCCTGTGATTCAACTGCAACCTTTGCTCTTTCACCGGGCTCACGTGCAATTCCTTTTATTTCAATAACACCGTCATAGATTTCCGGAATTTCAATTTCGAAAAGTCTTCTCAAGAATAAATTATCACCACGCGAAATAATTATTAGCGGTCCGTTAGGAGTTTTCTTTACTTCTTTTACAACCGCACGGATAGTATCACCTTTACGGTATTTTTCGCGAGGGATCTGTTCATTACGAGGTAACAACAATTCATTTTTGTTATGATTTACCAATACATCGTTTCGTCTTACCTGGTATATATCGCCCACAACAATTTCACCGATCATTTCGCTGTATTCATTATAAATTATATCTTTTTCTATTTCGCGAATCTTCTGATTTAGACTTTGACGTGCAAGATTAATAAGTCTGCGGCCAAATTGATGTAGCTCAATTTTCTCTACGAATTCTTCGCCAACTTCAAGCTCATCTTCATTCCCTTTTTCATTTACTTCGTCCAGGCTTATTTCTGTGCTGGGATCATTAACTTTATCAACGATTATTCTTTCCAGAAATATTTCTATGTCACCTTTATCCATGTTAACCACAACATCGTACTTGGCTTCCTGTCCAAATTTCTTTTTGACCATAAGACCAAATATTTCTTCAATAATTCCGGCAAGAACGTCTTTATCAAGACTTTTCTCACGCACCATCTGCGAGAATGATTCAACTATCTCGGTATTCATTTATTTTCCTCCGTAATCAAAAACTAATTAAAACTTTCGCTTTAATTATATCCTTATAGTTTATTTTTATTTCACTTGTTTTATCCAGGAAAAAGAGCTGATCCCCATCAACACGGATTAATTTTGCCATCAATTTCTTCTTTTCATCTTTATCGGAATATTCAACCTCTAATTTTCTATTAATATGTTTTACATATTGTGCTAAAAATTTGAGAGGGCGGTCAACTCCCGGTGAAGAAACATCCAGACGATAATTTGAGCCGATAAGATCTTCTTTAGCAAAAACTTCATCAATTGCACGGCTTATTGTTGAACAATCGTCCACGTTTACACCTTTCTCGCTATCTATAAATACTTCAACAATACGAAGATGGTTATCGCCGCGGATTATAACATCAATAAGCAAAAAGCCGAATGATGAGGTAATTTCTTCGATTTTCTCGAAAATTTTAGATTTTTCCATATTACACAAATAAAAATCGCCCTCAAGGGGCGAATTAGAATACACTAAAATAGAACAATTATTTGAATTAGCCAAATTCTTTTTATGCCAGATTCATTTAATAAAATGATGGATCGGGCTTAAAATATCGCCTCGAAACCAAATAATTTCCTAATATCCATCATCAAGCATCCAGTATCTAGCATCAAGCATCCAATATCCAGCATCCAGAATTTAGTCTATCTGAAACGAAGCACTTACAACAGCAGTTATTTCTTTATCAATAGAAGTTACGTCGTTAATGCCGTAATCTGTAACCATATTTGAATTAAGAGGTGTAATTTGAATTACACCCATCCTTGCATTTCTCAAAGAACCGAGACTGCGACCTGTTGATTGAGCAATTTTTCCGGCTCTTTCCATTGCGTTCTTTGCGGCTTCACCCTGGATCTCGATTTTCAGGTCATCAATTTTTGTGTAAAGGTATTCGGGCATATCGGGTTGAACATCAAGTCCTTTTTCTACAAGAGAACTAATTGTAAGAGAAAGTTCTTTTATTTTTTGAACATCGCTCGATCTTACTTCGAATCTTTGACTATATACATAATGTGATACTTTCTGCGTCTGATAACCTTGCGGACTAATTTCATAAACGGGATAACCGGTTATACCAAAAACTTCAATCTGATTTTCCTGAAATCCTTTATCTTTCAGATAATTCAAAACAACCGGCATTTGTTGTGCAACTATTTGATAAGCTGTTTTTCTATCTGTGCTGGTTGCTTGCAAAGTTCCACGCTGAATTCCAAGATCGCTAACAATGGTTTTCTTTGCAGAACCTGTAACAGTTATTGTTTGATCCGCATTCTTTGATGACTTCCATACAAATGCAAATATAATTACTGAAAGAACTATAGCTCCGGATAAAATAGAGAGGGGTATTAATAAATTATTTTTCTCTTTCATAGTTATTCCCTTTCTTGATTACAAAATATTAAACACAGTTAATGCATCAAATAAAGTTTTTAAGAATTTCATCGCACACTGCATAACCTTTGGGTGTTAATGTAATAAGATTTTCTTTTAGTTGAATAAAATTATTTTTTAACAGCAAACTAATTGCTTCTTTATTTTTAGAGAGGAAATCGGTATCAAATCTTTGCTGGAAGTCTTGCAAATCCAATCCCTTGCTTCTAAATGCCAGCATTACATACTCATTTAATTTTTGTTCGCTGGTTAAAACTTCACTTCCAATTACTGCATTACTCTTTTTCTTAATTGACTCTAAATAGAAATTTAAACCCGAGTAATTCCACCAACGCTCGCCATCTATAAATGAATGTGCAGAAGTACCAAAACCGAGGTAATCTTTATACCTCCAGTAAGCATTATTATGAATGCATTCAAAACCCGGTTTAGCAAAGTTAGAAACTTCGTATTGTGCATATCCGTTTTGAGTAAGATAATCAATTGTAAATTCGTATAGGTCCGCATCGTAATCGTCGCTTTGCAATTTAACTTTTCCATCGAGAACCATTTTATTCAATATTGTCCCCGGTTCAAGTATAAGACTATATGCGGAAATATGAGTGATCGGTAATTCAACTGCCTTTTTAAGGTTTGAACCCCAGATTTCTTTTATTTGATTTGGAAGGTTAAAAATCAGGTCGATACTAATGTTATCAAATCCAACTGATTTAGCATCTTGAACGGTTTGTATTGCGGTTTTACTATCGTGAATTCTTGTAAGGAATTTTAATTCGCTTTCATTAAATGATTGTATGCCGATACTAATCCTGTTAACTCCAGCGCTTAAGAATTTTTCGAGCTTGTTCATCGAAACTGTTCCGGGATTAGTTTCGAGTGTAATTTCTGATCTGGATGTTACATCAAAACATTTTTTAATCTCATCAATTATTTCTGCGATATATTCAGTTTCCATAAAAGAAGGAGTCCCGCCGCCGAAAAAAATTGAAATTATTTCTCTACCGGCAGAATATTTCTCAGCAAAAAATCTTATTTCCTTTTTCAACGATGATAAGTATGACTTTATATTATCATAAGAGATGATAGAATAAAAATCGCAATAAATACATTTATGATCGCAGAAAGGTATATGAATGTAAATTGCGGTTTCTTTCATTTTGATATTTTCTATTCCGTCCTTAGGCAAAATTAACTATTTTTAATATGACAACTATCTACCGGGAAAATATTATGAAATTTTTTAGTAATGAATGGGCAGAGGAACTTAAAAATCAGATTAATCTGAATCAGGAATACCGGAATTCATCAGAAGGATGGCAATGGCCGCTTGTTTTATCATTAAAAAATAATGCCGCCGACCAATTTTTATTTTTGGATCTAATTAATGGAGAATGTAAGGAAGTCCATGTACCAACAGAAGAAGAGTTGAAAGAAGTAAACTTTATAATAAGTGCAAATAATGAAAGCTGGAAAAAAATTTTAACCGGGTTATTATCACCAATGCAAGCATTAATGATGAAATCCCTTACAATTGATAAAGGCAATATGAGTGATTTACTACCTTACGTTAATTCCTTGAAGGAGTTATTAAATTCAGCAATGAAAATTGAAACAGAATTTGATTAAAGAATCCTTGAAGGCATTTAGCCTTCAAGGTAATTTGAAAAGTTATAATCCTACAGAAATACCTGCACTCGCAGTCTTTGTTTTAGCAATCTTGTAATCTGCATTAATATTTATAGCGACAAGTTTAATATTAAGACCCACTAAAAATGCAGTACTATTTTCTCCTTCTAAT
>Ga0067045_1004394_pt1 | contig 12910 bp, 11 predicted proteins | sample TerdegcTABiofilm_FD_59184 | JGI IMG/M metagenome (GOLD analysis project Ga0067045, IMG submission 59184) | Combined Assembly of (Gp0054472, Gp0054536) Wastewater bioreactor microbial communities from Singapore -Terephthalate degrading...
CCGCACGCTCCAGACGCCGACTTTCGACGGCTCCACGTGATATCGGGTGACGCCAACATGAGCGATTGGGCGACGGCCATGAAGGTCGGGACGCTGGCTCTGGTCCTGGACGCCATCGANGCCGGCTGCTCGGCGCCCCGTGCNCTGGCCGATCCGGTCGAGGCCGTCAAGGAGATCTCGAGGACCAGGGCATTGGACGCGCGCCTNCGCTCGGCAGANGGATCGTGGACTACCCCCATCAGGCTTCAGCGGGACTACCTGGCNCTCGCCCACGATGCTCCGTCCGATCTCCCAGAGCGTCAGTGGGTGCTTGATGAGTGGGACCGTGTTCTGCACGACCTCGAGACGGACCCCATGCGCACGTCCGACCGAGTGGACTGGGTGGCGAAGCTCGAGCTGCTAACGCGGTTCGCCGAAGAGGATGGCCTCGATTGGTCATCGCCGGTGATGATGAGCCTCGACCTTGCGTATCACGACATATCCCCGGAAGACGGCCTGCAGCGAGCCCTGGAGCAGGAAGGTCTGATGCTTCGGATTGCCGATGACGACGCGGTACAGCGCGCGGCGGCACAGGCGCCTTCCGACACGCGGGCGTTCATACGAGGCTTCCTGGTTGATCGCCACGCGGACGCCGTTCGTTCGGCGAGCTGGAGCCGCATTGAGTTCTTTGCAGGCGACGATGTGATGGAGTTTGACACCCGTCCCCTCGTCAATGGGAGCCTCGCCCGCCTGAATAGCGAGCTTGCGGTGTGTACCAACCTCGACGAGACGATGGCGGTGCTGAGCCGTTACAGGGCTTCAGACCGCAGTAAGGAGTGATGCACGATGATTGCGCAACTGGAAGAGAGGATCACGCGCCCGACGCCGGCGACGCCAGACCGCAAGTCCGGCGACGGTGAGGGTCCCGTTCGACCGAACGTCCGACGCCCCGGTACCGATGAGCTTCTCCGCAGAATGCGCCGCGTTGACCCGGACGCCGCGCGCAAGTACCGACAGCGCAGCGGAGAGTAGCGATGGCAGACGCCGATCTTCGCACGCGAATCGCGGGCGCCGGTCCGATCGTCGCCATGCCGCAGCCCAGCGTGCCGCCAGCGGACCTCCAGCGATCCTTGAACCCGCTTGTGCACGGTACGACGGTCATTGCGGTGAAGTACGACGGCGGCGTTCTCAATGTCGGCGACCGCCGCGCGACGGCCAACTACTCGGTGATGTATGACCGCGCAGAGAAGGTCCTCCCGATCGACGACTACACGCTGCTGGCTATCTCAGGCTCATACGCTCGGGCCATGGAGGTCGTGCGGTACCTTCGCCACTCGTTTCGCTATTTCGAGCGTTCGCAGCTCCAACCTATGAGCCTGGACGGCAAGCTGGCCGAGCTCGCCAAGGTCGTTGCTGCAAGCCTGCCTGCGGCGCTCCAGGGCATCGGCGGGTTCATTCCCGTCTTGAGCGCGTACGATCGTGTGTCGCACGAGGGACGCATCTTCTTCTACGACGCCATGGGCGCCCGGTTCGAAAGCACCGACTATGCGGCCGCGGGATCAGGTTCCTACCAGATCCGTGGCGTGTTCAACTACATTGTCAAGACCCGCGGCCCGTTTCACGAGATGTCACGGTCCGAGGCTCTGCGCGAGGCGCTGCTGATGCTCGACATAGCCGCCGACCTCGACGCCGCGACAGGCGGATGGTCGAAGGTCCTCCCGCTCGCCAAGACCATCAGCGCCGAGGGCATCGAGGATGTGGCTGAAGACGAGCTCGCCGCCGTCACCGCCGAGATATCGGCGCTGGAGCGATAGACATGGCATTCACACCGTTCGACTTCAACGAGGCTATCGCTCAGAGGCGTGACCACGCGCTGGAGGGGCTTCGGCACGGAAGCCCCGTGGTAGGCCTCAGTCTGGACGCAGGCCTGGTGCTGCTCACGGTCCGGCGCACACAGCGCAAGATCTACGAGATATACGATCGGCTGATCTACTCCGCGATCGGAAACCAGTCCGACATCGAGGCGGTACGCCTCGGCGCAGTCGATCTCGCGGCGCGAGAGGGCTTCGAACGGAGCCCTGACGACGTCACGGCTCAGCGGCTCGTGGGCTTCTCCTTGAGCCCGGCTCTGAAAGAGGTGTTCCGGGATCAGTGGCGCGCGCCCTCGGTGATCCGAGCGATCTTCGGTGAACTCGGTCCGAAGCCTGAGGACGACGTCTTCTTCGTGCTGAACTACGACGGCGAGTTCTCGCAGCACGCAGGAGCAGCCGCAATAGCCGGCACCCACGAAGCCGAAGAGCGCATGCTCAACCACCTGCGCAAGTTCGTGGACCGACTCGGCGCAACTCCGCCGGGCGTTGACTCAGATGCCCTGCTGACATCTGCCCTCGCAGAGGCCCTGCGCGCATGGGCGGTGGGTCTCATCGCTCTACGAGAGCAACCGGACAGAGAGGAAGACGAAGCAGCAGAAGACCCGGCGCTTGTGGTTGCTGCGCTCAAGGAGGAGCTGGCGACGGGCCGCGTTGAGGCGGGTATCCTCGACCGCGCAACCAAGCGGGAAGCCAAGTTCGCCATGGTCGCGCCCGACGTTCTGGCCCGTGCAACGGATCTCGCCATGAACGCAGAGGGCGCCTGAGGTAGGCCTCATGCCCCGGCGCGTTTTCGGCCTTGAGACCGAGTTTGGCTGTCTCGTCCGCGACCCGGACCTCGGCGATCCCGAGGAGGTAGTCGAGATGGTAAAGGACGCCGCGTTCGAGCGTCGCAAGCTCGGCGTCCTTGACATACACTCGCGGGACTACGCCTTCGAGCCGGCGGGCGCCGGCGGCTTTCTGACAAACGGCGGTCGCCTGTACATTGATGCGGTCGGCAGCCACGAGGAGTATGCCACGCCCGAATGCTGTTCGCTGGACGATCTTATCGCCTACGACCGCGCAGGGCGCGAGCTTCTGCAGTCTCTGCTGGACGACCTTGAGCTGCAGGAAGTGGTGAGCTTCCACAACAACTCGGTCGATCACTTCGGCGGGCACACCTTCGGTTGCCACGAGAACTACCTGGTCCGTACCGACGACGAGACCTTTGCCGCGATGATTGCGGCGCTCCTGCCCTTCCTCGTAACGCGCCAGATCTTCGCAGGCACCGGACGCGTTGGCGGGCATCGGCTAACCAGACCCGACAGCCGTTCGAACATCATGACCATGAGCGATCACGATGTGGACTTCGTCTGGGTCAGCAACTTCTACGGAGTCGAGATTGACCGCAACGTTGATTTCCAGCTCTCGCAGCGGGCCGACCATATAGTCCGAACGGTCTCGTCGCGCGTTCGGTTTAACCGTGCCATCATCAACCCGAAGTGGGACGGCTTCTTCACCTATCAGGGACGCCACCGCCTGCACCTGCTGTTCGGCGAGTCCAACATGAGCGAATATGCCACCATGCTGAAGGTGGGTACGACGTCGCTCGTCCTGGACTTGATCGAGGACAATCTCGCGCCCGACGATCTGGACATCGCTGAGCCGCTCTGGACGCTCAGAACCATCTCACGCGATCCCGAATGGCGCTGGCTGGTGCCGCTCACATCCGGCGAGACAATCCCGGCCGTGGACCTCCAACGCCGGTACCTCCGTGCCGCACAGCGCTACTACACGGGCCGCGACGCTGAAACCGACCGGGTGCTCGCTGAGTGGGAACGCACGCTCGACGATCTTGAGAGAGACCCGTTGAGCACATCGGACCGTCTCGACTGGTCGGCCAAGCGGGTCCTCTATGAGCGTTTCATCGAGTCCGAAGGGGTGTCATGGCAGGATGACATCATGCACAGCCTGGACCTCGAGTATCACAACGTGAACATCGCTCAGAGCCTCTACGGAGGGCTCGAAGGTTCGGGCAGCATCCAGCGCGTGACAACAGACAGCCAGATCGCCCGCGCCATGGTAGAACCTCCATCCAACACGCGTGCGCAGGCGCGTGGGCGTATTGTCGAAGCTCTGATCCAGCGACCTCACATCAGGTACATCGTTGACTGGGACGCCGTGTTCGTGGAACCCCGCAGGCAAATCACCATGCGGGATCCGTTCTTCCCCTACGCACGGGAAGCCGCCAGCTTCATCGCAAGCATGCCGAGTTCCGGCTCATACTCCGGCCGCAGGCGGTCTCGCCGCTTCGACATCACGGAGTAGGTACGATGCGCCAACGGCCATGATGCATACTGTGGCGCCGAATGCGAAAGGCAAAGTGACGCCGCTCGTGGCGATCACGGCGCCTGTCAGAGGCCCGAGGAACCACGACAGCTGGTTAGGCAGCAGGCTCAAGGTCAGGACTGGCGTCCGGGTTTCAGGGTCTGCATAGCGCGCCAGGAGCACCATTCCCAGCGCCCCGGCGCCTCCCACAGCGGCAGCTTGCAGCGATCGCCATACCGCTAACTGCGGCGCACTGCTTGCCCATGCCTGGCCTGCGAGTCCGATGCCTGCGGCGAGCAAGCAGCCCCTCCACACACGGAGATGACCGGCCCGATCTCCCGCCCATCCGACCGCCGGTGTCAGAAGCGCCATGGCAATGCCGGAAACGGTGAAGACAAAGCCTATGACATGCGCCAGCCGCGGCCCCGATACCATCTGCTGCAGCAGCACCGGTGTGTAGGGCTGCGCTGCGGATACTCCCAGGGCTCCAACAAATGTGACTACATACAGAGTACGAACCGCCCTGTTATGAACAATGGCTCGGAACGACCGCGCTATGCCTGCCCATGTCGAGACGCTCGCCTGGTGCGGCTTGACCTCTTCCTTGAGCAGAACTCCGAGCGCAAGGGCCATCAGTGCGGTCAGGCCAGCATCGATGAGCAATAGAGCACGGACGCTGTACGCAGCCACGATGGCGCCGCCAAGGAACGGCCCGATAGCCATTCCGACAGGCGAGCCCGCACTGATCAAACTGACCGCTCTCCCCAGACGTTGCGGCGGAGTGATCGCCTCTTGCACTGCCATCATCACGCCCGTGTTACCCAGCACGAAGCCCCCCAGGAGCCGCGCACCTGCAAGCATCCAGACATCATGGCTGAGCCCTGCAAGGGCAAACATGAGAGCGCCCGCCACACTGCTGCGTATGATAATAAGCTTACGGCCATAACGATCGGCCCAAACACCCCAGAACGGCAGCAGCGGTAACCCTATCACGAAGGCAAGAGCCGACAGAATGCCGATCCAGCGAGGGGCAGCGGCACGGGGCACCGCCAGTTCGTCGAGCAATATGGGCAGAAACGCGCCGAGATGACCGAAGGCAAGCGACTCTACAAATCCGGTGGCTGCGAACAGCCACATAGTCTGTCGCCAGTCGTTCCTGTGCTGCGTCACGCGCCGAGTATACCAGCGGCCCCATGGGTACAATGGGATCGTGATGCGTGGGTGGACGCCATGGCGCAAGAGGGAGGTCTAGTAATGTCAGAACGAACCGTTACGATGCGGGGAGCTCCGCTGCCTCTGGTAGGTCCCGAGCTCAAGGTAGGCGATCGCGCTCCGGACTTCAGGCTCATCCAGCGAGGTCCCGACGGGCTCCGCGAGATCACCTGGGATGACTTTGAGGGTAAATGCGTTATCCTCAGCGTTGTCCCGTCTCTGGACACGCCGGTGTGCGAGAAGCAGACTGTCCGCTTCAATGATGAGGTGATTAGCTTGCCGGCCAACGTAGAGGTGCTCACGGTCAGCATGGACCTTCCGTTTGCACAGGCCCGCTTCTGCAGCGAGAAGGGCACCCATCAAGTGCAGACCGCATCCGATCACCGTACGGCTGAGTTCGGCTCAGCATATGGCGTGCTCATCGAGCCGCTCAGATTGCTTTGTCGGGCGATTTTCGTCGTGGACGCCGATCGGCAGATCCGATATGTCCAGTACGTTCCTGAAGTGACCGACCAACCCGACTACGAACCCGTGCTCACCGTGGCACGCGAGCTGGCAAGCTGAGCAAACCGGAGGTTCGACAACCGAGCGTCCTGTGGCGCCGATTCGCCGGCGCCGTTCCTGACGCCGCGGCGTTGGGCCTCCTCAGCATACTGGCGTTCGTTTGGAGGCTGGGTTCGCCCGGCCTCTTTGACTTCAACGAAGGCCTCTACGTTCAAGCCGCACGCGAGATGGCCATTCGGCACGACTGGATAACCGGCACGGTCAACGGAGTGCCTTTCTACGACAAGCCTCCCCTTGCGCTCTGGTGCGCCGTCCTGTCGTTCATGCTCTTCGGCTTCACCGAGTTCGCCGCGCGGTTCCCCGTCGCCCTCGCCGGGATCGGCATGACCGTCCTCACCTATGCGCTGGGTCGCGCGATCTTCGGACGCTCGGCGGCCCGGTTCGCGGCGGCATTCGTCGCGTTGAACCCTATGGCGCTCGGCACGGCCCGACAGATGACCATGGACATCCATCAGTCTTTCTGGGTTGCCTCTGCCATGGCCGCATTCGACGCCGCCGAGCGCTCACAGGGCCGTAAGCAGATCCTGTTCGCGCTCACGTTCTGGGCGTCGTGCGGTCTCGGCTTCATGGCGAAATCCTTCCCCGGGTTCCTGCCCCTGGTGATCGTCGGCATCTACGTCGCCATCGTGACGAGGCTCCGCTTCGCCGACCTCACGCGCTACGCGCGGGCGCTCCGGCCGATCCTCGGCATGGCCATCCTCGCAGCCGTGGTCGCACCGTGGCACATCGCCGCGTATCAGCGCTCGGGGGCATTCTTCGTCGCAGAGTACTGGACGCACCACCATGTCGGACTGCTCAAGGCTACCGAGTTCGATCACGCCCAGCCGCTCTGGTACTACATCCCCATGTTGCTGATAGGGTTCTTCCCGTGGGGCTTCTTGCTGCCGTTCGCGGACGTCAGACGCGCCACGTTGCGCGTCTCAGATGATGCAGGGCGAGGTCGCCTGCTCATTGTCCTATGGGCCGCAGTCACCTTCCTTGCATTCACCGCCATGCGATCCAAGCTGATCAGCTATCTCCTGCCCATGTACCCTGCGTGCGCCATACTCGCGGCCTCGGCTGTCGCCCGGCAGGCTTCGCCGAGACGCGCCCGGGTGATGGCAGCCGTTTGGGGCCTCATCGGCCTCGCACTCATTGCAGCCCTGGCGATCGTCCACTGGCGGCTCCTGCCGATGGCACGCGAAACAACGGACCCCGAGGCTCTGGCCTTGATCACCCCCGAGATGACCCGGGTCGCCTACCTCATTCCCGCTGCGCTTGGCGCAGCTCTGCTGGCTGCCGCCGTGGCGGGATGGCGTGACTCTCGGCGCGGCGCGGCGTGGGCGGTGGGAGGAATGGCTGCGTTCACGTTCATCGCGTGGGAGGTCGGAGTTCCCGCCTACGACCGGGCCGTCAACATGCCGCTGCGCCACATCGCGGCCGAGGCGGGCGCGCGCTTCGACCGCGATACGCCATTGGTGGTGCACATTGGCCGGCCACGTCGCCCCAGCGTGTTCTTCTACCTCCCCGACTACACGTTCCACCGCCCCCTTGTGCCCAATCGGCGCGATCCGATTCTGCTTGAGTCGTGGGATTCCGAACCTGTCAGGGCGTTCATCGCGGGTCACAGGTCCGTCTACATACTGGCCGATCACAACCATGGCATGGAGACACTGGCATCCATACCGTCCGCACGGGTAGTCCTCCGAAGCGCGCGGTGGACCCTGTTCCATGTCCTCGCCCCAGCGGGCGCGCGTCCGGCGCATCAGCCCGCCAGCCGTTCGGCCCGATGATACGCCGCCCTTGGCGCCCGAACCCCATCCTCTATCTTGTCGCCCTCTGTTTCGTCGGGTTCTGGTATGCCCCCTCGACGCTCGGCATTACGGACCTCGATGAGGGCCTCTACGCTGCCTGTGCGCGCGACATGGCGCGAACCGGCGATTGGATAACGCCCCGCGTGAATGGGGAGCCGTTCTACGAGAAGCCGCCGTTGCTCTACTGGCTTTCGGCCGCCTCCATCAAGCTTCTGGGCCCCACCGAAAGGGCCGTCAGGCTACCCTCTGCCATGGCGGCCACGGCGTTGGTCCTTATCACCTATCTGTTCGGTATCACATACATTGGCCGGCGCGCTGCATTCATCGCCGGGGCGGCGCTGGCGCTCGCGCCCATGACCGCGGCAGCAGGCCGCCTGGCCACTACCGATGCCGCTCTGTGTCTGCTTCTGTCCGGATGTCTTTACAGCTCATACCTCTCGGTCAGGTCTGATACGACTGGCCGCACATACTGGTCGCTGGCCGCATGGGTCTGCGCCGCATTCGGCACGCTCGCCAAAGGCGCTCCGGCGATCGTCATCCCTGTCGCGATCCTTGGCCTGCACTATCTCGTCGTCCGACGCGCCCGCCCCGTAGGACAGCAGCGGCGCCGTTTCCTCGTCAACGCACTTGTGGGCCTGGGCCTGTTCGTCGTAATAGTCGCGCCCTGGCACGTCGCCGTCTGGCGCGCGAACGGTCAGCCCTTTGTGGACGAGTACATCGTTCGCCAGCATATCGGCCGGTTCAGAGGAGGCGATACCGCCCATCACGCTCCGTTGTGGTTCTACGGGCCGGCGTTTCTGGCGGGGTTCTTTCCGTGGAGCGTTGTCGCCCTCGCCGGTCTGTTTGCCAGGCGCCCTGGCCTGCATGCAGCTCGCCCAAGCATCTCCGAACCGCCACCGGATCAGGAGGTTCTGACGTTTCTGCGCCTGTGGTTCGGCGTCGTCTTTGTGATCTTCTCGGCAGGCGGCAGCAAGCTGGTCAGCTATATTCTGCCCCTGTACCCTGCGGCAGCGCTGCTGGCCGGCCACTGGCTTGCCCGGGCGACGATGCCAGAATCGCGGGCACGTCCCCTCATCGTAACCGGCATTGCGGGCGCGGCCATCGTCGGCTCGCTGTTCGCCTGCCTGCTGTTCCCGGCGCCGGTGATCGAGGTGGTCAATCGCTACGCAGATCGGCCTGTTCGGCTATCCTCAGTGGACGCCGAGTGGCTGAACCTGGCCGCAGCCATGGCCGGCGTGCTCACGGCAGGGCTCGGCGCTATGGCTGGCCTCGCGATGGCCCGCCGTGTGCGGCTTGTGCCCAACGCGCTGATCCTCACCATGCTCGCTTTCTTTCTTGTCGCTCTCCATCTAGGACTGCCGACAGCGCAGAAAGCCATGATAGGATCGTTGCACGCAGTGACAAGGCGGGCGGCCGTTGCCGCGGGTGACCGGGGAGCCCTCATCATCGCTCTGCCCGGACCGCGACGACCCAGCGTGCTGTATTATCTTCCGGATGCAATGCTGGCCCGCAGGGCCGTCGTCGAGATTGATGCGCAAGACGGCACCGTTGAGTCCGCCGTGTCCCTGCTGCGAAGTCGCCACGTCGTCTCGGACCGGCTCGTCGCCATCGTCTCGGCAAGCGCGGCCCGCCCATCGGATATAGGTCAATACCAGCCTACTGTAATCGCACAGGCCGGACCCTATCTCATAACGAGCCTGTTCGCGCCTCCCCATGGAGGGCAACCATGATCGCCATCATCTCTCTGCTCGGAGCGCTAGCCATGCCCACACTCGATCTTCCTACGGGCCCCACGCCTGACCCTGTACCGATCCCCCATTTTCCCGATCGCCTTCATGCTTTCGTCTGGCGGAACTGGCAGCTTGTGCCTGCCGAGCGCATGGCCAGGGTCGTCGGCGCCCATAGCGCTGATATTGTGGCGCTCGGTCGCTCCATGGGTCTCCAGGGGCCACCGCGCATCAGCGCCGATCAGTTCCGGCGATCGCACGTGACCATCATTCGCCGGAACTGGCATCTGCTGCCCTACGAGCAACTGATGGACCTGCTCGGTTGGACGCGAGAGGAGCTCGCATTCGCACTGCGCGAGGACGACTTCCTGTACGTGAAGCTCGGCAACCTGAAGCCGCGATGCGATCGGCTTGTCTATGCTCCACCGAACTCAGATGCCCGGCGACGAGCCGCCCACATCGCCGCGATCATCAAGGAGGAGCTCCCCGCAGGCGTTGGAGCCACGCGCGAGCCGCTCTTCCGTTTCGTCAGGCAGCTTTCGTCCAAGCCTGCCACACCGGCGTCTCCCGTGTCCACGAACATGAGTCCGCGCTTCTGCTATTCGTACTTCGGGCTGTATGGTGATCCGTTGCTCGATCCCAAGAGCGACCCCTATCCTGAGGGATACCTGGCTCGACTTGCCGCCGCCGGCGTGGATGGGGTCTGGCTTCAGGGCGTACTCAGCAAGCTGACGCTGTTTCCGTGGCAGCCTGAGCTAAGTGAGGGTTACGAGAAGCGGATCGCCAATCTGCGCCGTCTCGTTGCCAGAGCCAAGCGTCACGGCATCAAAGTCTTCCTCTACCTCAACGAGCCTCGAGCGATGCCCAATCGGTTCTTCGCCGATCACCCGGAGCTCAGAGGCGTTACCGAAGGGGACTTCACGACGCTCTGCACCTCCGTCGCCGAGGTCCGGTCGTATCTCGTCAACGCCGTCGCCGCTATCAGCCGCGCCGTGCCCGACCTGGGTGGGTTCTTCACCATCACCGCCAGCGAGAACCTCACCAACTGCTGGTCTCACTTCGGAGGCGCAGCCTGTCCACGATGCAGTCAGCGCCCGGCGGCTGACGTGATCACTGACGTCAACCGAGCCTTTGCTGAAGGCGTCCGAGCCGCCAACGGCAAGCAGATGCTCATCGCATGGGATTGGGGATGGCCTGACGAGTGGGCCGAGGATGCCATCCATGGCCTGCCCCAGGAGTGCGCCCTCATGAGCGTGTCCGAGTGGGATCTTCCGATCAACCGCGGCGGCATCGCTACATCGGTCGGTGAATACTCGCTCAGTGCTGTGGGTCCTGGGCCCCGCGCGCGGCGACACTGGGAGATCGCCCGCCGCCGCGGGCTTCGCACCCTGGCCAAGATCCAGGCGGCCGCTACGTGGGAGATGTCAGCGATGCCCTACGTGCCTGCGGTACGCCTGACAGCGCAACATGCCGCTAACCTCAGGTCCCTCGACCTTTCGGGCCTCATGCTGGGCTGGACCCTGGGCGGTTACCCATCGCCGAACCTCGACGTGGTGCGCGAGGTTGCCTCGGGCAAGGGCGTTGACGAAGCGCTCGAAGCCGTAGCCCGCGCACGCTACGGCCCCGTGGCTGCAGCGCCCGTCGTTGCGGCCTGGAGTGCGATCAGCGAGGGATTTGCGGAGTTCCCATACCACGTCGGCGTCGTCTATACGGCTCCGCTTCAGGCTGGACCGTCGAATCTCCTCTTCGCCAAACCAACCGGTTACCGAGCGACGATGGTCGGGATCGGCTATGACGATCTGAACTCATGGCGAGCGGTCTACCCACCGGAGGTCTTCTATCGCCAGCTTCGCAAGGTCGCCGACGGCTTCACCCAGGGGGCACGCATACTGCGTGGCGCTGCCCAAGAGGCCGACCAGACCCATCGCGGAGCCGTCGAGGCTGAAGCCCGTGTTGCAGAGGCTAGCGCCCTGCACTTCAGGAGCGTTGCGGCACAGTCCGAGTTCATCCTGTTGCGGAGTGGCGCCAATGCCACTGAGTCTGTGCATCGGCGGTTGCGCGAGCTTCTTTTCGAGGAGAAGTCCATCGCAAAGGAGCTCTACAACCTGCAGATACAGGATTCCCGCATCGGATTCGAAGCCACCAATCAGTACTATTATGTGCCTTGCGACCTTGCCGAGAAGGTGCTCAACTGCCGATGGCTTCTTGGGGACATCGAGATCAGATAGGGCGAACCTCTACCTTGATGCCGATGGTGCGAATGATGGAGGCGGCGCGCTCACACTCCGTTGCAGAGCCGTGGTGCACGATGGACTTCCCGAGGTTGTGGATCTCCCAGGTCTCCATCGCGGCTTCCTGAACGCCGCACCCTGTGGCCTTCATGAGTATCTCGATCACTTCGTCAATCGTGTTGTAGTCGTTGTCGAACACGATGACGATGTGCTCGCCGGTGCCGGTTGTAGGATCCTGGACCTCGGTCTCTGGGGTTTCGACTACTGCAGCATTCACGCTAGTGGCTCCTGCCGTTGCGACGCGGCGCCCGAGCCGGCGCACCTCTCGCTCACTAAGCAAGAGTATATACCAACTTGCCGAGGCGGAAAACAATGAAAGCCGGACCGCTCTCGAGCTGTTGGCCGCTCGACAATGCGGTCCGGCTGAGCTTCACGGTTCAGCTCTAGCGGCTCTCGCCGCCACGCCGCCCGATCTTCGCCATATGTTCACGGTCGCGTGAGACCTTGAGTCCCCCACGACGCCCGATGCGCGCCATGTGCTCTCGGTCCTGAGCCACGCGGGAGCCACCCCGGCGCCCAATCTCCGCCATGTGCTCTCGGTTTTCTGCAACGCGCGAGCCGCCTTTGCGGCCGGCCTTCGCGTGACCTTCCGAGTCCCCATGCCAACCTCGCCCCTTGCGCTCTTGGGAGTCAGAGTTGGCCGTGTTCTCGTCAGCCATGATATGCGTCCTCCGGTCGTATGGCCGTAACGGGAAGCAACCAGGCTGGCGCTTCCGCTACTTTGCCTTACGTGGAATGACGCGCTTCTGTCGCATGTTTGTTTCGTGCAGCTAAGAAACCCGCAGCAGGCTATGCACTATTGGCCGGTGTTCGAGCTCACGGATGCGGTTGGCCAGGGAGCGGCGCTGGCCGGACCATCCGGGCCCTGGCGCCGAAGCGATAGGACGGCTTCCGGAACTCGATGGGCTTCGTGCCGTAGGCGGCCATGACTGTGCCCAGACAGACAAGGCAGCACAGGACACCCCCGGTCAGACCCATCGCCACCGTCTGCGCCAGCCCTCGGGATGGAGCGCCCCCTCGCCGTAGCGCGTGAACCGTGCCGGACCAGCACGCGATCAGCACCGACGTGACAGTCGCGTTGACCAGAATGATGCCCTCTGTGATAAGCCGCTGCTCCCGGAAACCCACCAGCGCGCGCTCGAAGTTCATCACGACAACGGCGCTCAGGA
>Ga0067045_1004079_pt1 | contig 12909 bp, 9 predicted proteins | sample TerdegcTABiofilm_FD_59184 | JGI IMG/M metagenome (GOLD analysis project Ga0067045, IMG submission 59184) | Combined Assembly of (Gp0054472, Gp0054536) Wastewater bioreactor microbial communities from Singapore -Terephthalate degrading...
CCAGTCAATGAGAGATTCTATTTCGGATAACTTGTCTCCCAATTCCTGGATACGCTTGTATTCTTCATTCAGGACAAAGTCGGTAAGGGATCTCATTGTTCAGTCATTCTACCTGCTGAGGTAAAGCTTTGGTGGTCGAAAGATGGGGTATATCAAAATCCTCTTTACAGTAAGTGACACCGTGTACATTCCGGGACTCGTAAATGTATTCATGAGATTGCTTGAATTACTAAATCAGTATGATAAGGATAAATTACCAAGGGTTGGAAAAACGTGAGGTATACTCATCTCAATAAGTTAAATCTCACTTGAATCGGGAACAGGGATTTTCTATACCTAATCCATTCCCATTACATACCTGTTCGTATTATCAGGACGAATCGTAATATCTCTTGATCTTGTGATCTTGCTAGATTTGAGTGTTAGCTCATGCACCCCCACCGGAATCCCGGAAAAGGAGTACGGTGTCTTCTCTCCGGTTTCAAGACCATTAATATATATGGTGGCACCATTAGGGATACTCTCAACACGCAATGGTCCGGATGGATACATATCCAGAGTGAATGAGATGATCCCCTTAATGAACTCTTCATTAGTTCTTGGTACGCAGATGAATCTCTGTGCCGGTATATATCCCGGCAATGATACCATCACCCTGTGCGGACCTTCTGACAATCCGGCAACAAGAGAGGGTGTGGTATTTCCAGTTCTCGCTCCGTCGATAAATATTTCAGCACCCGATGGTATGGACTCAATCCTAATAGCATGATATCTTCCTGTATATGGGGGAAAAGAAAACTCACTGCCACTTACCAAGCTGTCTGGGATCGTGAAACTGGTATATGTATCATTCACAATCAGGGTAACAAAAGATTCTGTCCACGCAATTTCTATGTTAATTGGGGTGCGGAGAAGTGGATACATCCCGTTCAGGGTAAATGGTATGTTATTGCCTGAAGGATCTATAATCCTGATTCGCCGGTCAAGCCTTATCCCGATAAAGTCTAATTTACATATGGACAGAGCATCGTGATAAACCCACGTCCTTGTGATTATACTCTCATCCTTACCGGTTATCGAGCGGATTGCTTTTACAGTATGAGCCCCCTCTTTTATTCCATAAATAATAAGGGGACTCCTGGTGACCATTGGTTTGTTATCGACTAAGATTTTAAGGTCCTCTGGATAGGTGATAATCAGTAGACCTCCATGGCGAGATCTTTCAGAATCAGATTTCTGGTTGTTATGGTGAATTGTCTCATTATATGTGAGATTTATTGTTATCTCCTGTGTTTCTGGAATATGAATAAGCGTCTTGCAACCAAGGTAACCATCCATATTTACGGTCAGGAGAAAGTCCCCACTCGGAAGGATAAATGTTGCCGGGGAGGTTTTCTTTTCAGCTTGTCCAAAAATTGTAAGGGAGGCACCTTGAGGTTTTGTACTAACATTGAGGGTGTAAGTAATAGGTGATTTACTTAATGCATTCATCGAGGATGTATCATTACACTCCACTTCTGTTTTACCCAGAGATTGTTGGAGAACCTCTCTTTCACTACCAAGGAACCTGGTTTCATCTTCGGAGAAGGGTGTTGAGAATAACCAGAAGATGACCTTCCATAGTCGCACCATGAAAGATACATCCTGTACTGGAATTTCATTTTTCACTTCAGGGATTCCTTGAGTTGGGGACGTAGGGGATATTTCCTTGATATCTGTCAGGTTATTTTCATATGATAAAGGGATAGTTCTATTTGGTTCACTGCCAGGGGGAGTATATTTACTGGGTTCTGCGGATGCCACTTTTTCCGGATAAGTGAGGGAAAGGATTGCCACTCTCGTGGTAAATTCAATGGTGTTTAAGGGATTAGTTGAGTTCCAAAAGAGTTCGTTATGGCTATAGCCTGATGCATTTGCGGAAATATTGAAACGGGCAATCCAGATTCCATCACGATTATCCAGACTATTTACCGGGATTACGACGGAATTCTGGACAATTGCAGGAACTGAAGTTTCATAATCCTTGTTAGCGGTACCGATAATCACAAGTTCTGCATCTGAAAATCCGCCAGCGATATCGGAAAAATCAGCTATTGTGATGTTCTGCAAATCCTGCGGTGAATATTTCTTCACGGCCTGAGTAATGACCGCTCCTTCAGCTACCCGACTCTCACGAACTTGCTCCTCGTCATCCTCGTAGGAGACGATAATAGTCGGAGGGTAGATTAGCCATTCGTTTCCACCAGGGGGATTCCGGATTGACACCTCGATTATGGTGGCTTCCTGAAGGAGGGAAGTGATATCCAGGGCAAATGTTTCGGTCACTTTTCCATCAGGATGATAACTGGTCAGACGGTTTGGAATCCCAGCCTTCACATTATTAACTCTGATTTCAATATCCTGATTATTTGTATACCCTGCCTCTGAAAAGATATAGAGCCTCGTCCAATGGGGAAGATGATGATCTGTTTTGATGTAATATGAAAGTGTCTGGCCACTCATGCACACTTGGCGTTCTCCTGAAGATCTGTAGATCGATATGTTTCCTCTGATTACATCCTCCAATTTTTCCAAAGCCGCCTGCTCCCCGTTATTTGATGTTTTGCTGGTTAAAGAGGTATCACCTGAACCGGAGATGGTCGGAGAGTATTCACACTTAAGATTGAAATGAACCGGAATTATCATTCCGTGTGAAACTTCAATCCATTCTTCATCTGAAGCGATATACCCATCTTTTCGGACACTGATGGTATGGCTTCCTGCAGGAATATTCTCCATGGTAAACGGGGTCACTTTACCTGTTTCCTCACCATCAAGATAAATATCAGCACCTGCGGGAATCGATGTTATTTCGATACTTCCAGCTGGTTCTTCCTGACTATAGATTAGAATCTCGGAAATATACATTCCGGACAAGCCTGTAGTTGTTGGGTATTTCTCGTCACCTTGACGGTAGTAATACCAGTATTTCGGATCGGCCGCCTCGTGCCAGTCCCATACGCCAAAAGCATGGATGCCCCATGGATTAATGGAAGCGTCGGCAAACCAGACCATTCTCATGCCTTCAGAATACCCAGAGTCGGGGTTCTTGCCATCCTTGTACCAGCAGATAATTATAGGCCCCTCCCGGCTGGAATACTCATACACATTCTTATAGGCAAACCATTTGTACCATCCATCTGCGGCCACTATCTTTACTTCTTCGTCGGGAGACATTCCTCCTACCAGATCGCAGAGATCTTTTAAATTCGTGCCTTTGACGGCACCCATGTCCTTTTCCTGGACATTGGTATCTTCGGCCGGGTTCCAGCGGAGTGCCTGCTCCTTTTCAGGATCCGGATCATCGATAAAGACTGGCCCCTGGTGGAAGTAATGGGTAACTCCATCCCCATATACGCGAAGATTCTGTTCCATCCAATGGTAATCCACAGTCTTTTCAGCGAGGATTGTAACACCATCAATCGCGTATTTCACAATTCTAATCTCGGTTGTTGCAGCATTAACCGGAAGGACAAATGGTGAAACCATCAGGAAGAGTATTATGATTGAACTGGGAATGGAATAAACACGTTTTATATCTGAATCCGGAATACAAGACTTCATGATAAAGAGGAATGAAACACTGAGAGATCTTCACCGCATTCTTTCCTGATTAATTGGACAGCCTGAAAAGGAAAACCTAATAAGACTTTTTGGCCAATTTTCCATTGATATCTCGTCTGTTCGCGGCAGGAAAACCATGAGGTAATCATCACACCACAATCAATCGAAACAGAAACACCATGTTCATCTTCCCTTAATCCTTTTATGATTCCCTCGTTACTGAAGAATTGAGGATTTTCCGGGTCACATATGGGGTTAATTATGATATCAGCTGCCCTGATACATGCAACGACGTGTGTGCCGGCGGGAATATTATGAGGAATACCAATGCGGATATTTCCCGCGATGAGAATACGTTCTCCAGACTTCCCGGATATCACAAGACCGTCCAGGATATTCTCAATACCTGTAAAGACGGCAACATTAATGGACACCGGGTGGCAGAAAACCTCGTTACAGGTGCCTACCTGACAAATCTTTCCACCTATCAGGACAGCTACCCTGTCTGCAAGAGTATAAGTCTCTTCGCGTGAATGACTGACCTGTAGGATAGTAAGGTCTTTCTCTTCCCTGATCATTTTCAATTCGTCAATGAATTGCGATTTTAACACGGGATCGATTGCTGCAAACGGTTCATCGAGGAGAAGGATTCTAGGATTGGTGGCGAGGGCCCGCGCCAGCGCCACGCGCTGTTTCTCCCCTCCAGAAAGTGAGGCAGGGTGACGGTCAAGGAGAGTAGAGAGCCCGAATTTAAAAACGAGACTTTCTATTATCCTGGAGATTTCGTGTTGCGGAATGCCCTGGATCTTCAGGCCAAATGTAATATTTTCTGCAACAGTGAGGTGGGGGAAGAGAGAATAGTCCTGGTACATCAGCGATAAACCGCGTTTTTCGGGTGGAACATTCTCCATGTCTTTCCCGTTTATCAGGATTCGTCCCTCTGCATCCGGATGGATTCCTGCGATAGTCTCCAGGAGAAGAGTTTTTCCGGAACCTGAAGGCCCAATAATAAAAAAATGCTCGCCCTGTTTGATGGTGAGGTCAATTTCCCTGAGGGAAAATGATCCCCGTGTCAGAGACACCCGCTCAAGCTGTATCATGGTATCTTCCGAAGCGTTTTGTGATCAGCTTTATTCCAATAAAGAGGCCAAGACAGAGAATAAGCATGATAAATGCTACGCTCCTGCTTTCTGTGATCCCACCGGTCACAAACCGTAGGTAAATCAGTGATGAGACAACCATGGGGAAGTACGCAATCATAACGACTGCAGCAAATTCCCCAATCGCTCGACCCCACGCAATAAGTGCACTACTTACGATATGGCGTGAGGTGAGCGGGAGACTAATCCATATGAAAGTCTTCCATCGAGTTGCTCCAAGTATACGGGCTACGTGTTCAAGTCTGACGGGAACCATTTCAAAACCCTCGCGGACGCCGTCAACATAATAGGGAATTGCGACAAAGACCATCGCGGCAATAATACCGGGGAATGCATCCTCGAAGATAAAACTGATTGTTTGGAAAGGTGCCCCAATAATCCCCCTTGTCATGAAAAGGAGATACACCATAAGGCCTGCAACCGTGTGAGGGAGGATGAGTGGGATATCGATAAGTCCTTCGATCACCTCCTTTCCGGAGAAATCATTCCGCGCAAGGACATATGATAAGGGCGTCCCGAGTAACAATATAATCAGTATTGCGATGAATCCCGCTAGGAATGTAATGAAGAGCGAATCTATCACTTCCCGTTCACCAGCAATGCTAGCGAGATGAATGGGATTTGCAAGCTCGGGGACTGCAATTATGAAAACGGCACAGAGTATCAGGGCTACAAGACTCCCCCCTGCAATAATAAAAACGAGGATTATGGGATCCCTCAATAAGGGGTGGGGGTGTGGCATATCTCACCCTCCGGTGACTGCAGTTCCTGTTACCCAGTGAGGTTCAGAAGAATTCTCAAGGGGTTCAGGCCAGCCTTTTCCCCCCTTTTGTGCCTCTTCAAGGAAAAACTCAACAAAGTCCCTAGCCTTATCAACCTTATCAGAGGTTGAGGGAATCGTGACTGCATAAAGGATTGGCACTCCAACCCGCTCACACCCTATCTGTGAAAACCTTGGAAATCCAAGAATAACTCGCGCTTTTTTGTAGTTATCAAGATATTTACTGGTTTTCAAATTGATTGTATCCGGAAGCAAAACATATGGTATCTCCTGTGCTTCCGCAACGCTCCGATACTCGAAAGCATAATCAATACCGCCAGCCTCGAGCAGATTCATGAGAAAAATACTCCCATCACGAATCGCGATTTTGGTTCCCAAAGGTTTCAGAATTTGTGGGAGCCTTACGGTCTGAATATTATTTTCATTTTCAATAAGGAGTGGCGGGTCAAAATGGTCACCAAGTATGTGGGAAAAAATGGTCTGGTCCCCATATTCCTCTTCTGCAAGCAGGGTAACGAGGATTGCCCGATACCCTGCTGCATCGAGCATGGGATTTGAGAATCCCACGCGAACATCCTGACGGGAAAGCACCTCGTACCAGTTTTCTGAAGTAATCTCATTGTGGTACTTGCTTTGAGGAGTATATGCGATCACCATTTCATTCCGTGCAAATGTTGTATACCAGTCTGTGTAGTTCCCCTCTCTGCCTGGGACAGGACGGTACATCAGGTCCGGAATCAGAGACTCATCGGCTACAATAACGACATCAAATGGCCGATGGAGATCTGTTAGCTGTCTAATTGCTTGGATGCTACCATGCCCTTCCACCTGTATATCGATATCCGGGTGCAATGACTCGTAGCGAGTCTCAACATCAGCCAACGGGACGAGGAGGCTTCCTGCAGCGACCACTTTAATCGGGATTTTTTCAACAGGTCTGGTTGTGCATGCTGCAAAAAGGAGAACGCTGCAGATTACCATCCCGAGAATAAAGTGATACAAGGAATTTTTCATTGGGGGTTCCTATGAATCTCGATATTATTTACCCATTTCACCCACGCACTGCCTTCAGTCACAATACCCTTCTCATCGGAAATTATTGCAACTCGCAGGGGTGCTCCATCATTGTAGGTAAGCGGTGTATCATTGAACTCATATGCAAGAAGTATCTGGAGAGGTGGTGGTGGAATTTCCTTGAGACTCTCATTAAACGTGATAAATCCGGTTCCCTGAACCTGATCATAATCAAAAACCCACACATAACCATCTGGTGCTGAGATCCAGACATGGTCTCCCTTCGATATACCCCCTACTTGTTCAAGAAGATCGGAAAGAAGTACTCCTTTGCACATGTAAGGACCATATTTTATCCCTACAGTAGAGACGGCAAAACCGTAACCCGTTGTTGATGGAAGTTTCCGGAGTTCGTCGAGTGTATATTCCTTGTGGGTGGTGCCATTGACTTTTAAGACCCAGTGGCTATAATCATCAGCGGGTATCGTTGCATTGGAAGAAGACAACGTACTAGTTGGGCTGCTGCATCCTGCACAGTAACAGAACAGGATCAGGAGAATTAATATTCTGGGTCCTTCGCGTCTCATGTTGAACGCCTCCACACAATAACAACGAGTAGCACGATGCCACTGATAGACGTAAATGTAAGGAGCGGGCTCTTCTGAGGTGCTCCTGGTAGAGTGTCTGCTTTGTTTTCCATTGACTTGGCGAGAACACCCCCAGAGCCATGGTATCCCCCGGTGTATACTCTTATCTCATCGACCCATTTGACAGTGTAACCATTTGTTGAAGGATAGAGATTATCAAAGAGATGGATCTTGTCCGCAGGCATTACAACCCTCATGTCATTATTACCAAAGACATGTTTACCTTCAGCGTTTACCGAAGTGTCAGCGAAGAAGATGAGTCGCATACCGGTGAAAAATTCCGGCGGATATCCTACTCCCTGCCGTTCACCCACCGAAGTCTCCTCACCGTTGTACCATGTTAAAACAATAGGTCCCTGTCGGGGTTGGGGATTATACACGTTGTCAAAACCGAACTCAACGTGGTATCCATCCACCGCCCTGATCATAACTTCGTCGCCTGGTTGCATCCCGCCCACAAGGGCACAGAGATCTTTAATATCTGTTCCTTTCACGGCACCATGATCCTTAAAATTAGTCGTCTCGTTCACGTCCCATTGTCCTTCTTTGTCATCGACAAAGACAGGACCCTGATGATAGTAATGGGTTATTCCATCACCCTGCACGGGTATGTGTGACTCCATCCACTGGTAGGATACCGTTGTTTCGTTCAGTACCGTAATACCATCCGGTGAATATTTCACGATATGCACTTCAGTCGTAGGAGCTGCAGATACGGTGCTTGGAAGACTAAAAAGCAGTATCACGACAACCAGGCAGGTAAATGATATTATTATGCATTCAGGTTGGGTGTGAAATATGCGTTTGTAATAAGAATTGGAACTAATCATTTTTTCCTCCTTTTAATAATATATCCGGTGAAACCACATACTGCAAGAGCATACAGTATCGTAAAGTGTGAGAAACTGGTCTCTTTCGGAGATGTGGTAGATAGGGTTTTTGAATCGGGCGGAGCAGTCTCTGTAATATTGATGGGATAAATCAGAATATCAGATACATACATACCAGAAAGTCCGGTTGTTGTTGGGTATTTCTCGTCACCTTGCCGGTAGTAATACCAGTATTTCGAATCAGCTGCTTCGTGCCAGTCCCAGTTGCCGAATACGTGGTAATAACCGGAGGGTAAACCTGCAATGCTGGTGGGACCTTCCTTGTACGTAGTTTCGGCAAACCAGACCATTCTCATGCCTTCAGAATACCCAGAATCGGGGTACATGCCATTCTTGTACCAGCAGATAACTATGGGACCTTCACGGGTCGAATATTCATAGACATTCTNATAGGCAAACCATNTGTACCACCCATCTGTTGCCAAGATCTTTACTTCTTCGCCGGGAGACATCCCTCCTACCAGATCGCAGAGATCTTTTAAGTTGGTACCTTTCAAAGCACCCATATCCTTGGTATCCCAGTTGTTATCTTCTTCAGGATTCCATCGAAGCTCCTGCTCGTGAGTTTCATTGGTCTCATCATCGAGGAAAACCGGTCCCTGATGGTAATAATGAGTCGTTCCATCACCCATTACCGGGAGATTGTTCATCATCCACGTAAAGTTCACCGTCGTCTGGTTGAGGATGGTGGTCCCGTCATTCGCATATTTTCTGATCTCTACCTGCGTGGTCGCTGCCATCGTGGGCGCGATCATGCATACCGCAATGAATAGAATTACGGCGACAATTAATGATTTTCTGCAATTTGCCAACATTGTTAATCACTTATCCTTTCTTTTCTGAATTTGTTAATCAAAGTATTATGACTGGCATCTTCTTATTCAGAAAATAAAAAGGTTTCTTTTTATTATTCAATTACCTAAAATATATTAAATAAAAAAGGAAGGAGCCATATCTAACCCGGTTTAGTGGCCTGCCAGCAGCTCCTGATACAGGGTTACGACATCATCATAGTCGATACGGCCATTCTGGTTGTAGTCATAAGGCTCTATTCCAACGTCTGTCTGGTCGCGGATCCACTGCATGTTCTCGTAATACAGGACAATCTCATCGTAATCAGGCCTACCGTTTCCGTTAATGTCCTCATACAGGAAGTCCCCGTCGGGGTCTGTTGGATCATTCGTCTGGCCCGGGAACGGCTTTACGAACCTTGTAATCCTGATGTACTCGGATTTTATCTCGGTATCGGAGCTATAGTCATTCTGCACCGTCAACGATACTGTGTAATTGCCTGGACTGGTATAGGACGTTACGGGGTTTTGGAGGATACTGTCCGCGACTCCATTGTTGTCAAAGTCCCAGGACCAGAGTGAACCCGGTGGGACACCTGTGGAGAGATCGATGAAGGCAACGAACAGAGGCCTTGATACAGATGCCTTTCCTGTAGTTACATTTGCCGCGAAATCAGCGACCAGTGGGGTATAGACCACGATATCTCCTGATGTGAGTTCCGGTACAATCTTATCACCGCCATCTGCATCTATGTTCACGTCGGACAGCGTGATTACGCTCGTTCCCGTGTTGTCTGTACGGACGGTGATGGTTGCGAGGAGCGTATCTTTTGCTCCCGATTGGATATTCTGGTTAATATCAACACCACTCACTCTTATCGAATCAGCAGGTGGCAAGGGTGTCGTGTTATTCAGTACGGCCCAACCGGGATACCGGACACCGGTAATTTCCGCGATGGCGGGATTGTCGAACGAGACCCAGAGGTCATAGCCTGCGAGTCCTTCGGGAAGTGACGAGACCCGTATTTCATACTCTGTAGTCGTGCCATTCGCAACAGGAGATGATGAGGGTGAGAGATACACCACGTGGTTACCCGGCGATTGAGGAGTGACCGTGATGTAATCGGTCTTCACGACAGAGTCGCTCCCGGCTGCATTCGTGACCGTGAGGTTCACGGTGTATGTGCCGGGAGAGGTGTAGGTATGGTTCGGGTTCTGGTCAGTGGAATCTATTGTGCCATCGTTCTCAAAGTCCCACGCACACGAGGTGGGTGAACCAGTGGACAGATCGGTGAATTGGACTGTCAGGGGCGCTGTTCCTGACTGGATATCGGAGGTAAAGTCTGCATGAGGTGCGACCGGCGCTCCAGGGAGGGGAATGACCACGGTCTCGAAGACCGTGTTCGGAGGATAGAGGGTGGTGATGTTTTTCAGGTCGGACGAAACATCTGCGACCCTGATGACCTCGGCAATTGCCTTCCCGGCAGACGGGTCAACAGTAACCCTGATATAGGCGAGGGCGTACTCAAGGCTGTTCTGGGAAGTGTCTGTTCTCGGGTTCGCCAGTTTGTAGACCGGCCCGCCGCCCGTCCCTGACACGAAGTAGGTTATACCATTTGCAGAGAGCCGTTCGTAGGCATGGACATGCCCGTTGAAGACCGCCGTTACATCGTTCTGGATAAACTCGTCTTCCCATTCATTCCTGATGTTTTCGTAGCCGCCGAAATGGTTCTGCTCCGATGTGTAGGGAGGGTGGTGGAAGGAGACGAACTTGAAGGGTTTACCTGTCTGCAGGTCGCCCGCGAGCCATGCGCTCTGCACCGAGAAATTGTCCCATGCCCATCTGTTGCTGTCGAGCACCGCTACGTGGGCAGCCCCGCAGTCAAACGAGTAATATTCGGGGAGGCCGTAGTTCTGGTAGTAGTTGGTATTGTTCGCATCGTGGTTGCCAAGCGCGGGGTAGACGGTGGTGTTCGCCATGAGCGCGCTGCCCGCAGCAAAATAGCGGTCCCAGTCTGAGAGATTTGATGCATCATTTACAAGATCACCTGCGAGCAGCACGAATTCCACATCAGGTTCTTCTGCAATGCGGTCAGCGACGAGCTTGTGCCGTTCCAGCTGGCTGAAGGTGGGGAGCTGGTCCTGAGTGTCGCTATACATAACGAATTTCACCGGGCCGCTCTCAGAGAACGTGCGGAAGTGGAAGTCTCCGGTTGCCTGCCCATCAAACAGGACCCGGTAGTGGTAGAGGGTATCAGGGGCAAGACCCACGAGTGCAACGTGATGAAGGGAAGTTGTCAGACTATCGGAAGCAGACCTGTCATACCCTGAATTTGCAGAAAAAAATGAGTCTGTTGCATATTCAATGGTCAGGTTGGAGGGGACGTCAGTTTTCACATTCAGTGTCGTGCCTGTCGTAGTGGTACTGGTCAGGTACGGACCCCAGAGGATGGAAGGCATATCCGTATTATTAGGTCCAGCGATTCCAGACTCAATGATAGATAAAGCAAAAATGATTGACGTGAAAAGACATATTTGTCTCCATCTTTTTTTGATCATGGTTAAGACTTCACCAATTTTTTTCGAGGGTCGTGAAAATCCATTTTTTTGAATTCATTTGTCTCCATATAATAATTTTCTTTATTTATTAGCATAGTTTAACTAAATTAGTTACCTTTTAACCCTCTTTTAAGATAAAGAGAAACCTAACAAAAATTGATGTTTTATCCTAATCCATGCGATAGATATGCTCCCCTGCTCAAAGTACAGCTTAAAATCGATTGAAATAAAAAATTAAGCAGGATAATACCGTACAATTGATCGTAACTCAAGGGAGCGTTCATATTTGGAACGGTATGAAAGATCCCCTCACACGAGATTCCGAAGACCCAAAACGGTTACTCCCTGAAAAGATCATGATCATGGCAACGTCCTGTGCAGTCAAGCAGGCCATGGCACGACATAAAGCCAAACCCATCGAGAAACGGGGACACTATTCCGCATCCCCTTTATTTCGATGTATTTCTCGATCGATCCCACATACTTATTGGAAGAACTCAATAAACAGCGTACATTGCGAAGGTTTGCCCATGTGGAACAAGTCCCTTCCGCCGCTCTCATCTACCAGTTTCTCAGTTGAATGAGAGAAAATCAGTTCGTCCTGATGACTTCTGATATTTTGAATTCCCTATGCCCCCGTTCCTTCATGAGATAGCACAGACGCATAATTGTTGATGGATCTGCCATTACCCTGGATCTCGCCATATTCAGAAAAAAATTGAGAAAGGAAGATGTATTGAAGAATGATTACCGGTGGGGATTTTCGAATACCGCGGGATATTATTCCGGATACAAGTTGACTCTCGTTATCGAATACCCTGCCCTTTTGCCCCTTTGCATGCCCCTTCATCCGGGTTAGCCTCATGATTCTGCCATTTTCGAGGAGATCATGGATGAATTAAAGAGGAAGAGACTTATTCAGAATGGCGATTTCCTGATCTTTGATAAGGGCTGTTTCTCCTCGAAGAATTACCAGACGGGTGTCCTGAATTAAACGGTTATACCGCTCATATTCCCGCGGGATAACTACAAAATCGAGAAAGCGTTCGGCAAAATGTGTTATCCGCTTTCAGTGTATTCACGCCACGATGAGAAGAAAATCAAGCGGGAATACGAGGTTCTTGTCACGACTTCGAAACGTGAATTGAACCGCTGGACACACTATCCCAATTGAAGATTTCTTCAAGAAAGCGAAAGATGCTTTGTCTCTCCGGAATTTGCACAAGTATTTACGGCGGTCTGTGACAAAATAAGTCTGTACCAATGTACTTTTAGCCGGGATGATTAATTTGAACGGCGTTCAGTCAAAGAATGAATCACAGGCCTTGGCTGAATTGTGAGGATTACGATTAACCCCCAGTCACATTCCATTTAACCCTTCAAATCCACCAATACCCCTGACCAGAATCACAAAAAAGGTGTATTCACCCGCTATAATTCCTGAAATTTCTCTTATTTTCCCTT
>Ga0067045_1005409_pt1 | contig 12909 bp, 9 predicted proteins | sample TerdegcTABiofilm_FD_59184 | JGI IMG/M metagenome (GOLD analysis project Ga0067045, IMG submission 59184) | Combined Assembly of (Gp0054472, Gp0054536) Wastewater bioreactor microbial communities from Singapore -Terephthalate degrading...
TCTGCGTTTTGTCGGCGAACGCGGAGGCCTCGAGCTTCACGAACTCGGCGTCCAGGCTCTCGGACTCCCGACGGGCGATGTGTCGGACCTGAGAGGCGGTGACGTTTTGCATGGAGGAGATGATCTGGGCATACTGTAGGACCGCGATCAGCTTGCCGTACGTGGCGAGAATGTTTTTCTCGGGCACCCCGTGCCGGTCGACGAGGGTTCGCATCATCGCGGAGTAACTTTGCCCCAGGCCCTGGCCCAGGCTTCTTCCGACCTCTTCCCCCGAGACGTAGATCCCGGCGGACTTGGCCTCCTCGCGGAGCAGAATCCAGTAGATGTCGCTGGGCACCGTTCGGCTTTCGTACAGATCCTTGAGCTGTTTGTCGCTGATACGCAACTGATTCCGTTGAATGGTCTGTCGGGCCATCTCCATCATGCCCGCCGAATCCCGGCTTTGTGCGAAGAGCAGCTCGGCGAGGAGGAACCCCTGCAGGTCCCCGCGGTTTCGCAACTGATCCGCCGCGCCGAGTTCTTCCAGGAGCTTCAGTTCGTGTTCGGCGATCCGAAGGTCGTTGTGGGTGATTTTCTGCTTGGCGCCATAGTATGCGGCGGCCTTGTTGGCTCCGCCGCTGCCGTGCATCAGGGCGCTGAACGCCGAACCCCCGATGAAGGCGATCATCAGTACGATGACCACGATAGCCATCAACTTCTTGTTGTTCTTGCGCATCCACTTCATCAAGCTCATAGGGATCCCACTGCCTATTTCGACTGATCTGTTGCGATTACCTATTTACCGGCTGTTCGCGGCCATCTACAATCCACTGGGCTCCTGCCGTTCGGACGCCTCAGACGACAGAAACACATATACTAAACAGGAAATGGCAAATTGTAAAATGATAAATCGTAAATCCATCGAAGCGTTTGAGCAGGCCCGTCGGTGCATGCCCGGCGGGGTGAATTCGCCGGTCCGGGCGTTCGGCGGAGTGGGCCTGAACCCTTTGTTCCTCGACCGGGCCCAGGGGGCTCGCATATTCGATCTGGATGGGAATGAGTACCTCGATTACGTGGGCTCCTGGGGACCGATGATTCTCGGACACGCCCATCCGGCGGTGGTCGCCGCGATCGAGGCCGCCGCCCGGCGGGGCACCTCCTTCGGCGCGCCCACGCAGGCCGAGACGGAGCTGGCCTGGCGAATCCTGCGAGCCTTTGGCTCCATCGAGAAGCTCCGCCTGCTGTGCAGCGGGACCGAAGCGGTGATGACCGCGATCCGACTGGCCCGCGCCCACACGCGTCGCGATACCATCGTCAAAATGGCCGGCTGTTATCACGGCCACAGCGATTCGCTGCTGGTCCAAGCCGGGTCCGGCCTGGCCGAACGAGGCACCGCCGCCAGCCCCGGCGTGCCGGAGGCTTTGGCGGCGTTGACCGTGGTCGTGCCATACAACGATCCGGCGACGCTGGAACAGGCCTTTCAAAAGCAGCCCGGTGATATCGCGGCGGTACTGGTCGAGCCCGTGGCCGCGAATATGGGCGTGGTCGCGCCTGAGCCGGGTTATCTGCAGAACGTGCGACGCCTCTGCCATGAGAACGGAGCCCTGTTGATCTTCGACGAGGTCATCAGCGGTTTCCGCGTGGCGTTCGGCGGCGCGCAAGAACTCTATGGTGTCCAAGCGGATCTGACCTGTCTGGGCAAGATCGTCGGCGGGGGAATGCCCTTGGCCGTTTGCGGCGGAAGAGCGGAAATCATGGACCTGTTGGCGCCGTTGGGACACGTTTACCAAGCGGGTACCCTCAGCGGCAATCCGCTGGCGACCGCGGCGGCCAACGCGACGCTGGGGATTCTGGAAGAAGATAGGGTAAATGGGGGCTATAGGGCGGATGGGATTTATGCGAGACTCGAATCGTTGAGTGCCGATCTTGAAGCCGGGCTGGCACGGGCCGCGGGGGAGGCGGGGGTACCGGTCACAATCAATCGCGTGGGATCGTTGTTGAGCTGTTTTTTCACGGACAAGCCCGTGCGGAACTTCGACGACGTTCGCGCGACGGACATCGGCGCGTTCAAGAAGTTCTTTGCGGAAATGCTAAATCGGGGCATCTACTTGGCGCCCAGCGCTTACGAGGCGATGTTCGTCTCGCTGGCGCACACGAAGCAGGACATCGAGCGGACGATCGAGGCCGCCCGCGAGAGCTTCCGGGCTGTGGCGAAGGGATAGATTGTCTGGAAGAATCCCTGTGATGATTCGGTACTGTTCGTTGATTGCTCTGCTGTGTCTGTTCCCGCCTTACGCGTGCGGAGCGTCGACCACCCAGCGCTACTCCGACCCGAAGGCAGCAATTCCGCGAAGGACCCAACGAAAAGCCCCCTGACGAGTCAGGGGGCTTTCGTCATCTACGCGAGATTCGGATGTCTCGGTTACGGCATTTGCGAGGTGAAATGATATGTACCGGAGCCGATTTCGAAGAGAACCACATCGTTCTGCTTGCCAATCAGCCGGACCCCCTCGGCCTGCGGAGCGGGCTTTCTGCCTTCCAGGACACCTGCGGGGTTCGCGGCAGGGATGTGGACCGTCGCGGTCGTGTTGGCCGGGATGGTGACGTCGAGCCGGAGTTTGTCGCCGTCCAGTTTCCAGGCGGTTGTGATCTTGCCCTGGATGGAGTCATAGCTGGTCTTGGCCCACGACAGGCGGCCGCCGGGGATTGGGCGGATGACGATGTGTTTATAACCCGGCCCGTCGGTGTCGATGCCGCCGATCGTGCGGAACATCCACTCGCAGACCGCTCCGAAGGAATAGTGGGCAAACGAGTTCATGCCGGGATCCTGGAAGCCCTTCTCGGGGGTCCAGCCGTCCCAGCGTTCCCAGATGCTGGTCGCGCCGTGCTGGATCGAGAAGCCCCAAGACGGGAACGTCTCGTTGTGGAACAGGTGGTAGGCGACGTCGGTTGCGCCGATGGCGTTGAGCGTGGCCATCAGGTCCTTGGTGCCGACGAACCCGGTCGAGAGGTGCCACTGGCGGGCGCTGATGTTGTCCACTAAGCGTTTGGCGGCGGGTTTACGCATCGCCTCAGGCAGCAGATCGAAGGCCAGGGCCAGGACGTAGACCGTCTGGGTGTCGCCCTTGATCGTACCGTCGGCGGAGACATAGGCGGTGTTGAAGGCCTTGCGGATATCGTCGAAGAGTTTCTGATACCTCGCGGCGTCGTCCTGTTTGCCCAATACCTTGGCGATCTCAGCGACGAGTTTCGTGCTGTGAGCGAAGTAGGCGGTCGCCAGGACGTCCTTGGGCGTGTCGGCCTGGATGCTCAGCCAGTCGCCATATCCCGTTGCAGGTCGAAGCAGGGTTCCTTTCGTCGTTTCTTTGCAGTAGTCGATCCATTTCTGCATCGCGCCATAATGCCTGGCGAGGATTTGTGTGTCCCCATAGACCTGGTAGATCGTCCAGGGACAGATCACGCCGGCGTCGCCCCAGGCGGCGGTGCCGCCGTCCATGGCGACCTTGCGGGGCGAGACGTCGGAGAAGCCGCCGTTGGGGAGCTGGGCGTCTTCGACGTCCACCATCCATTTGGTGAAAAAGGCCGCGACGTCGGTGTTGAACGAGGCGGTGCGGACATAGATCTGGGCGTCGCCCATCCAGCCCAGTCGCTCGTCACGCTGCGGGCAGTCGGTCGGGATGTCGATGAAGTTGGCCCGCTGGGTCTGGCACACGTTGCGATAGAGCGTGTTGGCCATCGGGTCGGAGCATGCGAAGCTGCCGACGACCGGAGTGGCGCTGGTCAGCTCGATACCGGTGATGGTATCCAGGCCGGGCTTGCCGGAATAGCCCGTCAGCTCGACGTACTGGAATCCGTGGAAAGTGAAGCGGGGCTGCCAGACCTCGGTGCCACCGCCTCGGCAGATGTACGTGTCCGTCGCGCGGGCGCCGCGGAGGTTGGTTGTGTAGATCGTGCCGTCGGGATTGAGTCGCTCGGCGAATCGCAGGACGATCTTCTGTCCCGGCTGGGCGTCGTGAATTTTCACGCGGACGAAGCCGGCGAAGTTGGTCCCCATGTCGTAGATCCAGACTCCGTCTCCCGTCGGGGTCATTTTGACGGGGGGGATTTCCTGGAACTTGCGGACCAGAACGCCGGGATAGGACTGAATCTTGGCGGAGATTTTCGCGGTGACGTCGACCGGCTTCCACGTACCGGCGTCAAAGTTGGGCGTGCTCCAGCCCGGCATTTCCTTGCGGGCGTCGTACGTCTCGCCCATGAGGAAGTCGCCTTCGAGGATCGGGCCGGTCGAAGCGGTCCAGGTCTTGTCGGTGACGACCGTTTCGGTGCTTCCGTCGGCGTACTCGATGCGCAGTTGGGCCGCGAAGCGCGGGTTCTTGCCGTAGTGGTCACGAATGCGTCCCCAGCCGATGTGGCCGCTGTACCAGCCGTCGGCGAGGATCGCCCCGAGGGTGTTGAAGCCTTGGGTCAACCGGTCTGTCACGTCGAAGGTGTTGTAATAGACGCGGGCGTCGTAGTCGGTCCAGCCGGGGGGGAAGTAGGCGTCGCCGACCTGCCGGCCGTTGAGATGCAGCTCATAGTTGCCCAGGGCCGACGCGTAGACCGTCGCCCGCTTGACGGGTTTCTCCACGACGAATTCCTTGCGGAGGAACTGGGCCGGGGGCAGGAACAGCTCGGCGGGACCGATGTTGACCGTGCCCCAAGGCGTGATGCCATAAGCACCCAGCTTCTCCGTGTTCCGCCAGCCGGCGGCGTCAAAGCCTGGGTTCTTCCAGCCTGAGCTCGCGCTGGCGGAACTGGACCACTGCTCGTCCGAGACGATCGTGATGGGCTGGCCGCTCTGGAAGCGGAGCGTCAGGACGACCAGCACGCCGGCGGGATTCGCCGAATCGCCCTCGTTTCTGGCCTCGATGGCGATCACGTTGGCGCCTTTGCGCAGGTGCGGGGCGAGCGTCACGGGGACCGCCTCTTTGAAGTTGCCGCCGTTGGCGACCTCCCGTCCGTTGACGAACAGGGTAAAGCCGTTGTCCACGGAGACCGCGCCCATTGCGGAGACCAGCTCGCGATCTTCGGGGATCGTGAACTCCCTGCGGAAATACCGCGTCGCGGCAGGAGCGGCGTTCCGGGCGTTCTCCCCGGCGTGCCAGATCCACGAGGCCAGGGTCAGATCGACCTTCTTGCCTTCCGGGTCGCGTTGACGGGAAGCATCGAACCCGATCCAGTCGGCCGTCCATTCGCCGGGGCTGAGCAGGCCCATCGTCCAGAAAGCGGGCCGGCTCCAGGGGCCTGGGTTGTCGTTCTTGTCCCAGGCCCGTACTTTCCAGTAGCAGGGCGTCTGCGATTCGAGCGGGCGACCGGAATAGACGATCTGGTTGGTCTGATTCGAAACGACCTTGCCGCTGTCCCAGAGATCGCCGGTCTCCTTGTCGAGCAGCTTCGGATCGCTGGCGACCAGGATGCGGTAGGCCATCTGCGACTGGTTTCGCCGGTCGGACTCGAGCGTCCAACTGAGCCGGGGCTTGGCGACGTCGATCCCCAGCGGATTCACCCGGTACTCGCACCGCAAGTTCCGGGCTTCCGGCCGGTCGTCCAACAGGCGTGCCCGGGCTTCTGGGGTCGTGCCCCACAGAATGCAGGTTGTCAGGATCATCGTGCAGATGGGGTTGTACGCTCTCATTGCGCTTGACCTCCTCAAGACTACGAGATTACTTCCGTGCATGGCGACCCAGGGATCCGATTCTCCTCATGGCTCATGCCTGCGAACCCTCAGAAAGGCGATGTCCTTCCACCGTCGGACGCCGTCCCAGAGGGCGTATTCTGTATACCATTGTCCGCTGCGGACTGTCTAATGAATTTCGGAACAATATGCCGGACAGACTCAACGCCATCCCGTACGACCGGAGAGGCTCATCCGGTCTTTAGGGTACTTGGGGCCCGCCCGCAGCGGTCGGGCTGGGGACATGTGTCGCGTCGCCTTACCCTCGATCCTGTCTCTGGCCCAAGGCGATCAATCCCAGGGGTGTGGGGACAGAGTCCTCAGCCTGTCGAATGCGATCATGCTATCGGCTCGCTCTGGCATGCTCCGAATGGCCGTGTTGCGCTTCGCCTGTTAATGCGCCTTCCCGGGACGGCACCGTTCTTCCTCATTTCAGGGGGATGGCTGGGAGGCGGCGAAGCGTTCTGCTGGCCGGATGGGCCAAGCGGTGCGTGAAGCGTCGCAGCGGCGGGACGCCGCGTGGAGCGTGCAAGTGAGGAAGCGATGGCGAAAGCAGTTGAACTGGGNCTGCTCTGGGGGTACAATGAGGACATTAGTTATGCCCAGGGCCGTTCTGCTGGACATGGACAATGTACTTTGAGATTATCGGGGAGATAGCGGATGGCGAGGTGATTGCCGTCGGCGGCAACATCGACGGCATTATGCGTCTCCGGCGGCAATTTGGCGCCGGCCGATGGCGAAAGCTCAAAGGTGTTGCCCAGGTTCGCGTGGAGCACGGCGGTGTGCGCCTCGCCGAGCTTCACTGGTACGAAGCCCACGGCCTCGGCCGACGGAAGATGACGATCGAACGATTCTTGGACTAGATCACCATGAGACAGCCAAATCCCACGAACCGGTTCGCGTTGTGCATTGAGAACAAGGACAGCGAGGACCTGGAGAAGCGGAAGATCTACGTCGTGCTTGCGGATGAGGACGCGGAAAAGGAGGGGTATTTCCGCGTGATCGATGAGTCCGGCGAAGACTACCTGTATCCGGCGTCCTATTTCATCCTCGTGGAATTGTCTACGGAAGCCCAGGAAGCGCTGCGGGTGGCAGGATGATGCCTCGTCGTGCGAGCTGTAATAGGGACAGTCCCGAGTAACCTTTCAGAAACGGAAATATATGAACGGATTGAACCCGCCCATGACGAGCGACAAAATAGACCACATGAAGACTGCTAACATACCCATGGCATAGGCCAGATCTCCAAAGCGATATCTCAGCACGTTGGCCATACATTCCCTCGGCAGAGGTGTGGCAGCAATTGTCGCTATCAAAAACCATGGCCAAAGATGAAGCACGCCGAACGCCCTTAGTGTAACGCAGTCTCCTGCACCATGTGCGCCCAACAGCGCCGACATCCAACCGGCCATTTCGGCCAGATTGTTAATACGGAAGACGACCCATCCAAAGATGAAGGCCACAATCGTATATAGGTGTTGCACCACCATCGGAAGACGGACCAGCCCTCTGCCCCAAATCAGCTTCTCACCAATGAGCAAGATGCCATAGTAGCAGCCCCACAGCACGAAGTTCCAACTGGCCCCATGCCATAATCCAGTCAGTGCCCAAACCAACAGAAGATTCAGCACCCAGCGTCCTGTTCCGACGCGATTGCCCCCCAGCGGTATGTAGACGTAATCGCGGAAGAACGTGGACAGCGATATGTGCCAGCGACGCCAAAAGTCTGTGATCGATGTGGCTGTATAGGGATACTGGAAATTCTCCAAGAAATGAAACCCGAACATCCTGCCCAAGCCAATCGCCATATCCGAGTAGCCCGAGAAATCAAAGTAGATCTGGAAGGCATACGCGACAAAAGCGACCCAGGCTGGCAACGCGCCGATCGCCGGAGTGGCACCCAGGAGGGTATCGGCCATATAGCCCATGGTGTTGGCGATCAGGACCTTTTTGCCAAGCCCCACGCAGAAGCGTTCCAGCCCTGTGACAAAATCCAGTACATCTTCCCGCCGTCCTAACATTTCAGCCTCAATCGTCTGATACCGCACGATCGGTCCGGCGATTAGCTGCGAAAACATCGCAAGATATGTGCCAAAGAACACAGGGTTCTTTTGAGGCTTGATGTCGCCTCGGTATACGTCCACGAGATAAGAAATCGCTTGGAACGTATAGAAGGAGATGCCGATAGGCAGTGCGAGTCCAGGTACTCTCCAGCCAGCATCGAATACATGCGCAAGATTCTCAACGATGAAGTCTCCGTACTTGAATACGCCAATGCCCAGCAGATTCAACGTAATACCCAAGCCGAGTAGACGACCTCGTGCGGACTTCGCACGACCGATGGCAAGCGCCAGTGCCCAGTTCAGGAAGATGGAAGCCAGAAACAGACCGACGTAGATAGGCTCTCCCCATGCGTAGAAGAGGACCGAGAATCCAAAAAGAGCTCCATTCCGCCATTTCCGACTATGGGCCGAATAGTAAGCCATCAAACAGGATGGCAAGAAGAAGAAAAGAAATGTCAGGCTGGAGAAGACCATTAATCAATCTCACCCGGGGAGGAGAGCCCCAAGACCCGGCGCTGGTTTCCCGTGAACAGAACATCCGTGATCTGATTCTGCTCTATGAAGTCATCGATTTCAAAATGATCACCGACGTCGGCGACGTAGTGCCTCAGGTCCACGAAATAGGTGTGACGAAAATGTGATGCCAGAAGGGGCTCGATACAGTTGTCATAGGAATCGCCCACCACCAACAGGCAGCCCGAACCCACCTCACACATGTACTCGACCAGGCCGTAGTCGTCGCCAAAGTAACCTCCATAATGGTTTGCGAACTTAGCTGCACGGGGATGTCCGGCTTTGTACTGTTCCTTTTCGTTCCTAACACGCTTGTCCGCCCCATGAACGTGTATGGTTAACTCGGGCAAATTGAAGTATCCATCAACAATAGTATCGTGAATGCTATCGAAATAACCTGCGCGACGAGCATATGAACCGTAGAAGATGATATTGGGCAATTCGAACCACTCTTGGACTTCTCTTACGGCACTTATCTCGGCATTCCGCGTCTGCAGAAGTCGCCAGATCTGTACATACGCCTGGTATGCACCTTTCATATTCCAATGATGGTCTGTTCTGTAGTACCAAGACACCACTTCCTCGGCTAACAAACCCTCACCAGCCCATGTGTATTCGATGGAGGGCTCCAACATTGAACGGAAGTCACGCACGTACTTATCCACGACAAAGCCGTAATCGCTCACCCCGTATGTGCCAGCCGCAACACACCAGTCTGCCGGCGCAAGAGTGGGGAAGATGTAGAACCGCGTCTGAGGGTGAGCCTTACACATCCGAGCATAGACTCCCGCACGAGTCCTCAGTCTCTCGCGGTCACCACCCCGACACATAAGTGGCAACGGGCATATCCGTTGCTTTTGCTCGAAGAACATAAAGCCCGCAAGCAAGGGGATGCCCACGGTACTTGACCGAAAAGGCGAAAGCGAGCATCTTACCAGAGCGAGTCTGATGCTTTGGTAAGCGGGTGCCAAGATGTTCTCGTGCAGCGGGAAGTTGCTTTGGGCCGCCCGTTCCCAGTTGTCCTGGAAGAAGCGACCTGTTATTCTCGCAACAGATGGCATGGGAAACCCTTGTGTGTATGCCCACGGTTCAGCGTCCCTCAGGTCTTTGGATTCATATTTATCAGCATGGGTGAGGGAGACCTTTGCGAAGAGTTGTCTGACGCAGGTACGAAAGTAAAGACCGCAGACAACTACTTGGACAACAAAGAAGACCGAGCATAAGTACAAGTGCTCTCTTGGGACAGCCATCATCAACTTCAGTTTCGCAAACATCCCAGTTTCTGGTTGCACTGAACTATTTGACGTTATTCCACCTAATCTCGGAAACAGGGGAAGGGGTAGTCACCGATTATGGCCTGTTCCTATCGTATTAGCCTCTGGTAGTTCGCAATCCTACGGCCACGGAATCGCTTACCATCCCGGAATTTACAGCCTCAAGCCATTTTGTCGCACTTCAATCCCGGATGCTCATCAAAAATGAGTGACGATATTGTATAGGAATGGGGCGGCGGGGACAAGAAAAAAGTCACTGGTGGGTGACTTTTGACTTTTTTCGTGACCCGTCGCCTGTGACTCATGAACCGGGGCGGCGGGACGCCGCGTGGAAGGGTGGAAGCGTTGGGGGAACGCGGAGCGACGCCGGCGGGAAGCGGGTTGGCCGGCGAGGCACAAAGGTCGCAGGTCGGCCTTCGCCGGGACGAAGGCAATTCATGTAGGGACGGTGAGACGCGGGGAGGATACCTGCCATTACGGAGATTGTTCGTCGGGAATCGTCAGGGCATGCTCCGGCAATCCCGTTGGCGGACTTGCTCTCTCGGGGGAGCCGCCGTAGATGAAACGCATCTGACCGACGTTCGGGATCCAGCGAAGCGAGACGATCCCGTGCAGCAGACGCATCAGACCGTTCCGGCCGCTCTTGGCGGCCAAGGCGTCCTTGACGCTCCTCGGCCAGGGGAATTCGAACCCGCTGGGCCAGTAGACGAACAAAGCCTTGCCCACCAGATAATAGCGGGGCACCACCCCGCCTCGTGGCGGCGTCCAGCCTCGACTGGCGACGAGGGGATCACCCCACCAGCGGCCGTCCTCGCTGTTGGGGCTGTTGTCGCCCAGCGCGAAGAACTCGTCGGCGTTCAGCGTGAAGGGATGGCCTTCAACGGCGCGGGCAGGTCGACTCCCTCCTTCCCGGCCGGTGTAGTGGACGTCGCGGAAGAGGGCTACGTGCGAGAGCGCCAGCTTGCCGGCGCCGAAGATTTCGACGCGAGGCGCTGCCTCGGTGTTTCTCTCCAACGCATCGGGGGTGCGTCCCAGGTCCACGAACAGCTCGTTGCCGTCGTACTCGAACAGGAGGCGGTGGTCCACATTGGCGAATTTGACCAGCGTGCGGACGCCGGGCGTGGGAGGGGTAGCTTTTCGGGTCGCCAGGATCGTCTCTCGATCTCCGTTGACTTTGGAGAGGGTCATGGTCCCGTCCATGTTCACCCACGCCTTGTAGTCGATCCCGTATTTGCCGAGTGTGATGCCGATTTGCCCCTCGGGTCCGGCGGGCTCGACGTAGAATCGGACCATCAGATCGCTGACGGTCGGCATCCGGCTGTAGTTGAAGACCTCGTTGTAGGCATAGGTCGCGGCGAAACCGTTGGCGGAAGTTAAAGCTTTTTCTCCGGGCATCGGAGCTTTGTACTTCAGTGCACTAGGTCGGCCGGGCGGGCTGTCCAAGAGCAGTTGTGTAGGATCCTCGTCGCTGATCGCCCAGGATGAGCCTTCGAATTGAAAGGGGGGGGTCCACCGGCGTCCGTTGAACGCGCCCTGCTGGTTCGGGTTCACCGGTCTGAAATCATTGTCATAGATGGGCATCCACAGCTCTTTCTGGACCTGCGGCGGTTTGCGTGCGATAAGCCCGTCGATGTAGATATCCCCGTCGATGATTTCGATCGTCTCGCCCGGCAGGCCGATAAGACGTTTGATGTAGTTCTCCGCGGGATTGATGGGGTTCTTAAAGACTATCACATCCCACCTGTGGGGGTCTTTGAACTGATAGATGCATTTTAGCACGAGGATGCGGTCGCCGTTGGCGACCGGGACTCTTTCACCTGCAGGGATCCGATAGCCGCAACTGGGGCATTGAGTTTCTTGGCGGATCGGCACAGGTCCCGGCGGAATGGTGTCTTCGGCCATTCCGTAGTAATGCGGGACGAACCCGTGGTCGTAGGGGTATCCGCATTGCGTGCATCGCAGGCGAAAGTGGGCCCCTTTGAGCGTGTCGGCCATGCTGCCGGTAGGGATTCGAAAGGCCTCCATCACGAAGGCTCGGAACACGAAGGCCAAGATGAAGGCGGTGATCAGCCATTCGAAGGTGTTGGCGATTTCCGCCGCACGGTCTTTCTTCTTGACGAGGGGCTTTTTCCTGTCGGTCTTATCGTTTCGATTATCCACCATTCACTCGTGTCCTGTCCGCAGAAGATTGTCAGGTGTTCCGGCGGCAACGGAGAGGGCCGCAGGTTCTGTGCGTGCGACCGAGCCGCCCCCGGCGCGTCTTATGAAGCGGTTATTATGCCGCGGGGGTCTTCGGCGGTCAACGGGGGAAAAATTTTGGCTGAAAGTACTTGATGCATAGAAGTCTTTGCTGTATAGTGGTTTGCAGAACTTTATCCTTACGATTCTGGTGGTGGCGCAGGTCCGGCGGTGGCTGGATTGCATCATTGGACAATCGCTCAGAAGGATGCTTGTCAGGCCGAGCCCTTCTCGTCAAGTGAGGTAACCTATGGCGACAGTCACAAAGAAAGAACTGATCGATCGCATCGCAGAACGCACGCAGGCCAAGCGCGTGGCTGTAAAGCGGATCGTCCAGGCTTTTTTGGATGAGATTGTTCATGAGCTGTGTCTGGACAACCGTCTGGAGTTCCGGGATTTTGGCGTGTTTGAGACTCGCACCCGGGCTTCGCGGACGGCGCAAAACCCCAAGACACTCCAGCGCGTGGACGTTCCCACCAAGCGGACTGTCAAATTCAAGATGGGCCGGCTCATGAGGGAGCACCTCATCTCTTCCAGTCGTGCGTCGGCGGAGGCCAAGCCGGGCCTGTAAAGACGACGGTCGCTCCCGCCGGGGCAGGGTGCACGCGGGATCGACGGGTTTTGCCGGGAGTCATCCTGAAGGAGCCTCACATGATGGAAGGCAAGGTCAAGTGGTTCAACCCCCGCAAGGGGTACGGTTTCATCGGAACCGACGATGGCCGTGATGTTTTTGTGCACTTCTCCAGCATTTCCTCGGACGGATTCAAGACCTTGGGCGAGGGCGATGTGGTTTTGTTCGACATCGCCGAGGGGGAAAAAGGTTTGCGCGCCACCAACGTTGTGCCGAAAGTCTCTTCGGGAAAACAGCCCATGCCGTGACACGATGGGCCGCTTCACAGAAGGCGCCTCAGGACCGGCCGCTTTCGATCAAGACCGGACCACCTCTCCCAGGAATCAAGACGCCCATGGTCCCGCCAGGCGGGTCGCGATCCCTCTCGGAACGTCCGTTTTTGTTCTTGCGGAACAGGCTTTTGTCGCGTATAATCGGCGCGCTGATAAAGGTTGCCTATGGTGTTCGGTGAGTGTCAATCCGGGCTCGATTGCAGCGTGCTGGTGCTCAACAAGCACT
>Ga0067045_1031200_pt1 | contig 12909 bp, 11 predicted proteins | sample TerdegcTABiofilm_FD_59184 | JGI IMG/M metagenome (GOLD analysis project Ga0067045, IMG submission 59184) | Combined Assembly of (Gp0054472, Gp0054536) Wastewater bioreactor microbial communities from Singapore -Terephthalate degrading...
CGAGCACCTGTATCGCCATGATGACGAGCAGGAGGCCGAGCTGGCCGTCCGGTGAGAAGGGGAGCGTGCCCGCGTTGACCGGCACGAGCAGGATCGCAAGGAACGCGAGGAGCACGCCGAGGAAGAGCAGGAGCGCGGTCGTGAACGGGAGGGGTGCCTCGCGGATCAGGAAGAAGCGGGAGGGTCGTTTTGGTTCTGCCGGCCGGGCTCTCTGCGGGTATATCCTCTCGATGACCTGGATGCACCACGCAAGGTACAGGAGGCCTGCACCGTAAACGAGGAGGAGGAAGGAGGTCAGCAGGCCGGTCGCGATCGCAGGCAGGAGCGTGATTGCACCGAGGAGAAACGCCACGAGGTACACGATGGCGCAGGCGATGGCAAGGTGCCGGAGGATGCCGGGGGACGAAAGCCATGTCGGCGCTCTCTCCCTGCGGAAGGCCAGCTTCGCAAGCAGCACGGCTCCCCCGGCAGCAAGAATGAGACCGACAAGAACCCGGACGATCTCGCCTGCCACGTGCGGGATGAAGCATGCCCCCATCCCGGTGACCCCGGCAGCTATCCCGATGATGATGACGAGCCATGACCGGCGCACGTCCCCAAACGGCGTCCTGCCCATGGTGATGACCTGCAGCGCAACGATGACGAGAAAGAGCCCGTACGTGCTGTCCGGCGCGTACGGGAGATCGCCACGATAGATCGGAAAGAGGAGTATTCCGAAGAGGAGCATGAAGACCGAGAGGACGAGCAGGATTGCTGCCTCGAGCGTGATGTTGATTTCTCCTGTATGTCCGGGGTCGCGTTCACGGGTTTCTGTCACGGTTTTCCTCTGGAAAAGCGGATACAGGTATGTCGACAGGACGACCACAAAAAGCAGTATGCTCCGGGTTGCCGGGGTTTTTCGGCGATCGCCCGGGACCAAAAGACGCCTCCCCTGGCGGATTTTGCCCGGTCCCCCCCGATCATCCGCCACCGGACTCTATCCCGGACGCCCCGCACCGCGTCGTCTGGACGAGGGTGTAATCCCGGGAGACCGAGGGGGTGGCAGCTGCGGCCTCCTCCATCGTCACGAGGATGACCCGCAGGGCATCCGCAGGGCTCCCGCCGGTCTCCTTCCAGCACGACCTGATGCACCGGTTCGCAACCTCCTGCGTCACCCTGTTGCCGAGGACGATGAACCTGCTCGCCTGCCCGCGGGCGACCTCAACCTCCTTTCCCTCCCGTATCTCCCGGATCGCGTAAGCACCGGCGGTGACGAGCAGCCTCCGCGTCCGTTTGTTTCCACCTTCGCTCTCGCTCACCTCGCCGACGAGGACACCGTTCCTCTCCGTGACCTTGCACTTGCCGTCATGGACAAAAAGGCCCACGCCAAGCTCGCCGGCCCTCCGGAACAACCCCTCTTCGTCCCGAATCTCGCCGGAGTAGAGCTCCTCTTCCAGTCTTGCGGTCGCAGAGTCGTCGCCGGAGAAGAAGATCTCCCTCCGGTCGCCGGCCATGAACGACCGCTCCTTCCCGCAGAAGGCAATGACGAGGCTCATCGTCTCTCTCCCGGCCCGGCAGGGAGGCAGGGTGAACCGGGGAGTGCCCCCGTCGATCAGAGACTGCGAGCTGCTTCCCCGGCAGGGGAACCGTCCAAAACTCCCACCGGTCGTAAAATGAAGGACTCGAAAGCCCAAAAAACCCTCCTCCCGATAGATCCCCCTGCCCTGCAGGGAACAGCTATTTCAGGTACCGTGCCGATTGCCTCCTGTTCCATGGCAGAACCCCCTCCTTCCCGCCTGCATTCCTCCGCCCTCGTCCGCAGGCTCCTGGCATGGTACGCCCTCTCGAGACCGCCGTTCCACCTCGTCGGGCTCTTCCCGTTCGTGCTCGGCAACGCCCTCGCGTGGAGAGACATTGCGACGTTCCGGGGGGACATCGCGGCGATCGGCTCTGCCGGGGTCGTGCTGGTGATGCTCTCCGCGTACTACGCCGGCGAGTACTTTGATATCGCGGAGGACAGTATCTCGGGGAGGGAGGGGGCGACCCGGTTCTCCGGCGGATCGGGCGTGATCGCGGGCGGGCATCTGGAGAGGGTATCTGCCCTCCGTGCATCGGTCGTCGCCCTCGGTCTTGCCCTCTGCACAGCCTGCATCCTCTTTCTCATCTGCGGCACGGGCCCGCTCACCGTCCCGCTTGCCATCCTCGGGATAACCGGGGGATTTCTCTATTCTTCCCGGCCCGTCCGCTGGGTGAGCCGGGGGGTCGGGGAGCTCTGGATCGCCCTCTGCTACGGGTGGCTCCCGGTCGCAACCGGGTTCTACCTGCAGGCAGGCGGGTTCACCCCGGACGTCCACCTCCTTGCCCTGCCGATCGCGTGCTCGATCTTCTCGGTCATCCTCCTCAACGAGTTCCCCGATTTCCCAGCGGACAGTGCCACGGGGAAGAGGAACCTGCTCGTCAGGCTGGGGCAGGAGAGGGCGGTCTGGCTCTTTGTCGTAGCCACCGTGCTCGGGTGGGGGACCTTCGTCCTTGCCGCAGTCACCCTCCCGGTCCTGCCTGCACTCCTCTTCGCCGCCCCCTTTTCTGTTCTCTCCGTCGCACTCGTCCACAGGATGCTCCGGGGAGGATGGAGGGATAAAAGAGAGATCGAACGCCTCTGCGGGGCAAACATCCTCGTCAACCTCGGCATGTCCGCCTCGCTCGTCGCTGGGGTGCTCGCATGACCGCTGGGGACGCAAAACCGGTGCGCCCGTACTTTTTCCCGCCCACGCTGCTCGTGAGACAGGCCGCATCCGCCCTCCTCGCCGGCCGGCTGACCGGGTGGCGGCACGCGCTCCGCTGGATGGTGCGCCATGGCAGGAGGTGCGCGAGGGGCGCTGCCGGTTCTCCCGGCATGGGCTGCATCGGCTTCCCGAACCACCCCGTCTGGGAGGTCACGGCACGGTGCAACCTCGACTGCATCCACTGCCACGCCCGGGGGTCCCCGCGTGCGGGACCCGAGCTCTCGACAGGGGAGGGAAAAAAGCTCCTCAGCGAGCTTGCGACGGTCCCGGAGTTCCGGATGTGCGCGTTCACCGGCGGAGAACCGCTCGTGAGGGATGACATCTTCGAGCTGCTCGCGTATGCGCAGGGACTCGGGTTCTCCTGCACCATCGCGACGAACGGGACCCTCGTCGACCGCGACTGCGCGATCCGGCTCCGGGACTGCGGGGTTGCGATCGCTGCAGTCAGCCTCGATGGCTGCAGTGCGGGGACGCACGATGCGATCAGGGGGGTGAAAGGAGCGTTTGAGAGAGCGATCGAGGGTATCCATGCGCTCAACCGTGCGGGAATCCCCATCCACATCAATATCACGGCGATGACCCGGAACCTCGGCGAGATCTCTGCCATCGTGGAGCTTGTCGACGAACTCGATGCCGCCATCCTCCTCGTGTACCAGCTCGTCCCCGTCGGGAGGGGGGAGAGGATCGGAGACTTCGCCCTCGGTGCGGAGGCAAACGGGCAGCTCGTCCGGTTCATGGCGGATGCCCAGCGGTCCAGCAGGGCGATCATCGAGCCGGTCGCCGCCCCCCAGTACTTCGCATACATCCTTGACAGGAACGGCATTGACGGTGGGATGGCGCTGCGGCTCGCCGGTTCCCTCTTCCATGGCTGCAGCGCCGGCCGGGGGTTCGTGTACATCAGGCCGGACGGCACCGTCCTGCCATGCCCGTTCCTCCCGGTCCCGTGCGGGAACGTGCGGGAGAGACCGTTTTCGGAGATCTGGAGAGAGTCCCCCGTCCTCGAACGGTTGAGAGGCCGGGAGACTGCCCTCATGGGAAAGTGCGGGTCATGTCCCTTTCGCACGGTCTGCGGGGGCTGCAGGGCGCGGGCATACGCGGCCACCGGGGACTTCCTGCAGGAGGACCCCTCCTGCTTCATGAGCACCCCGGGGGGAGGGGGAGATGGCACTTCCTGATCCGTTCCCCCTCCCGGGGGACGAGGCCATCGGGAAAGAGGTCATCGGGGATGATCTCGACCGGGTCGAGCAGGAACTGGATTCTGTCATCCGCGAGGCAGCGCCGCCGCTCCGCGGGATCCTGCGGCATGCCCTCGGGGAGGCGGGACGGACCTCTCCTGCCCTCGTGCTGCTCACGGGTGGGATGCTCGGGAACCGGGAGAGGGCCATCGTGGAGATCGCGGCTGCTGTCGGGATGATCCATGCCGGGACCCTCATCCACGATGCTGTCATCGGGCGCGTCCTGGCACGAAAAGGACGGGCCCTGCGCTCCTTCCCCTTCGATGAGAGCATCGCTGTCCTCGCCGGGGACTTCCTGCTCGCCGGCGGGCTTCGGAAGGTTGCCGGCCTGCAGAACCCGGAACTCGTCTGCGCGATCACGTCTGCGATAAGCGAGATCTGCGACGGCAGGATCCGGGAGTACCTCTGCGCCGGAAAGAACCGGGTGGAGAGAGAAGAGTACGATGCAATTTCGCACCGGAAGACTGCCTCCCTCTTTGCGGCCGGCATGACGATGGCAGGGATCGCGTCCGGCGCCGGAAGCAGGCAGATTGCATCACTCGCAGAGTGCGGGAGGCTGCTTGGATCTGCCATTCACGTGGTGGACGATATCGCACGTCTCACGGGGGAGGGCACGGAGACTGCGGGGTCTCCCGGGTCCCGGACCCGGCCTGCACGGAGGGGGAAGAGCCGGTGGCTAAAAAAGGAGAGAATGTTTCGCCGGGTGCGATTCAGGAGGCGCGAAAAGAGGCGGAGGAACTGATCCGCCGGTGCAGGGAGTGCCTCGGTGCCTTCCCGGAGAACCGGTACCGGGATGCGATAGCCCGGATGGCAGAGGGGATACGGGTGCGATGACCGGGGCGCTCCCAGCATGCTGACCGGGATACCTGTCGGACAGGGGTGCCCTCCCGGTCGGAAAAACCCCGGAGATACGGGCAGTCCTACCCGGTGACGCCCAGGGAGAGGGGGGATTTCCGGAACGGAAGGCGGTCCCAGCGGCTATTTCATCCCGGAGGGGGAGTTCCTATTGCAGATGAACAATCTAAATGTATAATAGGAGCTCGTCGAAATACCATTTCATTCACACACCGGCGTGCTTCCCCTTATTCCTGCTGCAGGAGACATCAGCCTTACCGAAGATCATAAAACGTGATGAGAGGAAAGAGACCTGACAGCCCATGGAGAATGCCTGATGCCTGACCCGATCCGCATCCTCTGTGTCGATGACGAGTCCTCCCTCCTCGAAATCAGCAAAATTTACCTCGAATCGCGGGAGGGCTTTGCCGTCGATACGCAAACAGACGCCCGCGGTGCCCTCGCCCTCCTCCGGGAGAAGCGGTTCGATGCCATCGTCTCAAATTATCAGATGCCCGGGATGGACGGCATCGAGTTCCTAAAGCAGGTCAGGGCGTCGGGGAACACGGTCCCGTTCATCATCTTCACCGGGCGGGGCCGCGAGGAGGTCGTCATCCAGGCTCTGAACGAAGGCGCGGACTTCTACATCCAGAAGGAAGGCGACCCGCGCTTCCAGTTTGCAGAACTCGCCAACAAGGTCCGGTATGCCGTCCGGCGGCGGAGGGCGGAGGAGGCGCTCCACGACCTCGAGCGGCGCGAGGCCGATATCCTCAACTTCCTGCCCGACGCCACGTTTGCCATCGATACAGACGGCGTCGTAATCGCATGGAACCGGGCGATGGAGGAGATGACGGGCATCCCTGCATCGGAGATCCTCGGCAGGGGCAACTTCGCATACGCGATCCCGTTCTACCGCGAGAGGCGGCCGATCCTCATCGACCTCGTGTCCGGGAAAAACCCGAAAACTGTTTCACAGTATCATTATATTGAGAGAAAGGGACAAACACTTGTTTCCGAGATAAGAATCCAGCATTTCAACAATGGCAGGGGCGCTTTCCTCTGGTTCACTGCCTCTCCCCTCTACAACAGGTCGGGAGAGATCACCGGTGCGATCGAGATCATCCGGGACATCACTGAACGCAAACAGGCGGAGGAAGAACTCCGCGCCGCCCACGAGCAATTAAAAGCAGCTGAGGAAAAACTGCAATCACAATACAGGAAGCTTGCTGCAAGCGAACAGAGACTCCGCGAGAGCGAACAGAGGTACCGAAATGTGGTCGAGGATCAGACTGAGATTATCTGCCGGTTTCTTCCAGATGGTACCCATGTCTTTGTTAATGAGGCTTATTGCCGCTATTTTAGATGGAAACGAGAGAATCTGATCGGGAAAAGGTTCAGACCAAATATCCCTGTCGAAGACCGGGATCATCTAAGGAAGTTATTTGCATCACTCACTCCTGACCACCCTGTTGGTATTATCGAACACCGGATCCTCATGCCTGACGGTATGACCCGGTGGCAAAGGTGGAGTGACCGGGCTATCTTCGATGCTTCAGGGGCTATCATCGAGTATCAGTCAGTCGGCCAGGACATCACCGAACGTAAAAAAGCAGAAGAAGCACTCCGGATGGCAAACAAGAAGCTCCACCTCCTTTCGTCCATCACCCGCCATGACATCCTCAACCAGCTCACCGTGATCCGGGGGTACCTTGCCCTGATCGAGGAGATGCTCGCCGACCCCCAGGCCGCTGCACATGCACGCAAGATAGAGACAGCTGCAGACCGGATATCGGCCATGATCCGGTTCACGAAGGAGTACGAGAAAATCGGCGTGGATGCCCCGGTATGGCTGGATCTCCGGGGTCTCATCAGGGAGGCGGCAGGAGAGGCAACGACCGGGAAGGTGCAGGTTACAAATGACATCCCGGCCGGAATCGAGGTCTTTGCCGACCCGATGATCGGGAAGGTCTTCTCCAACCTGATCGACAACGCGATCCGCCATGGGGGGAAGGTCACGGCCATCCGGTTCTCGGCACACGAGGAGGGAGACCGGCTCCTCGTCACCTGCGGGGACGACGGGGTGGAGATCCCTGCCGGCGAGAAGGAGAAGATCTTCGAGCGGGGCTACGGGAAGAACACGGGGCTCGGGCTCTTTCTCGCCCGGGAGATCCTCTTCATCACCGGCATCACCATCAGGGAGACCGGCGAGGAGGGGAAGGGGGCAAAATTCGAGATCGCGGTTCCGGCCGGGACGTGGCGGAAGGTGCCTGGAGCTGCAGGGGCATGAGCGGAGAAAGACCTGCCATGTCAGAGGCATGTCCCTGGTGCGGCCTGATTCTGCAGGAAATGGGGGAGTGCAGCACAAAGAGCATCTGCGGGAGGATTATTTCGCAGGGATCGGGCCTGACCCTGCGCGGCGACTCTCCCCTTCTCCCTGTTCCCTGTCCTGATCCTTGCCTTTCATCAATTATGGAGTGCCGGTGATGTGGCCTGCGCAAAACAGGAGATCCCCTGTTTCCCGCGGATAAATTCGCTGATGAGCCGGGTCTTTCTGATTCTTTGCCTGCCATACAGGATGATGAACCGGCCACCGGGTCTTTCCCGCTCCTCCTCCGTGAGCCCGGGTTCCGTCTCATGGTTGACGAACTCCCTCATCACGATTAGTACTAATCCTGGTTAGGAGTATGCGTATCTTCCCGGTGCCAGCATACCCCGGCCGGAACCGGGGCTTGTCTTTCTCTTCACCCATTGTGGAGCGTGGTTGGGTGCCATCATGCTGGACCTGAAAAATCCCCAGGTCGGGGTCTTCGCCCACCTGGGAGGTTTTATGCTGGGGCTCATCGTCCCTGCGATGGTGGGTGGTATCCTTGTATCAAATAGAGTGACTCAAAAAGTATTGTTCTGTATCCTTCTAGTGTCAGTGCTTGCCGGGTGCTCGGGATTGTGGTTGGATTTCTGAGCACTCCTCCCCCTACCCAACCCCCCCGCACACCTTCCCGACGATCCGCCCAAGCGGCGAGAGCGAGAACATCACCTGCTTTCCGACCTTCTCCCGGGTCACGAAGCCCATCTCCTCGATCTTCTTCAGGTGGTGAGAGAGCCGGCTCCGCTCCTTTGCAATCTCGAGGGGGGCATCTTTCGCACCGGGGTTGATCTGGAGGATCAGGTCCTCGAAGTACCCGCTGCTGCTGGCGATGGCCCTGAGCAGCTCCACCTGGTCTTTCTTCGGGAACTGTACAGGGATGACCGGGAGCTCGATGATCTCCTCGATGCCCACTTCCTGGTCATTCTCGTCGTAGCGTGGGATCGACGTGATCAGGGGAGACTGCGTCAGGCAGCCTGCGATGTACGCCGCAATGGAGAACGTCCGCAGCGAACCGCTGATGTTTAAGAGGCAGCTGTATCCCATCTCCCGCTCCCTCTGGATAAGCTCCACGAGCTGGGAGGCAGCGTTCATGACGTCCCGCTTGTCCACGCGGGTGATCGAGACATCGAAGAGAGGGGAGAGCTCGTGCTTCACCTTCTCGGCGACCTTCTTCGAGATGCGTTCGCCAGAGGTATCGTCGCTCCCGAGGACGAGGACGACGCGGTGGATCGGGTACTTCCGGCAGCGGGTGATCGAGTCCATCAGCCTGTCCCTGTGGTGGCCGACGAAGACGATGTGCGTGTATGTCATTATGATATCCTGATTTCTTTGCGTCATAAATTTTTTTATGCATGAACAAACGATTGTGCTTTTTTTGGAGTCCAGAAGCTCACGTACCAGGCAACTTTTTGGAATTCTACTGGTGAATTGTGAAAAGTGCGCACCCGGTAAAACTGACAATAATTTTTAACATAAAAAAATTTTTTACTCTTGAAAGCTCACATGTATGTAAGGACGGGCGGAGAAGAGTGCCGCCCGCCCGGGGTGATAGATGAAAGGGGGAGAATCAGGAAGGATGCAGTACTGTCGCAGAAAGCGGCAGTACAGGGAGATGAGTGCCCGTTTCACCCGCATCACGGGAACGCTCGGGTTTGCAGGTCTTCACACCCACATCGTGATACTGGAACAGGCCGTCCATGCCATCGAGCAGGCCGGAAACGACCCGGACAGGGATTATGATGCCCTCGTCGGCCATCTCGATATCGTGGAAGGCAGCACGTGTCTCCTCGACGCGCACCTTGACCACATCAGGAACGCCTGTGTCCGCTGCATCAACGCATACCAGGAGATAGCGGAGATCGATCCCCCGCCGGGAGCAGGGATCCGGTCCGGGCAGGGATCCTCCCCGGGAAGGAGGAGGAAAATGCACGGGCTCGCGCCTGCCATCCCTGCACAGGGTGACAGAAGCAGGGTCCCGTCCGTGGAGGGGCACCCGTGACCCTCCCTCCCGGGTACCAGGATATTGTGACGGGGGAGACCTGCCGCGAGGCAGTCTTCCTCGTCTCCCGCATGATGCGTTACCGGATGGACACGATCGCGGGGCTTGTGGAAGATCTCCACGAGACAATGAAGGAGATCCACGCCTGCAGGAACGCAAAAAAATTCCAGCGGAGCGCAAAGAGACTCGTCCGCCTGCTCGACAGGATCAGGAAACTGGCCCTGGACAACCGGTACGACGCTGTGCACCTCGCCGCGATTCTCCGGTTCTGGAAAGAGGAGTGCGGGGATATTCCCGGCAGGGCAGGGGACGACCCGCTCCGGTACATCACGTGAGAATATTTCCGGGCAGGCGGGGAGGTCTCCCGGAGCCCCTTTTTTCGGGGCAAAAGAGACTGCCCGGGATTGCATGCATCCCGCGGGCGGGAACCTGCCTGCCACGAAACATGAAGATAATGGTGGCAATCACATGAAAACAGAGATCGAGTCATGCATTTGCGCAATAAAGATTCAGAACAGCTTCATCAACGGGAGGATGGAGGTCATCCCGCTCTTTTCTTCGCAGGAGGCCGGCCCGGAGTACCTGACGCTTGGCGAGGCACTCGAACAGGACCTGATCGTGGTCACGGAGGTGAGCAGGGAGGGATCCGTCCCGCAGCTTGCGGTGAAGAACAGGGGCATGACCCCCGTCCTCCTCATCGACGGCGAGGAGCTTGCCGGGGCAAAGCAGAACCGGGTCCTGAACACGAGCATTCTCGTCCCGGGCGGATCGGAGATCGTAATCCCGGTCAGCTGCACCGAGCACGGTCGGTGGTCCTACGCAAGCCCCGTCTTCCACGACTCCCAGGTGATGATGGACTTCAAGATCCGGGCCAGGAAGATGGCATCCGTCGGGATGGCCATGAAGGAACGGAAGAGCAGGGTGGCGGACCAGGCAGAGATATGGGAGGAGATCGCAGACCTGTCCCGCAGGGCGAAGGTTGCGTCTCCGACCGGGGCAATGAGGGATGTCTATTCCTCAAAAGTCAGGGAACTGAACGGGTACATCGGGGCGTTCCCCCTCCAGCCCGGCCAGCAGGGCGCACTCGTCTACATCGACGGTCGGGCGGCAGGTATCGAGTTCCTCTCCCGGCCGGAGGCCTACGCCCGCATCCACGACAAGCTCATCCGGAGTTACGTGGTGGAAGCGCTGGTCGGGGAGGAGGCACCCGCTGCCCCGCCAGATACGCCGGAACAGGCCCGGGACTTTTTGAGGCGGGTTGCAGCCTGCCCGGCGGAAGAGTTCCCGGGTGTCGGGCTCGGTGCCGAGTTCCGCATGGAGGGAGAGGACCTTGTGGGATCGGCGCTCGTCCATGGCAGCGTCGTCGTCCACCTCGCGTGCTTTGCCCGCGATCCGGCTTCCCGATCTCCCGGGAGGGAGAGGATGGCCGGCTACCGCACCCGGAGGGAGTCCCACGCGACACGGAACAGGCAGGCCCGGACCGGCAGGAATGACGAGACCCCTGTCTGGTAGGTGCCGCCAATGCAGAGACATGGCATGGAGGGGGTCCCGGTGCGGGAATCAAAAACGCTATCGGGGGCGGGGACGAGTCTGATGGAGGGAATCAGGTGCGGGGGGGACCGACGGTGAGTCTCTGGCAGCGGGACGGCACCGGGGCAAAAGTTACGCCCCGCACGCACAGGAGGGAGAGGCAGAGATGACCGCAATCACCGTATTCGACGGGGCGGAGGGCATCGGCGGGAACAAGATCCTCCTCGCAGGGGAGAAGGGGAACCTCCTCCTCGACTTCGGGAAGAACTTCGGGAAGTACGGGGTGTACTACGAGGAGTTCCTGAAGAACAGGGACCCCCGGGGCATCCACGACCTCGTCCTCCTCGACCTCGTCCCGAGGTTACACATCTACCGGGACGACCTCGTCCCCTCGGATCTCCAGAGGGACGGGTGGCCCGCCCCGGATATCGCCGCAGTCCTGGTCAGCCACGCCCACGTGGACCACACCGGGAACATCGGGCTGCTTGACACCGGCATCCCCCTCCTTGCATCCCCGTCAACCCTCGCCATCATGAAGGCGATGCAGGACTCGGGATCTTCCTCTGTCGAGTCCGATGCCTGCTATGCGTCTCCGAAGGTCCCCACTGACGAGTCCGGGCTGATGCTCGGATCGGACAGGAAGAAGCCGTACACGGGCCGGAACAGCATCTGCACCACGGAGCCGCCGGATTCGCTGGTCGCGTTCCTCTCCCACCGCCCGGGGCAGGATGCGAAGAATGCAAAGAAGATCCAGCCGGCAGACTGCGTGCCTCTCGCGGGTGCCTGCCTGCCGTTCGATGTCACGGCCTGCGAGGTGGACCACTCGATCTACGGGGCAACGGCATACATTTTGAGGGGCGACGAGACGATTGCGTACACGGGCGACCTCCGGCTCCACGGGCGATCCGGGGAGAAGACCCGGGACTTCGTCCAGAGGGCGCGGGATGCAACCGTCCTGATCATCGAGGGGACGCGTGCCGGGCGCGATACCGACCTCGAAGCGGACCGCGGTTACCCGACGAGCGAGCGGCTGGTGTACGAGACCTGCCGGGCGGCATCAGACGATGTCTCCGGGCTGATCATCGCGGACTTCTCGCCGCGGAACTTCGAGCGGCTGGAGACCTTCGTCCGGATCGCAGGGGAGACAGGGCGGACGCTCGTCGTCACGGCAAAGGACTTCTACAACCTTTATGCCCTCGAGTGCGCGGACGGTGTCTGCAGGACCGAGGGGCTCGGGATCTATGCCGAGCTTGGCGACACGAGCAGGAGGAAGTGGGAGACCGGGGTGGTGATGGGCAGGGCATACGGCCAGTACGTCTCGCACACGGAACTCCACCGGAACCCATCGCAGTACATCCTCTGCTTCTCGTTCTTTGACATGAAGCACCTGCTCGACATCAAACCTGCAGGGGGAGTCTACATCTACTCCTCGTGCGAGGCGTTCTCCGAGGAGATGGAGATCGACTTCCGGCGGCTCTTGCAGTGGATCCGGCGATTCGGGTTCGAGTCGAGGGGTCTTTCTCTCGACGAGAACAGCAGGCCCTCCTTCGACTTCCGGTACCATGCATCGGGCCACGCCCCCCGGGAGGACCTCGAGTGGATCGTCGACTGCGTGGACCCTGACATCATCGTCCCGGTCCACACCACCGGGCACCGGTGGTTCCAGGAGACCTTCGACGGCGTCCGGGTGGTGAAGGATGGAGAGACACTCGAGGTCTGAGCGCGTATCCCCGCGCCTGATCGCGGTGACCGAACGTCAGGAGGGACTCCCGGGAATCCCGTGCAGCCCACGGGTAGTATTCACGGACAGGGGTTCAAAAACAATTCATATATCATAAAATGGAGAATGTCCATTCTTTTTCTTCTCTATAAGGATAGCACAAAACGCTCCAGAAGAGGACAGGGATTCCCTGCATGGTCTTTTTTTGCACATTGCTGGAGATATGGATAAACCGGGGATTTATTCCGGTTCGCATGGTTTTTCTCTCTTCTTTTAATAAACCAGAGCACGGGGGGAAAGAGGCTTGGGGTTGTGATCTCACTTTTGACACGATTGCTGTGTTGAATAAATCTGGAGTAAAAAGTACCAAAAGCTGAAGATCACGGAAGTCCCATCAATCTATCATGTCAAAGAAAGAGCGATGGGGACATCCGCATGTAGATACTCGTGATTGGACCGTATAT
>Ga0067045_1031203_pt1 | contig 12904 bp, 12 predicted proteins | sample TerdegcTABiofilm_FD_59184 | JGI IMG/M metagenome (GOLD analysis project Ga0067045, IMG submission 59184) | Combined Assembly of (Gp0054472, Gp0054536) Wastewater bioreactor microbial communities from Singapore -Terephthalate degrading...
CCGATGTTCAGGGCGGGTAGCCCCGCCAAAGAATCGATACGGGTAGCGGCCGTGAAGCCAGCCATGGCCGCGGAGCCGAAACCGTTCACGATGGCAACCATGAACATCATACCGAGGGAGACCAACATCTGCTGACCTCCTGTGGGAAGTCCGATCCGCAGACTAAGACGAAAGAGCCCCGGGCTGAACTTAAGCTTCCGGATGTTGATCTTCAGTACCGGATGGGTACGGTTCAAGTACACGATGGATCCAATGACCGAAATTCCTTGACTGATCACCGTAGCCCAGGCAACGCCCCTTGTTCCCCACTGGAACTGAAGGACGAATAGCAGGTCGAGACAGATATTTAGAACCGTGGCGATGATCAACATGTAGAGGGGAGTCTTCGAATCTCCCAATCCCCGGAGAATGGAACTTACCCCATTGTAACCCAACATCAAAAGGGACCCCCCAAAGATGATCCTCAGGTAGGACGCGGCGGGGGGCAACACTTCGGGAGGAACTCGTAAGAGCTGTAGAAGCGCTTCAGTCCAAAGAACTCCGGCTATGCTCAAACCGATACCCATCCAGAATAGAGAAACATAGGTTGTTTCGATAGCTGACCGAACCTTTTTCATCTGTTTTGCCCCATAAGCTTGGGCGATCAGAATATTGGCCCCCATGGTAAGGCCCGTCATAAGGGCGATCATGAGAAAGATCACGGGAAAGGAAGCGCCCACCGCCGCCAGAGCTTCTTTTCCAACGAAGTTCCCTACTACCCAGCTATCCACCATATTGTAGAATTGCTGGAATAGGTTCCCTACCAGCATGGGGAGGGCAAACCGTAGAATCAAGGGGCCTTCCCTGCCTTTAGTTAAATCCTGCATGGCAGGGCTGATAGTAACGAGGAACCCGCAGGGTGTCCAGGGAACGTTCTACTAAGAGATCACCACGGTACTGTAGCAAGTTCTGCCTTCGAAGGTATCCTTTAGGGAAAAGGCGGTTTTCAATTTTGACGGTAGAGCCTCGAATACAGTACCCGAAATGGCAACACAACCAGGCTTTGCCCACTGCTTCTCCAGGTGGGCCGCGTAGTTGATCACATCGGAAACGATTTTGCCAGTGTCCATGTTGAACTTTACTTTACCGCTGTCCAAACCAATCCTCAGGCTAAAATCCTCCGGCAATGGATACTCGGGGGAGAGTTGAAACACCATGAGGGAGCGCTGGATATCCAACGCGCAAAGCACCGCTCGAGTTTCATGCCCCTTGAAAGTCATGGCTAAAAGGCCTCCATCTCCCGCCCAGTTCCAGATCCTACCGTCGTAATGTTCCATAAGGTGATCCAGAAAAGAGGCAAACTTGAAGTAGAGTTTTTCCATTAGTTTCTGTCCATGAGTACGAACGAGTTCGGAATTCCTCACGATATCGATACTCATGACCGTGCAGTCGTAGATCTTGTCGTTTTTCAAAGCTCCCCAGTTCTTCAGTCGGGATGTATCTTTACCCGCAGGAACGATCTTTCCGCTTTTGAAGTCATACTGATAGCCATGTCGGGTCATGGAGGTAAGAAAGGATTCAAGCCTTTGAAGTTCCACCGTGTGGTTCAGAAAAAATTTCCCATCTAGCCCTGTTACGAACTGCATCAAGCGTAGGAGCCCTCCATTCCGGTCGGATCCCATCGTGTCGCAGAGAATAAGTGCGGCCTTACGACTGGAGATCGTGATGTGTCGTTCCGTACCCGAGAGGGTATAGTGATCATACTTCTTATCCACGAGAAAGCGGCCCATCTCGTTGATTTCTTCAGGCTTGAAATTGGTCGCTATTAATTCCACGAATTCGTTTTTCAGCGCGTCGTCGATCATAGGTATCTATTCTACCCCTTTATGGAGATATCCGCAAGAACGATTTTTATGGAGGTTGTTGGAAGCTCGCCTGCTTTTCCTGCAAACTCCCTATCTGGAGAATTTGACAATGGCATATGCTCAATATATGCTCTTTGTTAGGAGGACGAACATGAGTGATATAGATAGAAAGACTCTTCGGTGGACTGCCGTAATGGTTATTTCAGCGGCCGTTTTTTCAGGACACTTTGGCGTGGGAGACACGATTTTTCCCGCAATTCTCGGACGGGGCGCGGGAGCTTCTTGGTTTAGCGCTGCCATCGGGTACGGTGTCATCAACAGCCTACTGGTTTTTATCGCGTACCTGTCTGTTTCGAGGCAGAATAAATCGTTGTATGGGCTTACCTCGATGGTCTTAGGAAAAGGCTACGGAACGGTCTACACGATCATCGCGGTACTCATCATGGGACCGATCTTCATCCTGCCTAGAGTGAGCTCGGCTACTCATGAAATGGCGGTCGGGCAATTCTTTTCCATACCCTTATGGTCGACCCTATTGGTCTATTTCGCGTTGAATTACTATTTCGCGGCTAACCGTTCCAAGGTAATTGACCGAGTGGGGAAGTATCTGGCTCCGGTTCTTATTCTGTTCATGGTGATTCTGGTAATCAAAGGTCTGCTCTCTCCTTTGTCGCCGGTTCCGCCAAAAGGGTCCGAGCATGGGTTCACCGACGGGATCCTCAACGGCTACAACACGATGAATGCCCTGGGAGCTTCAATATTTGGACTCTGGATCATCAATGAGCTTACCCGGAGGGGATTGGATAATGCGGAATCGAGAAGCCGGAATATCATCATCATAGGTATCGTGGCGGCCCTCGCTCTTTTCCTTACCTCAGCGGGATTGACCTATCTGGGCGCGTCCTCCGGTTCCCGATTCCCTAACGCGAGTATCGGGGATCTAACCGTAAAGATATCCGAAGGACTTTTGGGTGTGTTTGGGAAAGCGGTGTTTGGGATCATCATTGCGTTCGCCTGCATCACTACGTCCGTGGGACTCACGTCAGCGGCGGGAGACACGTTCGAGCAAATGAGTAGTGGAAAGATCAAATACAAGACCACCGTCGCGCTGAGCAGCATCATCGGATTCCTGTTAGGATTAGTAGGACTCTCGAGAATCGTGCGGTTTACAGTGCCCTGGTTGATGCTCATCTATCCCGCTCTGGTGGTGAACCTAGTGATGACTCTGGTGATAGACTTCGAGAAAGTAAAACGAGCGACCCAAGCGGGGATACTGGTGGCGATTCTCTTCAGTATTGGGGATTTTCTTTCCGGACTTGGGTTCGAGTCCAATCCTTTCGCTTCTTTGAATGCCGCGATGCCTCTGGGGAGTCAAGGGTTGGCGTGGCTGGTGCCCTCCCTTGTGGTGATCGTGGTAGTTCAAGGAATTTCGATGTTCCTGAAACCAAAACAAAAGGGAGCATGAGGTATGCCACAGTTGGAAAGGCTGGATACACTGTCGGTTACCGTACTAGCGGAGGATTCCGTGCAGTACGAAAGCCCTTTGTGGGGACAGCACGGTATTTCCCTGTTCGTGACCGCGGAGAAAGATGGTATCACCCGAAACGTCCTGGTTGACGTGGCCCAGGATCCGACCGCGTTGCTACATAATTTTTCGTTATTGAAGATCGATCCTACATCCATCGATACCATCGTGCTTACCCACTGTCACTACGATCACACCCAGGGTCTTACGGAAGTATTGAAAGCGATTGGTAAAAAGGACCTTCCTATCGTGGCGCACCCGGAGCTCTTCCGTTTGGATTTCATCGTTCATCCTTACCTGCGACATGTAGGGGTCATGGCGGGGGATTTGCCCAAATCGATCGAAGAGAACGGGGGCCGTCTATTCCTTACCTCTGATCCCTTGCAGATCATGCCAGGACTTTCTACCACAGGACAGGTGAAACGACAGACGGATTTCGAAGAAGTGGGGATACCCCTACGCACGATCTCAAAAGAAGGCCGACTCGTTCAGGATTCGATGCCCGACGATCTATCTCTCGTGGCGACCCTCAAAACGGAAGAGGTCGTGATCCTTACGGGGTGTAGCCACGCGGGTATCGTGAACATCGTGAAGCATACAATCGATTTGACGGGTTCTCGTCGGATAAAGACGGTGATCGGAGGGCTGCACCTTGTGGAGGCCCCCATGGAGCGGATCCGGAAAACCGCGGAAGCCCTCGCATCGCTGGAGGTGGAAACGGTGTTCGCCGGGCATTGCACGGGATTCGACGCGCAGGTGGAACTTCGCAAGGTGTTCGGGACCCGGTTCAAACCCTTGCAGACAGGGATGCAATTCATGTATTCCTAATGATCTCAAGTATTCTCTGGAAGGGCCCATGCCAAAGATTACCTTTCTCGGCGCCGGAAGCACAATCTTCGCAAAAAATGTGTTGGGTGATTGCCTCCTGACCCCCTCCCTCCGAGAAGGCGAGATCGCTCTGTACGACATAAACCCCGCCCGTTTGGAAGATTCCCTTAGAATGCTAGAGGCAATCAATCGCACGATGAATCAGGGCCGCGCCCGTATTTCCGCTTATTGCGGGGTGCAGGAGAGGAGGCAAGCGTTAACCGGCGCCCAGTTCGTGGTGAACGCCATTCAGGTGGGAGGGTATGAACCCTCTACCGTGATCGACTTCGAGGTGCCAAAACGGTATGGAATCCGGCAGACCATAGGGGACACTCTAGGAATAGGGGGAATCTTCCGGGGATTGCGGACGATCCCCGTGGTTCTGGATATCGCTCGGGAGATGGAGGATGTCTGTCCCGATGCCTGGTTTCTCAACTACGTGAATCCCATGGCTATAGTGACAGGAGCGCTCCTCAAGGGAAGCGGCATCCGGACGGTTGGTTTGTGCCATTCGGTACAGGTATGCGCCCGGACCCTCCTAGATGAAGTAGGTCTTGAGGTAAAGGAAGAGGATCTGCATTGGAAGATCGCGGGCATCAACCACATGGCCTGGTTATTGGAAATCACGGAGCGGGGAAGGGACTTGTACCCGGAGATCAAAAAACGGGTGGACCGGATCCTGGAGGCGCAGGGGGAAGGGGCTCTAACAACGCAACAAACAAAGCGGCGAGAATTAGGGGAGTTACATAAACGGGCCTCGAAACCAGGGCGCGCTTCCTTTACCCCACATCCCGATACGGTACGGTTCCTGATCCTGAAGCACTTTGGGTACTATGTGACCGAGTCTTCGGAACATAACGCGGAGTATACTCCGTACTGGATCAAGTCGCACCGGCCAGAACTGATCGAAAGGTTCGCCATACCCTTAGACGAGTATCCCCGCCGATGTCGCCAGCAGATTGAGGAGTGGGAAAAGCTCCGGCAAACCCTCACGATGAACCCCACGCTGACCCACACGCCAAGTGTTGAATACGCCGCGCGAATCATGGCGGCGATGGAGACCGGGAATCCGTTCCGTATCCATGGGAACATCCTGAACCAGGGACTCATACCTAATTTACCGGAAGACGCGGTTGTCGAGATACCTTGCCTCGTCGATCGGAATGGTATACAGGGGTGTTACGTGGGGCCCTTGCCGCTCCAGTGCGCCGCTCTCAATAGGACCAATATCAATGTGCAGCAATTGACCATCGAAGCCGCTTTAACCCAAAAAAAAGACTTAGTGTATCAGGCCGCGTTCCTTGATCCGCGGTGTGCCTCAGAATTGACATTGGACGAAATCTGTTCCCTCTGTGACGACCTGTTCGAGGCCCATGGCGATTGGATGCCAAGGTATCGCTATCCTTGACCAACTTTGTTGGCCAACAGGGTACTAAACTCAGAGTATTTCATCGGTTTGTACAAATGGTATCCCTGTAGCATGTCGCATCCCCACGAACGGAGGAGTTCGCATTGGGTTTCTGTTTCCACCCCTTCAGCGATGGAGACCAACCCAAAGGAACGCGCCATCGAGATGATCGCCAACGCCATGGTCTTGTCATGTGTATTCGTGTTCAAGTCATCAATGAAAGTCTTGTCGATTTTTAGGGAATCAATGGGAAGGGTTTTCACATAGAGAAGGGATGAATATCCTGTTCCGAAATCGTCGATGGCGAACCCTATTCCCAACTCTTTCAGTTGCTTAATGATATCTGCGGTACGGGCGGTATTTCGAATGAACAACGATTCTGTCAACTCCAGGGTAAGTAATCGAGGATCCAAATGGGACTGTTCGAGAGCTTTTGTGGTTTGCTCGATGATTTCCCCTTTCTCGAATTGACGGGGTGAGATATTGACAGAAACCTTGATAGAGTATCCATGCTTTTGCCACTTTGCCGCATCTTTACAGGCTTGTTCCAGTACCCATTGTCCCATGGGGATAATCAATCCAGACTCCTCCGCGACTTCCATGAACTCGGAAGGAGATAAAAGGTGTTCTCCTTGATATATTCGCAGGAGTCCTTCTACCCCTGTTATACGCCATTGTTTCTTATGATCGAGGCTGTTGGACGCGATTTGGGGTTGGTATACGAGTTCGAGGCGTTTATCTTTTAGGGCACTGCGGAGAAGAGCCTCCATTTCGATCCGTTTCTTGCTCGTTACACCACTGTTTCCGGCGACCAACCGATACTGACCCCTACCTAACGTTTTCGCTTCGTACATCGCCGCGTCCGCGAACCGAATCAACTCTTCCGTGGTTCGACCGTCAAAAGGATAAAGGGCAATTCCAACGCTAGTACCAATGAAAATGTCCAAGGTATCGATTTTGAAGGGTTCTTTGAAACTGTCGAGGATCTTCTGGGCGACTGCGCTGGCATCTCTAGTCTTTTCTATAGATTCTAGAATAATGGTGAACTCATCTCCCCCGAGACGGCATACTGTATCCTCTTTTCGTAGGAGGCTAGTGATTCGTTTCGCTACCTGAATCAACAACGCGTCTCCTACCTGATGACCGTACCCATCGTTTACGTTTTTAAAATGGTCCAAATCCATATACAACAGCGCAATCCGGCTTTTTCTTCGTTGGGCTCGGGCAATGGCGTTACTCAACCTATCCCGGAAAAGGGCCCGGTTGGGAAGGCCCGTGAGGGAATCGTAGTAGGCCATATAGTTCAACCGTTCTTCGATACTTTTCAGTTGCGTGATGTCCAGAAAAAAGCCAATATGAAGATCCTTCATGGTTTCCATATTGAACCAGATAGGTCTATGAGTTCCATCTTTATGGGTACATTCTATTTCTCCCTCCCAGCGTTCTTCTGACTTGATCTTTTCCCAAAACATGCGTAAGGGTAATTCATCGATCTTTTTGCCTAAGAGTTCTTCTTTTTCGTACCCTAGGATACGAGTAAAGGCAGCATTCGTTTCCTGAATGACCGTGTTTGCATCGACGATTAGGAACCCTTCGCTCATATTCTGTATGATATCCCTATAGAGTCGGAGTTCCGCTGTGCGGTTTTGTATTTCCAATTCGAGGGATTGATTCAAATTATCGAGGGATTTAAGAAGACGATGGGTACTGAAGAAGATCGCTAGAATGAGAGCTGGTACTAAAAGAAAGAGGAAACCGAACACTCGGATCGATCGAAAACTTTCCGAATACATTCCCCTTGGCACGGACACGGAAAGGATAAACCTATGCTCGCCAAGGCAATCGGGGATTTCTTTCGATACATGGATGTTTTCATCCATAACAACAAGATGCGGTTCGTTTGGAAGGAAACGTTCACCTTCGGAACGGATCCGAATCTCAACGGGAAGACCTGCCAATTCCGAGAGATCCTGTATCAAACCCGTATACAGCTCCTTGCCAAAGATAAACCTTCCGATATTCGGCCCTATGCCGTTGTTTTGGGTGACCACCTGAGAGGATAGAATCACGGGTAGATCTCCAAACAGGTAGAGGCCTGAGAGAACAGGCGATGGGGAATAAAATGGCCCACCTATTTTCAGAGCATTTGCAGGCCAGGGTACATCCTTCCCCGATATATGGAAACTATACAGAAGGTTCCCCTCTGTTCCATAAATCCCCATGAAGTCGATTCCAATATTCTCTAGTACTTCGGAAGTGAAATTTTTCTCGCAAAATCTTGGATTCTTGCCGCGAATATAGTTCCACGTTTCATCCCATTGAGCATAGTCTTTCGTTGTGGATTCGATGGTTCGAATTTTAGAGCGAATGAGGGTCTCCACTCGGCCAAGACTTTTTATTGCCTCTTGTTTTTCGATTCGAGTGAACCTAGCTTCGGAATATAGGATGTAGCTAATGAGAAAGGCACAGGAAACCAGCGCGCTAAGGAACAATACAAAGATAGCGGTATTGTACGGACCCAAAACTTTTTTCATATCTGCCGATACATATAATCGTATATAAAGAAGAGCGATTTTCAAGAACTTTCACTATATGGTGGTGGTCTCAGGGCGAGCCACCAATAAAGAGTCCCTTTCGCTCACCGTAAAAACGCTTTGTACAACTCCCGGTAGGCTTGGATCGTTTGGGGATCCGGACCATCAAAGGCAGCGAAGTCCTGGATGGTAAGGAGGGGTTGCATCAGATAGATAGGGGGAGCCACTCCGGTTAGACCGTCATATGCACGGGTGCCACTTTCAACTTTTTTCACCTTGCGTATGCTGGCAGGACTTTTATTTTCGGCCGTGTCGTGAGTTGATCCGATATTTTCGATGTGCGAAAGGCCGATCATGTGGCCAATCTCGTGACTGAGGAGCCCCTCGAGGTAGTAGGAGTCGGGTTTGCGGGTCCTTCGGGTGGTAAACCGGGCGACGGCCATGTTAAAGATGATATCCGACTCCCCGATATTCCCCTCCTGATCAAACCAGTTCTGGCAGTAGGCCACGTGCTTTATCGGTAGCTCAGGGGGCCATTTAAGAAGGAAGGATACGGTGTTCTTTCCATCCCTCCGTAGCCCCGCTCGGTTCCGCCCTTTGTACACGAACTCGAAATGGGTCGCTTCCGACCACCGGTCAAAGGTCTCCCGCACCGTGACCTCGGTGAGGTCGGAAGCTTCCGGGTTCAGGTAGTATTCGATTATCGGTTGGAGGCGCCGGTGAACCCTTGCGGGTTCCGCATGATTTCTGTTTCTTGTTGCAAGATTGAATAAATCCTGTACTTCTGGCGCGTTTTTTAAGCCACACCCTGTAAGACAAACCGCAAGGAGGATAGGGAACAGGATGCGGCGTATGGTTCGGGTCATGCTTTTACGCGCCCGCTTTCCTGTGCGCGGGGGAGCGGGCGAAAAAGTTTATCGGAACCATAGTACTGGTTTGACGTTGGGTAGAGTTGGATCATGCCATATTCTGATAGTACTCGCGTTGTTTAGCCACCTGTACCCTAAAACACTGATATAAGCACCCGCTGTGGACAATCCAAATGAAGCAAATACTTCACCGCTGGCAGAGTCCTTTCCACAACGCAAATAGATTGTTTTATCTGCGGGTGGATTGTAAAAACTTTCAGTAAAATAATCAACTTGCAATAGCACGCCTTTTACGTTGGTGTCCGGAACGTTAAAACTAATACCGTCATTATAGTTATTTCCCGTTACACGTGTTAATGTTGATTGAGTTTCATTCTCTACGATCTTGACAAGTTTATCATCTATCTGCGTTTTCGTGTAATACAGTGTCGGATCAAAGTCCGCTCCCGATCCCCCTGTTCCTTCGGTTCCCCCGCTATCACCGCCTAAATTGAAGGAACTCGTGACGAGTACCATTGTCGCGGCACCCAGTACGAAACCGGCTACCAGGGACACAACAATCCATTTTTCCATCGATTTCATACGTTCCTCCTAAAATGTAAGGAAAATCATGGAGCGTTTTAGGGACGCCCCGTGTATTGTGGCAAGTAAAATTTTCACGAGAAACGATTAAGGAGCGCATCCGTGTAAATACGTAGAAAAGAGTGAAACCCCTGTGATTTTTCACTCGCAGGTCTCTTTGGAGGAATCTGGAGGGGTTGGTGGCCTCATACCCCTCGGGAATCGAGGGCTATTAGGGAGTATCCGCTGATTCCGGAAGCAGGGAATAGGTACGGCACAGGTTGAACAGCTCGATCTTGTTGTCTACGCCACATTTGTTGTAGATATGGAGCAGATGCGACTCCACGGTGCGGAGGGAAATCCCCAACTGGGAAGCAATATCTGGGTTACTTTCGCCCTTCAGGCAAAGATCCACGGTCTCCATTTCCCGGGTCGTCAGTTTGAAGGTCTGGATGAATCGTTTCCGGTCCTGGTTTTCCCGGGCGAACACGAGGTACCCGTCCGGTTCCTTCACGGATTTACAAACCTTGTAAATTACCCCATTCGCATGGAGCGTACCTTTGGGAGTGCGGAAATCGAGAGAGATGCTCTTTCCCCGGAATCCGTTCCGCCGCACGTCCTCTATAAGGTTTTCAAGGCAGAGCGATTCATTCGCTTAATGTGGAACTCATCATCGAGGAGGAACACGAAATCACCGAAATTTTCAAGTATCTCTTCCAGCATTACTTCGGGAGTAGGCCCCAGGAAGTCATACCAGTACAGAGCGTACCACAGTCCCGCGACGTAAAAGACCATGGTTAAGGCACCGAGGGGTGGGATACACAATGAAGAACCAGAACCAGAAGGAGTCGTAGGCGGGTAATAGTTTCCAGGTAGTCCCCAGCCGTTCAAACCGGTCGAAAACAAAGCGGGAAAACCAGGTGGAAGCGATAACCACGGGAGCAGGAACATATAGGAAGAACAATCCCCATTTAGGTAACGGGATACCTGTGTATCTAAAACAGAAATGCAGGTGCAATGCGAAAAAAGGAGCGAATCCAAAGGAGGAAATCCTATACCAGAAACGAGCTTCCTGTTCCACAGATGAGCCATAGGTTAAGCTCGCGGACACGAGGAACCACGCGAGGGATACGGTCATGAAGAGGAACAGTCGCCTCTCCGTTTTTCCTGCCAATCCCTGCCACGCGGCGAGTCCCAGGAACAGGCACCCCATTCCGATCGCGGTAGCTGAAACGGCGTACCCACTCATACGTCGTTAATTATACAACGGCAGGATCATTTGCCCTCGTAGGATCGGTTCAGCAGGGAAACACGGGAAGTTTCTCCAGATAGATGAGATCTTCCCCGCTATAGCCCGCTTCTTCCAGGAGCACCGCCGCCTTAGCGATTACTTTACAACCGGTCTTGGTGAGCAACGCTTCCAGCCCTTTGATGGAACCTCCGGTGGACACCACGTCGTCCACGATACAGACGTTTCGGCCCCGGATCCGTTCCACGTCCGGTCCGTCCAGTACTAAAAGCTGTTCCCCCGCCGTGGTGATGGACTTTACCTTCTCCACCACGGGGTTTTTCATGTAGGACTTGAGGGACTTCCGGGCCACGATGTAGTTCACCTGCAGGAGTTCAGCTAAACAGTGGGTTAGGGGAATAGCCTTCGCTTCCGGACAGACGAGAACGTCGATCTCGTACCGGGGAAGGGCGGGATGCTCGTACAAAGCTTTCGCGGTACGCTCGATCAGCTCCGTGTCTCCTAACATGACGAAACTGGCTATCGCTAGATGATCGCTCACCTTAATAATAGGAAGGCGTCGCCTGAGACCGGCCACGGTGAGAGTGTAGAACTCTGGTAACGTACCGCTCATAAGTACCTCCTTACGCTTTCAATCATCGAACCACGCCCAGTCGCCGGGTCGCCGCCTTAGCTCCACGCGTTCCGGGCGCGGTTCACACGTACCCACGAGTGTTATAGCCCGAAGATCAACTTCACGATGATTCCCGCGATCATTCCGAAGAAGGGATTGTACTTAGCCGTGATCACCACCGTGGCGCCGATCACCATCCCTTGGGGACCAAACCCGAAGGGGCCTTTGAACGCGCCCGCTTCCGCTATAGCGGAGGCGATGTTGGTGGAAAAGGTAACGAACGCGCCGAGCACGAAGAGGAAGCCGGTGATGCTGGACTTATGCACGAACTGGCCGATCACGGGAAGGAGCTTCAAGAGCAGGATCACCGCCATGATCCCCATCATCAGCACGGAAGCGAGGAGTGGGTCGGGAGCCGTCGCGGTACCGGAGATGATGGACTCCACGGGCCCTCCTCCGAGTAGGGTAGATCCCATGTCGGCGAGGGAGGAGTAGATGGACAGGTGGTCAATATTGGTGTCTACCCCCGCGATGCTACCGGTAATCTTCCCGAAGGAAATGTTAGCCCCGATATTGAGACAGGCGATGGAAAGAGCGCCGAGCACGATGTTCCGGTTCTTCCAGAACTTCCATTCGATGTTCCCGAAGTGGAACCGCTCATGATCCCGGTCGATGTGGGGAATGTCCACGGAGAGGTTGTATTTCTGCCGGAACACGGGCATGTATCGGAGAGCGATATACACCGCCGTGGAAGCGGCCACCGAAATAATGATCGTTTTCGCCAGATCCTTCGTGAGGAACCACACCGCTAGTCCGACTACGAGAGACACGGATCCGCTGTAGTATTCGGACTTTAATAGTTCGATGGATACGTTGGCCAGCATGATCCCAACCCCCGCCATCATGGAGAACATGATCACTTTCCCGATGAAGGCCACGATCAGTTCGTTCCATCCTAAAAGAGAAGGAATCAACAGGATGAAGGCGCCCCAGAACACGAGGGAAAGTCGCTCACGAACATTGGTACCCATGGTTCCCGCTAGGGTAATGGTTTCAGCCTGGAAACTGATGGTAGCGACGGATTTGAACACGAGGGAGCCGATGATTCCGATGATGAAGGCTACCGCCGTGGGGAAGGCGGCGAATCCGAAGTTCAGGGCCAGAAGCCCCTGGGGGATCCCGTTAATAACTACTGCCAGTGCGGTGAGAAGGTTGGCGATAAAGTCGTTCATGTGTGTTCCTTAGGTTAAGTTAAAAGGATAAAGTCGGCCGAAAGCCGACAAGATTTTGTACCATACTTACCCGAACCTACGCAAGGTGGTGGTTTAAAACCTCAAGGCGCTACCGCCAAGCTTGGCAGGAACGTGGTGAACCAGGGGACGTAGGTGCAGAGGAAGAGAACCGCCAGCATGGCGGGCCAGAGCACTAACATCG
>Ga0067045_1031204_pt1 | contig 12899 bp, 15 predicted proteins | sample TerdegcTABiofilm_FD_59184 | JGI IMG/M metagenome (GOLD analysis project Ga0067045, IMG submission 59184) | Combined Assembly of (Gp0054472, Gp0054536) Wastewater bioreactor microbial communities from Singapore -Terephthalate degrading...
CTGTCATAGACAGTTTGTTGCCCTGGTCGGATGCATTGCCGACTGACTGCCGCATGCCCCAACATTCCTCTGGATGAGAATACCCCAAATCTTGCTTGATGTACAGGTGTGCCATATTTGACGCTTACATGGCAAAAGCTTAAAAGCATTTTGTTAGGCTCTGATAGCAGGAATTAGAAATTTGCGTTTATAGATGTGCTTTAGAACCATGAAAAATTATATACAACACAGCGATATCGCATTGCTTAGAACGTAATTTTTATGCCTTTCTGTTAAAGCATTACCTCGCATATAGGCAGACGAGGTCTGATTGCCTATTCAGAAGTACCTTTTTTCTGTTTCATTTTGTACATAAGACATTCTTAAACGAACGAGGGGCTATACGCCCAAAGAGGAAACATAATATGAACTTACCAAACAAATTGACAATATTAAGAATGATATTGATACCAGTTTTTATTATTCTTTTAATGAAAGAGTATTATTACGTGTCGGGAATTCTCTTTATTGCAGCTTCTATTACAGATGCCCTGGATGGATATTTAGCAAGAAAATACAATCTCATTACGGATTTCGGCAAGACAATCGATCCTCTGGCTGATAAGCTTCTGATTACATCAGCTTTGATTTGTTTAGTGCAACTAGGCAATATTGCGGGATGGCTTGCCATAGTGATTCTGGCGCGAGAATTTATAATTACCAGCTTAAGATCTGTTGCGGCTAGAGAAGGCGTAATCATTGTTGCAGAAAGATCGGGAAAAATCAAAACAGTATTGCAAATGTTAGCCTTGTCGGTTATTTTGCTGCGCAATTGGCCTTTTTCAATTTTTACCGATTTACCTATCGGAGATTATTTACTTTGGCTTGCTGTAGGCATGACCTTGTATTCGGGAATTGACTATATTATAAAAAATAAAACATTACTTCTGCCAAAAAGTTCAAGAATGAAAAACAGCCCAATATTCAGCACTATAGCAAAAGAAAGCTGAATATAGGGCGTTTATTGATATACAACTATTGTATCAAGAAAAGGTAAAAATTTATAGCACGGCCTGCCTGATAACCCATCTAGCCAGAGCAGAGCCTATTTCATCGCCATAAAGATGCTTGATGCGGCCATGTTATCTAGGTGACACGGCCGGTATGCGCCGCAAAGCGAGGAGTGATTCTGGTGACAAAAACAACGATTGTTGGGGCCGGTAGTTGGGGCACGGCTTTATCATATTCATTGGCATCCAACAAAAAAAAAGTAACCCTCTGGGGCAGAGTAGAGGATGGAATCAATGAGGTAGCAGAAAGTAGGCAGAATCCCCGTTTCCTTCCCGGCGTTATTTTGCCGCAGGAAGTAGAAGTGTCCAACGATCTGGAGAAAGCCCTTGCCGGAGCAAAAAATGTTGTACTGGCTGTGCCCTCTCATATCGTACGGGAAGTAACGCATAAAATTGCCGGTTTTTTAGAGCCTGGCTGTATCGTTATCAACGTAGCCAAGGGGATTGAAACGGAGACCTTACTGCGCTTGTCTCAGGTGATTGAAGAAGAGCTCAGCGGTAAAAACACTCATATTTCTGTCTTATCCGGACCCAGTCATGCCGAAGAAGTCGGACGTGGCGTCCCCACAGCTGTAGTGGTGGGCGCTAAAACTCGCCAAGTAGCTGAAAAAGTACAAGATCTCTTTATGTCTCCGCTTTTTCGGGTCTATACAAACCCTGACCTGGTGGGAATCGAATTGGGTGCAGCTTTGAAAAATATCATCGCCTTGGCTGTTGGAATCACGGAAGGTCTGGGCTATGGTGATAATTCAAAAGCGGCACTGATCACTAGGGGTTTGGCGGAAATCGCCCGTTTAGGTGTGGCGGCCGGAGCGAACCCGCTGACCTTTGCAGGACTGACGGGTGTGGGTGACTTAATCGTAACTTGCACCAGCATGCACAGCCGTAATCATCGTGCTGGTATCCAGATTGGGCAAGGGGTTCCCCTGGATGTAGTCCTGGAGCGGATGGGTATGGTTGTGGAAGGTGTGAGAGCTACCCAGGCAGCTTATCGCATGAAGGATGTTTATCAGGTCGCGATGCCTATCTGCGAGGAAACATACAATGTCCTCTTTAATAAAAAAGACACCAAAGAAGCGGTCATGGATCTGATGCTACGTCAACGCACGCATGAGGTCGAAAAAATTGTGATGAATCCACCTTCTTAGCCAAGTGGATCAAGCTTTGACGTGTTTCTCGGATGTGCTGGCGTAAAAACCTCACTGTTGAATTATAAAGTAGCTAATTTATTGGAGGTAAATTCTGTGTCCTTGCAGGACTACAATTAGCTTTTATGCAAGATAACTGAATAATTGAGTGTTATGTCGAATGGGCGTAGGCTGCAAGGAAAACCTTGCAGCCTACGCCTTTTCATTGTCGTTTTTTGCTGGATACGAAGGAAAAACAACAGCTTTTGTTGTTAAAAGGAAGCCGTAATATCGGGAAAAGACAGCATTAAAAAATTATTTTTCCAAAACCCTGTATTTCATCCTTCTCATTTTAATGTATAGGGCGAGAGGAGAGGAAGTTCTATGAAAAGGAGTGCTGAAACCTATAAGGCTGTAGAAAAAGCGTTTTGCGCCTACATTAAAATTGTAATAACTCGTTCGTCACAGGGATATTTCCGCGCCCAATACAAGCATTTCAGCAGAACCATTCCCTTGGAGGAAGTGGAGGAAAGCAACTTATGCGCCGAAGCAGATATAGATATCAATATTTCTGTTTTCAATGGGGACAAGCTGGATGAATACATCGAAAATGAAATCCTTTCTGCGGTTATCAGCACCCTCAATTCAAAGGACAAACAACTGCTCTACATAAAATATTACGAGAATAAAACCGACTATCAGCTTTCCCTCATTTTCGGCGTGACGCAACAGAGCATCACTGAGCGGAAAAACCGGATTCTGAAGAAGCTGAGAAATCGGTTTCAGATATGAACCAGCCATCTTCTTTCTAATCCGTGCCCCCCCTTTCCGTGAAAGCCAACTACTTTTACGGAAAGGAGGAAAGGGCATGCCGGAAATACTGGATTTAATCGAAGCGGCCCAGCATGGTAACGATCGTGCGATGGAAAGCCTCATCCGACAGTTTGAGCCGTTGATTATCAAAAAATCCTGCCTGTTTGGGAAACTGGACGAGGATTGCAGGCAGTATTTGACGTTGGAATTCATATTGGCGGTACACAACTTTGACCTAAAGCGGTTTGACTAATAAACAACTATAAGGCTTGCAGAAAAAGATTCTGTAAGCCTTGTTTTTTGTCCTGTATTTTTACAAGGCTTTTTCAATGTATAAGGCGAGAGGGCAAGAAAGCTTCCCCCTTACGGTCTTTGATAAGTGAATAGGTGTCTTTCCGGCACGTTCCCCGTATGCCCTGAAAAGGGAGGCCAGATTGCAGGTACGCCAAGACCACCTGTCCGGCGTCAGTCCGGATCACAGCCGATGTATCCATGTTGTCATGGATTGGATAAGGTAAGGTGCGAGCGATCAATACCCGCGCAATCAATAAATGTCGGCTGCATTTAAGGTAAAACATACGGAGGGATAATGATACTTCCGTCCAGCCACAGTCCGAGCGTGATAAAACCGTCGCAGGCAATGGGGGCGGCCCGTCAGTATGGGGGGAGGTGAAATTCCTATGAGGACGATCAGCCGCCGTCCGCCGGATAAGCCCGTAAAACGATAGAAGCAAAACAGAATGCAGGTTAAGGTGCGCACCTTGGTGTGAGTTTATGCGTACCCAATTATGGGTGCGCCCCTGTTGCCTGCATTTTATTTCCCGAGCAGAAAGGGGCTGATACCTTGCTGAAAAGCAATGAAGCATATAAGCTGATCTTTCAGGAATACCCGGATGTGGTCAGTGTGGAGCAAATGTGTGAAATGCTTGGCGGTATCAGCACAAAAACCGGATACCGCCTTTTGCGGCAAAACCAGATTAAGCACTTTAAGATAGGCCGAACGTACAAAATCCCCAAGCTTCATATTTTCGAATACCTGGCGGTCGTGCAGGAATCCGATGCGTAAAACATCGCTCGCACCTTTGCAAGTTGTTTTGGAGCCTGCTACACTAAACCCGTCAATGGTAGGTGAATATGGACTGTTACTGATTTAAAGGAGGCAAGAATTCATGGTAACAGGACACCTGCGAGAAAAAAACGGCTATTTCCAGATGATCCTCACCTACAAGGATATGGACGGAAAGCGCCAAACCAAGTCCGTCAGCACGGGACTTCCCGTCAAGGGGAATAAAAAGCGCGCCGAAGCGCTGCTTTGGAAAACCAGGCAAGAGTTTAATCCCGACACGGCAATGAGTGATAAAAACGCTTTGTTTGCAGTCTTCTTAAACAAATGGCTGCAGGAGGTTATCGGCAGAGTGGACGCTGACACCTACGCCCTTTACGCGTACGATGCCAAAACCTTCATAATCCCTTACTTTCAGGACACCGCCGTAACGGTGGCGAAAATAAAGCCTGGGGACATTGAGGGCTACTATCAGTACGAGAGAACAGAAAAAAACGCCTTGAACACCGCCCTGCTCCAATATCACGAGGTCATCAAAGAAGCCCTGGCCTACGCCGTGGAGCTTGAGCTAATCCGGGATAATCCGGCCGACAAGGTAAACCCGATCTCCGGCGAGGTGCGGATACTGTTTACCGACTTCCTGCTGGAATGGCTGGAGATGATCAAGCACAATGTGGAAATGACCACCTACGCCTCTTACGCTATGTGCATCAAGAGCTGCATTATTCCTTATTTTAAGGAGTTCAAGCTTACGTTGAAGGATGTTACGCCCAAGCACATCCAGGACTATTATCAGTACGAGCTGAACGAGAAAGGCGTGAGCGCCTGCACGGTGATCCACCGCCACGCCAACATTCGCAAGGCCTTGCAGTACGCTTACAAGGTGGGCCTGATCGCCTTTAACCCCGCCGACCGGATCGAGCGGCCCAAAACCGCAAAATTCGTGGGCAGCATTTACGATGCCGGGGAACTGGAAGCCTTGTTCGCCGTGGTGAAAAACAAGCCGATAGAGCTGGCCGTTATCTTGGGCGCGTTTTACGGATTGCGCCGCAGTGAGATCGTGGGGCTGAAATGGGAAGCCATTGACTTTGAAAAAAAGACGCTGACCATCAAGCACACCGTAACCGAGGTAAGGGTGGACGGAAAAGCCATCATCGTGGAAAAGGACCGCGCCAAAACCAAGTCCAGCCATCGCACCCTGCCGCTGGTAGAGCCCTTTGAAAAGCTTCTCCGGCGGCTAAAGGAAGAGCAGGAGCGCAATCAACAAGTATGCGGAAAAGCCTATTGCCGGGAGTATCTCGGCTACATCTACGTGAACGAGTTGGGAGAACGGATCAAGCCGGGCTATATCACCCAGAATTTCTCGCTCACGCTGAAAAACCACGGTTTGAAGAAAATCCGTTTCCACGACCTGCGCCATAGCTGCGCCAGTTTGTTGTACGCCAACGGAGTCAGCCTGAAGGAGATCCAGGAGTGGTTGGGGCACAGCGATATTTCCACCACCTCGAACATTTACACCCACCTGGATTTCAGCTCCAAGGTCGCTTCGGCCAACGCCATCATCGGCGTATATCCCTCCTGACATCCCTCCAAATCGGGCGGAATGCCAGGTAGAAAGGGCGATGAGAGCATTGCCAATATGCGCTAAAACGTGTCATGTGGCGGTATGCCGGGCGGCAAACAGAAGGCGCCGCCAGAAAAGAAAAAAGCCCTCAAATCCGCTTGTATCGCGGCTTTAAGAGCGATTGTTTCTGGTGCCGATGGCCGGAGTCGAACCGGCATGGAGGTTATCCAACGGTTTTTGAGACCGCCGCGTCTGCCAATTCCGCCACATCGGCAAGTTTATTTCAATTTCCCTCTCCATAATCCATCTCTGGAATTTGGAGGGATATGGTGGAGGGATATGAAAAACCATAGAGACTATTCAATTATCAAGAACCCGGCAACCACGCGGGTTTGAGAGCCGCCGACCGGTCGAAAAGGGCTTTTTACGCACTGGATTTTGAGACCGCCGCGTCTGCCAATTCCGCCACATCGGCATATAAGTTTTCAGCAAGATTTATTCTAGCAGAAAAGAGATATGCCGTCAATATGCCAAAGGCAGTAAGATGTCTTCTAGTGCCATATTTTACAGGATAAGCTGCTCCGAAATACTTAACTAAATGAAGGATTTAACAGGTATAATGTCGAAAAACATATTGATAAGTGAACGGGATAAGCATGATAATTACCGTGCATTGTTTACAGGTTCTGTTTCCCTGTTCATGGTTGCCCTTCGCAGAGGAGGGATGGAATGCAACCGGCCGATGAGATCCTCATCGAGAGAAGTAAAAACGGGGATATGGATGCCTTTGAGCAACTCGTCCACCGTTATGAGAATAAAGTTTACACTGTGGCATACCGTTTTATCGGCAATCACGCTGACGCGTCCGACCTTGCTCAAGATACTTTTTTAAGGCTCTACCATGCCTTGCCGAGTTTCCGGGGAGAGTCCAGTTTTATGACGTGGCTATACCGTATTACCGCTAATGTTTGTCGCGATGAGATACGCCGTCGGCAAAAATACCACTTTGTGTCTTTGGATAATGAAACGGAAAATAACGGTGATCATATCATGTCGCGGGTATCCGGTCGAACTCCTTCACCTGAGGAAGTGGTTGAGCAAAAAGAGTTTAATGGCATGATCCAGGAGTGTATTGACAGTCTTAATAAAGAGCACCGCTTGATTTTAATAATGCGGGAAGTGCAGGGCTTCTCATACGAAGAGATAGCCGATATATTAAAGTGTTCCTTAGGCACGGTTAAATCCCGCTTAAGTCGTGCCAGGCAGGCGTTTAAAGAAAAATTTAACGACCGTAGGGAACTTTAGGGCGGCGGCTCGCGTCTAGCTAAATAGGGGGGGATGAGAGATGCAGTGCCTGGAAGTTGAGGAACTGCTTTCTCCTTATCTGGATGAAGTACTTGCTCTGCCGGAAAGTGAAGACGTTACTTCTCACTTGGCTGTTTGCGCAAGTTGCCGGGAAAAATATGATGTTCTTAAAGAAACTGTTAATTTCATAAAAGACTTGCCGGAGGTAGAGCCGCCCCCTGGGTTCAGTGCCCTGGTCATGAGCAAGATTGCGATACCGACGCGTGAAAAAGCCGGTTACGGTGGCGTTTTTATGAGCTTCAGAAAGAGCGGTTGGCTGCGTGCGTGCTCTTTTGCCGCCATGTTCGTTGTTATACTTGGAATAACCACATTGATGTATGGAATGCCGAACCAGTGGTACCAAAGGATATCTTCATTATTGGTTCATGAACAACAGAATGAGCCGGCGCCGGACAGTGAAACAAAAAATGATGGAAGTGCAGATACAAGTGAAACTGGCCCCAAAGAGGATAGTCCGGCGCATAAGAATGAGCCAAGTAATGCTCCGGGGTCACCAGCCGGATTACCCGTTGTACCACAAAAAATGGCCGAAAAAGAAGAAGCAATTATTACACAAGTTGCCTATGGTAATATTCCGGCTTCAAATAAGAAGTTGAATAACTTGGTGCTGGATGCCACTCTAGCCCTGTCAACAGAAGATCCGTCTGACGTGCCGGAAAAAATTGCCAACTTGGCTGATGACAACGGGGGTTACTTGGTGCCGGGCGGTTCTCAGGAGGAAGGAACGCTAACCGTCAAGGTGCCTGCGGATCGGTTTAATTATGTGCTAAGCGGCATCAGGGAGATGGGTGACGCTGACACGAGACGAGTTGCGGGTGAAGATGTCAGCGGAAAAATATCAAGTTATGAGAGTAATATTAGAGATTTGGCGAATGAAGAAAGAATACTCCAACAAGCGATGGGAAAGGCCGCTCCTCTGGCCGAATCGGAAGTAGCGCAGGCACGGCTTAACAAGGTGCAAACAGATATGGAACAACAGAAGAAGTTGTATAGTAAATTGTTGACTGATACACAAACTGCCACTATCAAAGTAAACCTGAGGTAATTTTTATTGACGCCTTATTTTGAAAACAGTATTTTTTCTTGTCAGTCGGAGATATAATAGGTAAAATAGATTAGAAATATATTGTCCATGATAAGATATATTATGAAGGAGGGTTGTGAGATGGAAGAAAGAGTTCAGGAAGTTATTAATAAAGTACGGCCGTTTCTCCAAAGAGACGGCGGAGATGTTGAGCTTGTGGAAGTCGCTCCCGACGGGTTGGTTAAAGTGCGGTTGAAAGGGGCTTGCGGCGGGTGTCCGAGCGCCACAATAACCCTCAAGCAGGGTATTGAGCGGATGCTCAAGCAAGAGGTTCCAGAGGTAAAAGAAGTTGTATCTGTATAAAAGATTCTGTATTAAAGTAATTTAAAAAAAATTTGTCCCCACAATGGCCCGAAATAATGATTTAAAACAGCAATCCCGTACCACTTTGATAGTGATACGGGAACTCTTTTGACGCAGCCTCCTTTAATTGCCTGAGAAATAACGCTTCCTTCACAGTTGCTGAAATTGCTAAGATAATAATTGTTTCGTTAAAGCGGGAATCCCTGAACGTAAATGCCGTATCTCGCGTTGTTTTCTTTATACTTGTCGTAATCCATGAAGATGACTTCAAAAGTACCCGTATCACCTGGGGCAAGTTCGGTCGGTTCGAGGTTTGTGGTAAATGTTCGTGTCAGTTCCTGCCCATCGGCGTTCAACAGTTTGCCGTATACAGTCAGACTAGTTAGCTTGCGGTTGCCAGTGTTGGTGACTTCTCCCGACACGGTTAACATTGTAATTCCTTCAACGATTTTATTAACTTTTATTGTATAATCGTCTGTCAGGTCAATCCCCGGACGCACATTTGGAATGGGCAGAGTCACCGACGCTGTATCACTTTCAGGCGTCCATTCAAATGTGCCGCCCATGGCCCTGGCCAGCCCATCGATTGGTATCATTACCTGGCCGTCTACCAAAACTCCGGCACCTTCAAGTTTTTGTCCGTTAATAATTAGGTTTATCCCTTTTGTGTCCGCAAATACGCTTGCGGCACAGATAAAACTCAATACAAACACCGTCAGCAGGGTTTTTATCAAGCGCTTTCTCATCATGATCCCTCACATCTTGGTATTGTTAACCTGGTAAGGTGCTTTTAACATATCAGACGAAAAAACACCCGTTAATGTTCCATTTACTTAAAAAGCGGGCTCGAATTTTCAAGCCCGCTTCTAAAATACTTGAGTTTGTTGTTAATTTGATTATGCTTACTGCCTGTTTGCCACCAGGTTGTCGACCACTGTGGAATCGGCCAGTGTCGAGGTGTCGCCTAGTTCGTCAATAGCGCCGGCGGCGATTTTTCTCAGGATTCTTCTCATAATCTTACCGCTTCTGGTCTTAGGCATACCAGGCGCGAATTGAATCTTGTCAGGCGAGGCAATGGGACCAATTTCCTTACGCACGTGCGCGACAAGCTCTTTCTTGAGCGCGTCGGTGCCTTCCACGCCTTCCTTCAGCGTTACGTAAGCGTAAATTCCTTCACCTTTAATGTCGTGCGGGAAACCTACAACCGCAGCTTCCGCGACTGTCGGGTGCGCTACCAGGGCGCTTTCCACTTCCGCGGTGCCCATCCGGTGACCGGAAACGTTGATCACGTCGTCCACGCGGCCAAGCAGCCAGTAGTAACCGTCCTCATCCTTGCGCGCGCCGTCGCCGCTGAAATAGTAGCCGGGCTGCTGCACAAAGTAGGTTTCTTTAAACCTGTTGGGATCCCCGTATACACCGCGCATAATGCCGGGCCAGGGCTTCTTCATGCAAAGGTGGCCGCCCTCGTTCACGCCGGCTTCTTTGCCTTCAGCCGTAAGCAACGCGGGGACTACGCCGAAGAACGGATTCACGGCCGAACCGGGTTTCATCGGGTGCGCACCCGGCATCGGGGCGATTAAGTGCCCGCCGGTTTCGGTCTGCCACCATGTGTCGACAATCGGGCATTTTTCCTTGCCGATAACTGTGTAGTACCACATCCAGGCTTCCGGGTTAATCGGCTCGCCGACCGAAGCCAACAGGCGCAGGGAACTGAGGTCTCTCCCGTTGGGCCACTGATCGCCGTCCTTCATCATTGCCCGGATGGCGGTGGGAGCGGTATAGAAGACGTTTACGCCGTATTTCTCTACAATTTGCCAGAACCTGTCCGGCTCGGGATAGCTCGGCACACCTTCAAATATCAGGGAAGTAGCCCCTAATCCCAGCGGGCCGTAAACACAATAGCTGTGTCCGGTTACCCAGCCGATATCCGCTGTGCAGAAATAAACGTCTTCATCGCGAATATCAAAGAAGTACTTGACGGTCATCATCGCATAAAGATGATATCCCGCCGTGGTGTGCATAACACCCTTGGGTTTGCCGGTGCTGCCGCTTGTATAAAGAATAAAAAGGGGATCTTCCGAATCCATTGCTTCCGGTTCGCATATGTGAGAAGCTTTTGCCATCAAGTCGTCCCAGTATACGTCGCGTCCTTCCACCATGTTGCATTCTTTGTCTATTCTCTTGACCACGATGCATCTCTTGATGTCGGGACATTGGGTCATGGCGGCGTCGGCCACGTCTTTGGAACCAAGGAGTTTGCCGGAACGATAGCCAAAATTGTTGGTAATCAGTATATTGGCTTTGGCGTCCAGCATTCTGTCGCGAATCGCTTCGGCGCTGAAACCGCCGAATACGATGCAGTGGATGGCACCGATCCTGGTGCAGGCCAGCATGGCAATAGCCAGTTCAGGGATCATCGGCAGGTAGATGCCCACCCGGTCTCCTCTTTTAACGCCTTGGCTCTTCAGGACATTGGCAAATTTGCAGACTTCATGATGCAGCTGTTGATAAGTGTAAGTCTTGCTATCCTCTAAAGGCTCACCCTGCCAGATAAGCGCGGCTTTGTTCCTGCGCGGGCCGTCCAGGTGGCGGTCCAGGCAGTTGTATGATACGTTCAGCTTACCGCCAGCGAAATAGCGGACAAATATGTCACCTTCGAAACTGTATTCTTCAACACTTTCCCACTTCTTAAACCAAGTCAGGTTTTCTTCGGCCATCTGCGCCCAGAATTCGTTCGGGCTTTCGACGGACCTGCGGTACATCTCCTTGTACTCATCCAGACTTTTAATCCTGGCTTTTGAGACAAACTCCGGAGAAGGGTTGAAAACCCTGTTTTCAACCATCATCGATTTCATTTCGGCCATGTTTTCCCCTCCATAATAGTATTGGGTATTGGATGATTCTATCGGCTCTTAAGCACATTTCGACCGTTAATATATTACATCATTATTTTTAATTAATTAAGAAATATGCTTTTAGTTAACAGAATAAGCCCCCTAAATGCATTATGGACGGCTGAATGGTCGAGAATATTATTTGAAACGAAAAAAAACCGGGTGTGAATGGTTGCTGCGGGAGTGTGAAAGTAATAATTACCCCCTGGGCAGGGGGTAATTATTCAGGTTAAGCTATCGGATTTTGTGGCGTACTGGTGCCTGTTTGAAACCCGTATTGCGGGAAAACCGCCTGATAGCTGCCGGGCTGTGCCCCTGTTCTCTGATAGGCGGTAGTTTGCACCCGCTGCAACTCCTGGTTCCATTTGTTAAGATTCTGGTTAATATCGTTGATATTCGCTGTTTTGGGCTGATACCAGCCGCGGTTATTCATTTCGTTAAATATTTCGTGTTGAATTAGATATTCATCTCTTAAAATATTGATAAACGCTTCCTTCAGTTGCGGGCTGGATGCCTCAATGGCGGCGGAATTGCAGTTGTCGGCAATGTATTTTTCCATAACCAGGGAATCAGTTAAACGGTCTTTTTCTTCCAGCATTATTTCATCTCCTTAGAATTATCTTTGGCCGGCCAGGTTTTGTACGCTTCTTAAAATCGTTTCATAGTGGCCCCGGTGTCTGTCCGCAGCGGCAGAGTATATCTGCTGAAGTTTCGGGTCGGTGGACTGCTGGGCGCACGTCGCGTACTTGGCGATGGCCAGCGCTTCCGACCTGAGCAGTTCTCCCGTTTGGAGAAGCTCCATTTCCGTAATTTGAGTCATCGATATCCACCTCCTTATTCGGTTTAAAATAGTTTGGCCCAGTTTTATGAAAAAAATGCAAAAAAATTGACCCCCTTTACCTTGCTCCTTAAGAGAAAAACAGCCTGCTTTGTGTTGCAGGGAAAACCTTCCTTTTGTCGAAGTATTTTAGGGAAGAAGAATAGGAGGGATTCTTATTGGACTTAACATCGCTTTTATACGTTATCGTCGCGTTATTAATATTCTTTTTTGTTGTTAGAGTATTTAAAGGGATAATCAAGTTTCTCATAATAGCTTTGATTTTAGTTGTTTGCATCTGGCTTTATATGAAATACGGCTTTAGAATACCTATTGGCATTTAGCAGAAGAGGGGTCCAGAAGAGGGGTCAGCCCTTGACATTGGACAACTTAAATAGGTTAGCAGTCAATATATTTTTAATCATAAGGTTCTAGTTGTATTATCACCCCATTATTTGTTGCGCTTGTCCAATGTCAAGGGCTGACCCCTTACCCACTTAGGGCTGACCCCTTACCCACTTTCCTTTTTTGCCACCTGAAGAGGTGGTTTTCTTTTGAAAAAATTCATATAACTTTCATGAAAAACACAGACAACACTAAGATTATTTTAAGCAAACAATGTTACTATGAGAAAAATCCGTGGAGAGGGGCGCATTTATGAATATTCTGCATGATAAATTAAATGAACAAAATACGGCTGAACAGGAACAAACTGACGTTTACCTGGTACCCATTCTATTATACTAAAAGGCCCAAAAACTATCACACTCGCTCAACAAAAAAGCACCCTTGAGGTGCTTGAAAGCATAATTTAATGCAT
>Ga0067045_1031205_pt1 | contig 12896 bp, 11 predicted proteins | sample TerdegcTABiofilm_FD_59184 | JGI IMG/M metagenome (GOLD analysis project Ga0067045, IMG submission 59184) | Combined Assembly of (Gp0054472, Gp0054536) Wastewater bioreactor microbial communities from Singapore -Terephthalate degrading...
CCCATCAGGCAAAACCAAAACCGCTAAAAAGAACCAACCAAAACAAGCCGATGCGCCGATTCCCATGAATATACTGGAGTTTCACAGGCAATTCCCCGACGAAAAAGCCTGTCAGGAATATCTGTTCAAAACCCGATGGAGTAAAGGTTTTGTCTGCCCCAAATGCGAAAATCGCCAATATTCCTTCCATTCCAGGCGTTCTCTTTATCAGTGCAAAAGTTGCGGTTATCAATCATCCCTGACGGCGGGAACCATATTCCACAAAACCCGCACATCCCTTCAAAAATGGTTTGGTGCCATATTTTTCATGTCCATACAAAAAGTGGGGATTTCCGCACTGGCACTAAAAAGAATACTTGCCATCGACACCTACCGGACTATCTGGACCATGTGCCACAAAATCAGAAAAGCCATGTCCGCAGAAGATCAACAACAGGATATGCCCATAATCTCAGGGATTCCCAGTATATCGGGCATAATTGCCATTAATAACGAATTCCTGGGAAACACAAAGAGAGGTAGAAAGGGCTACGACGATAAAGAGACTGATTCAACGACACCACCCAACGATGATAATAAACCGAATTCAATGAAAATCCCTGACGGCGATAATGCTCCCAATTCAATTACAACCGCTGACGATAACAATGAAGTCAACTCAGTTTCAATCCCCGACGACGATGATCAAGGAAAAACCTTGCTTTCACTTTATATGGGATTGGAATACACTGAAATGAAAATTATGCCGACAGAAGTAATCGGGACAGTTTTAACTTCGATAGTGAGTGGGAATAAAAATAGTAGTAAAGCCGGTGCAAAAGATAATAAAAAGGCAGATGAATTAAGAACTTATAAATTTATTGATAATAGAATAAACTGCAATAAAACAAACATACAAAGAAATAAAAATAAATACGATATAAAAAATAAAAGCAGTGATTCATATTGGGTAAATATACTGATAAATAATTTGAGAACCAACCTTCATGGAACTTTCCACTGCATAGGAAATAAAAATTTGCAGAGATTTCTGGATGAATACTGCTATCGGTTTAACAGAAGAAATAATGAAGCAGAATGGTTTGATTTGCTCCTTTCCGCCTGCACTAAGACTAAAACCGTAACCTATAATGAGTTAACGGAGTTAAAAATATAATTAAAATAAAAATCCGTCTCCTGCCGAATTAAGATGAAGCTCGTTTCGGATTGATTGACAATCCCTGCAATTGTTGGTACCTGCCGGTATTCGCCCCGAATGTAGTTCCCGGATAATTCGTGAATAAACCTCATGACTTACGCCGTTTTTTGCCAAAACTCAGGTTTTATACCGGTTTCCAAAGATCCTGAAACAAAGCCTGTCCTGAACTGGTTTCAGGATTCAAAATGACGGTTTCATGCCGATTTCCTTAAAACAGAGCGTAACTACCGACCTATGTTTATGCGGCAGTTAGCCCCACAGATGGTATTATGGATTCTCTTATATTGCCTTATGGGAATAGGGATATAATGTTATATTTTATAAGTAAAATTTCTATGCAACACAGTTTTATAGTTATGGTATATATTCAGTCCTCTGGCGGAGAACCACGTCATCCTGAACTCATTTCAGGATCTATACAATATCTTGTGCATCAGATTCCGAAACAAGCCTGCCCTGAACTTGTTTCACGGGTTCGGAATGACGGGGGGACTGAATGAATACATAATTATGTTCTGTAACGGAGCGGGTTGGCATAAGTCTAATAAGATGAAAATCCCCCAAAATATAAAAATTCAACCTATGCCTCCATATAGTCCGGTATTTTTGCGTAAGCCCTGTTCTTATTTTCTCAGGGCCATTTCACCGCTGGATGAGAAGAGGGAAGAGGCGGTTTCCCCGGAGGAAAAGTCGTTGCAACTGTGATAGCCCAACAGGTTTCTTATGGAGCGGATCCGTCCCTCCTCGGAGTAGAGTCGGGGAAGGCGACGGCTCAGCCCGCAGAGAATCTCATAACTGATGGTGTCTATCCTTTCGGCTATTTCGTCCAGGGAAATCTCTTTATCTTTCTGTTTTCCGATAAGAACCGCCTCATCCAGGCGTTGTACACCAGGTACTTTGCTGACGTCAAGCATCACGTGATCCATGCAGACCGTTCCCACCATGGGGCAGGGGATTCCTCCCACCAGGACTTCTCCCCGGTTGGTAAGGAGTCTGCGGATACCGTCGTTATACCCCAGAGGCACGGTGGCGATCTTTTGGCCTGCCTCGGCGAAATAACGTCTCCCGTAGCTTATGCTCTGCTTTTGCTGAATCTCCTTCAAAAACGAAAGTCTCGCCTTGAGGCTGAGAATGGGCTTCAATTGTACTTTTTCTCTCATGGCGGGGTGGGGATATATGCCGTAGAGCATCAGCCCGGGGCGGACCATATCCAGTTTGAACTCCGGCAGATCTATAATTGTGGCGCTGGTAGCCACGTGTTTTATGGGAATATGGATTCCCTGGCTCTTCAGGTCGTCGATCACCTGCCGGAAGTTGTTCATCTGTTCGAAGACGTAGGTCTTATCCTGACTGTCGGCGGTGGCGAAATGAGTAAAGAGTCCTTCGATGTGGATATAGGGGAGAGCCCGGATCCGGCGGATAAGCGACGGGGCATCCTCATGGGCGACGCCGATTCTGCCCATGCCCGTATCCACCTTGACATGAATCTTGCAAATCTTTCTCCGTTTGAATGCTATTCGAGATAATTCCTCCGCCATTTCATAACTGCATACCGTCTGGGTCAGATCGTATTTCAGAACATAGTTTGCCTGATGGGGCATGAGAGGTCCCAGGATAAGAATGGGAATCTTAACACCCATCTTTCTCAGTTCTATTCCTTCATCCAGGACCGCGACCGCGAAGTAGTCACTGCCTTCCTCTTCCAGGACTCTGGCAACATCGTTGACTCCCACTCCGTAGGCATCGGACTTTATCACCGAGCAGATCCGGGTTTCTCCTCCCACGATGGATCTGACCGTGCGGAAATTCTCCCGCAGGGCATCCAGATTGACTTCCACCCATGCACCGGCATTCAGTTGTTCCGGAGAAATGTTTGTATAATCCATGCTTATACCCTCTTGTCGTTTTCTTCCTGTCGTCCCGATTCTTTATCAGGTTCTTGCCCTTATAGTACCTGTCCCTGTTTTTCGGTTCACGTCGTTATAATCGTTGTTTTCCGGTTTTATCCCACCGCCATTAATTCCGGGGATTCCCGGTAGGACAGTTGTTTGACCAACAGTTCTCCCGTCTTGTAGATGTCGCCCGCACCGCAGGTTATGACCAGATCACCGGATCTGGCGTAATTTTCAAGAAATGATACTACTTCATCCTTTCCGGGGATAAAATAGACTTCTCTTGGAGACTTGTCATTCTTTCGCACCGCTTCCGCCAGAAACTCGCTTTTGACTCCCACGATGGGGCATTCGCCGGCGCCGTAGAGATCGGTTAAGATCAGGGTATCGGCGTTATAGAAGGATTCGGCGAATTCGTTAAATAAGAATTTTGTTCTGGTGTATCGGTGGGGCTGGAAGACCAGAATCACCCGGTTTCGTCCTCCCGTTTTGGCTCCCTGCAACAGAGCCTGGACCTTGCCGGGGTTATGGGCGTAGTCGTCCACCACCATGATGTCGTTAATCTCTCCCAGTAACTGGAATCTTCTCTTGACTCCGGTAAAGTTGTAGAGGGCTTTCACTATCTCGTCAAAACTCAGACCCATTTCCATTCCTATGACGATGACCGAGAGGGCGTTTTTTATATTGTGATCTCCCGGCACTCTGAGTCTCAGTTCTCCCAGATATTGTCCTTTGTATATTACTCTGGAGGAGGATCCGAAATTTTTCAGCCGGATCTCCTCCGCCCTTATGTCCGCGTCGGTGGAAAACCCGTAGGTTACCATCGGTTTCTTTATATTGGGAACCATTTCCCGGATATGTTGATCATCGATACAGAGTATCGCTTTTCCGTTTTCAGGAATTGTTTTCAGAAAGTCATAAAAGGCTTCGGTTACTTTCCCCAGGGTTTTCTCGTAATCGAAGTTGAGGTGGGAATAGGGAGCCACATTGAGATTCACATCCACATCCACGCTGGTTACAACGATCCACCGGGGCGTGAGATGGAGGAAGGAGGCGTCGCTTTCGTCGGCTTCCACCACCATGTAGGGACTTTTTCCCAATTTGGCGTTGGACATTATTCCATTTAGCTGTCCTCCCACTACTATGGTGGGATCCACGCCGTTGATCTCCAGCATCATGGACATCATGGAGGAGGTGGTGGTTTTGCCGTGGGTTCCCGTAACGGCGATGCCGATCCGCTCCTTCATTATATATCCCAGCACCTGGGCTCTGTGCATAATGGGAATACCTGTTTCTCTGGCTCTTTTGATTTCGGGGTTATCCCAGGGAATGGCCGAGGAAACCACTATATAGTCCGCACCTTCCACATTTTCTTCCCGGTGTTCATGGTATATTACGGCTCCCATTTCCGAGAGGCGTTCGGTTAATTCCGAGGATTTGGGATCCGATCCGCTGACCCGGTGTCCCATTTCCAGCAGAATCCGGGCGACTCCGCTGACACCGATACCATTTATGCCGATAAGATGAAAATGTTTTCTCATGCCGATTCCTCTTCTTCTCACAGTAGGAATTTCACCGTCTGTTGTCTTCATATTGGGGGTTGATCCGGTGTTGATGGGGGGGCTGCCTTTGTAGAGAAGGGCAAAAACGATATATGAGGAGAAATGCCGATATTCTCTCGATTTCCCCTTTTGCTCTCAGTCTTCCCGTCGGGTTTGCGACTTCCTGTCTTCAACATCCAGCCTCTATTATAAGATACAATGTTTGAATTACACGGGGATTTCAAAAAGATTACAAAACGATAACAATTATATAAATCTTTAGCCCGGAGATCCACACCAGTGCCGGGTATGTAGCAAGTTCAAAATGAGGATTCCCGGTTATCGCCCATTATACCTGCAAAAAGGGTAAATCGGCACACCACACGGAAGGAGGTTTAAACCAATTATCGAAGTCTTCGTAATGGTCTGTTTCTGAGGGTATAACCGAAACAGGAGGTTAAATTTTGACGCTATCAAAAATAAAATTAACTAAATTTACCGCCTTCGAGGATCTGGAACTGAATTTTTCCCCCGGTCTCAATATTTTCGTGGGAGCCAACGGCACGGGTAAAACCCACATCCTGAAAACCGCCTATGCGGCCTGTGAAGCCGCTAAACCCGATATTCAATTTGCGGATAAATTGTTAAAGGTTTTTTTGCCTTCCGCCAATCAGATAGGCAGACTGGTCAAAAGGAGTAAAGTGAGTGATCGAACTTCCATTGAGGTCTTCAGAAATAATTTAAAATTAAATATATCTTTTTCCAATCATGCCGTTGATTTGGTAAAACATATAAAAATATCAGGAGATACGGATTGGAAAAGAGAACCCATCGAAAGTATATATATTCCTCCCAAGGATATGTTATCCAACGCCCAGGGGTTCAGATCCCTTTATAAAAAGAGAGAAATCCATTTTGAGGAATTTTTTGTTGATATTTTAGACCTTGCCTATACCCCCCTGCTCAGAGGACCCATGGATAAAAACAGAAGTAACCTGTTGAGAATATTGCAGGAGCAGATGGAAGGAAAAGTTCTGATAAAAAATGAAGAGTTCTTTTTGCGTAATAAACAGGGAAATCTGGAATTTTCTCTTTTAGCGGAAGGAATCAGGAAGTTGGGACTTTTATGGCTCCTGATTCAGAACGGTTCCCTCAGCAACGGTTCCATACTGTTCTGGGACGAACCGGAAGTAAATCTAAACCCGAAAATGATCGGAACCATTGTTGATATACTCCTGGAATTACAACGCAACGATACTCAAATATTCATCGCCACCCACGATTATGTGGTTCTAAAGGAAATCGATTTACGACAAATAGATACTGATAACATCAAATTTTATGCTTTATATAAAGATAGAGAAACGAACGAAATCAGATGCAATACTGTCGGCAGATTTATTGAAATCCATCCCAGTTCGATTTCCGAGACTCTTTCGGATCTTTACGATAGAGATGTACGAAAAACTCTGGGAGGGATTTCCCCATGACTGTGTTGATGGAAGGTAATCTGCAGTTTGACTTTTCAAAAGCCTTAAAAGCCCGAAGATTTGATGAGGAAAATTCTCACGGTTTGTCTCATTGTATGAAAGCGGTGGACTTCGTTGTGGAAACTGTGGACAAACTGCTTTTCATAGAGGTAAAAGATCCCCAGAATCCCCATAGCCGGGAAAAAGATAAAAACAGATTCATACGGAAATTTCAGGCGGAAGAATTAGATTCGGGCTTTGTTTATAAATACCGGGATTCTTTCCTGTATGAATGGTTATCTGAAAATCTACCCGATAAACCTATATACTATCTGTTATTGATAACTTTAGATCCTTTTGATCCTTTGCTTCTATCCAACAGAATTCAGAGCATAAAACAAAAGATACCTGCAGGGATACCGGAAAAAGTCAAAAATTTATGGAAAAAGCCGATAGTATATGATTGTCAGGTATTTAATATAAGCACATGGAATAAATATATTCCTCAATTTCCCGTCTGCCGTTTGCCTTAGAACCCCTTTTTTCCTGCACAGAGACTACCCTATCCGGGAAAATCGAGGAGGGGATAGAATCGGCTTCTGGAGACTCCTCCTACATACTTTCCGGGTATCTATTCAGTCCTACAACGAGTAACCACGTCATCCTGAACTTGTTTCAGGATCTATAGAACATCTTGTGATTCAGATTCCGAAACAAGTTCGGAATGACGGCAGAACTGAATGCCTACCTTTCCGGATAGATTCTTATAATGGCGTTTTATGTTCTCAGTCTTTAATATCCAGTCGAAAAAGGATACCCCTGCCTCTTTCCTCCAGAGCGTTGGGAAAAACAAAATCCCTGGTTATCTCCTCGAAACCGAATGCCTCGTGAAGTTCAATGGATACCCGGTTTTTTTTATTTACAAAATAATAAATTTTATCAGTTTTTTCTTTCAGCCAACGGATTCTTTCTTCCGTCAGAAGTCGGGCTATACCTCTCCTCCGGTATCGGGGCGATACAATCAATCCCAGCAGATACCACCCCTCGGGCGCCATATAAGAAGGGGAATTCTCCGGCGGTCTGAAATAGCAGGCTCGACCGAATCCCACCGGTTCATCCCCCACCTGGGCAACCAGCAGCAGAAATTCCCCCTCATCCCTTTTCAGGCTATCTTCCAGTCTTTTTATGATGGGGTTTATATCTCCCCCTTCTCTTTCCACCACTATTCCCGCTATGGAAAAAGCATCCCCCACCACCGCCCGGCGCAAAACCAGATTATCCGGCAGCCCCTGTCTTGCGGGTATTTCCCTGACATATTTTTCAAACATGCTCATTTTGTAAAACCTGCTTTTTCACATAGTGAAACAGTCGCAAATAAGATCCGATTTATACACGAGGTTTAAAATGAAAAATCACGCCGGAAAGAAATATTAACCGGGCAAGGGGGAGCAGAATCCGGTTTACCCTTTCCTCAATCCTGCTCCCGCCTTTAATCTATATTCCCGCTATTTCTCTGAAGAGGCGGAGGCGTTCCTTTACCCGGTCGGGGTCTAACTTGCCCGATGCGGTCTTTACCCGATATAACTTGCCGGGCAGTTCCAGTTGGTCAATATCGAATCCGCAGGCGAATTTGAACTCAAACTTCCGCTTATAAACCTTATCGCAGAATTTATTGATCCTTTCGGGATCCCAATCAATTCCCAACGCGGACAGTCCTTCCAGTATAATATCGGTTTTGTATATATTTCTTGCAAACAGACAGAGCACCAACGAATTCAATAACATCCGGAATTTGCTCTCTTCCACCAGTTTTGCCATCTGTTTTTCGAGAGGAATATCTTCCACTAACAGTTTCTGATCCAGGGAGTAGCCGGCGCTGTCCAGGTGAGAATGTCGCACGCCTACCGCCATCCAGTCCAGAAAAGCGTTTTCGCCGGTCATATAGCCGGGAGCCTCGTTCTTGCCGAAGACCATGGCCAGATCTTTACCGCCGTATTTGTTTCCGCAGAAATCCGCTCCTTTTTCCAGATCCGAATAAAATTGGTTATAATGGTCTCTCATCCGCCGCAGGACTTCCATGTAGGTTTTATCGTCGCCGAAGTGGAGTGCCAGACCTCCCGTTTCCTTATCGCCGATAATCCCGTGCTGGTAGGCATCGGTTGCCCATGCAAGCACAACTCCCACCGTTATGGCGTCCCATCCCTGTTTTTCGGTGATGTGGAGCAGTCTTAAAATATGTTCCGGGGATTTTATGGAGAGATTGGAACCCAGTGAAAATACCAGTTCATGGTCGTAGGAGACCTTGAAGGTTTTGTACATGTGTTCCTTGCCCTGGGAGAATTCCTCCCTCAGCATTCCTATATGGATACACCCGCACTGACAGTGGGCGCAGGCGATCTGCTGGATCAGGTGTTTTTCCGCAAAGGCTTCGCCGGAGATCTCTTCCGCATTTTCGAAATATCCCTGGGAGAAGTTGCGGGTGGGCAGACCTCCGATCTTGCTTAAAGGAACCACATTTACCGAAGTTCCCAGATCGTGATATTTTTTCATCTCACCCGATTCCACCACCGCCTTGTATATCTTGTCATAGATGGTCTTAAATTTCTTAAAATCCTGAATGGTTTCGTAGCGGGTTCCTCTGACCACCATTGCTTTCAGGTTTTTTGAGCCGAAGACCGCTCCCAGTCCCAGGCGTCCGAAATGGCGTTGGGTATCCACCGTAACCGCCCCAAACCAGGACATCCTTTCACCGGCGGGACCGATCCTCACGATGCTTGCCTTGCCTTCCCGGTCTTTTTCCGCCTCTCTCAGAATTCTTTCAGTTGCAAGAGATGATTTGCCCCAGATAGTCCCCGCCCGGCGAAATTCCACCTTATCGTCCTCAATGGAGATATACCCTTTAAAATCCAGCTTGCCTTTTATTACTATAGCATTAAGACCCGCGTTGTACATTGCCATAGCCAGACGTCCCCCTGCGTGGGATTCGCCCAACTCTCCCGTGAGGGGGGATTTGAACATGGCGACGGTCTTGGTGGAGACGGGATAAATATTGGAAAAAGGACCGATGGCGAATATGACGGGGTTTTCGGGAGAGAGGGGATCTATGGCGGGATCGCAGTGTTTATGAAGAAGTTCGGTGGCGACACCGGTTCCGCCCAGAAATTCGTCAAATAGTACTTCATCGGTATAAACCCGGCTGGTTTGGGTGGTAAGATCGATTTCCATGATTTTTTTATACATGAGATACCGCCTCCTCTTCCTTCATATCCACCATTCCGATGACGTGGTTGGGACAATACTGAACACAGATTCCGCAATGGCGACAGGGAATGGGGATTTTCTTTTCCCTATCCCACTGGAGACTGGCTATTAAACAGGCTTTGATACATTTCTGACAATGGATACATTTATCTTCAATAAGTTTGACTCCTCCGCCTTTTTCTCTTTTTATAAGAGCTCCCGTGGGACAGACGCTGGCACAATCGGGTTCAAGACAGGCATCACATACCCGGATGGAAAAAGCTCCCTCCAGTCCCGGATAGACCCGGACTCTCATGGCGGATTTTTCGGTGGTAAGAGCCTTGTAAAAACTTCTGGAACAGGCGAACATACAGGAAAAGCACCCTATACATTGATCCCGGTCAATCACCTGCAGTCTCTTCATAACAGATTCACTCCTCCCGGATAATTTTATCGTTTCAGGGGTTATAGTAACTCCAAGTAAAAATTTCCGAAATAGATCCTGAAACGAGTTCAGGATGACGGGGTTACCAAGTAAATTATTTTTGGGAACTACTATATATACCACCCTTTTAGGATTAGTCCTTTTTACCCCTTCCATTCAGGAGGAAAAAGATGAAAGAGAGAGGAAACAAGTAAGAAAAAAGAAGCAAGAGCAGGTAACATCGCCGATGAATGAGAAAGACCGGGAAGCGGGATATAGAGAAGACACCGAGGAGTTGGAAAAGCCTGATTGGGATTCTCCATTTGCTTGGTTTGTCAACACCCTGTTTCTGGAAGCGGTCAGCGAATGGGGCGGAGGGATCAGTTCCACCATGAAACCGCCGGAAGCTTCTCCCCTCTGCCGGGTACTGGAAATACCGGATCAGGTTCTGGTTATAATAAAAGGCGACGGTTTTTCAGCTGAAGACGTGAAAAAACACGGGGAACTCTGGTTTGAATTCCTGAAAAAAGGGGATACCGCCCCCAGAGAAAAAATCATACTCCTGCTTTACATATTCGAAAAGAAACCCGGAACTGAAATTTTAAGTTTTATAACCGGAATAAAAAAATTTATTCACTTTACTCAAAGGGGGATCATGGGAGGCTATGTACTGCTGGATGAAAAACGGCTTAAAGTCGCTCCAGGGTTGATCCCTCAGCCCGGATCACGATTGATTCAACGGACACTGAAAAAGTTTGCATCGGGAGAAGCCCCCGATGAGGAAAAACTCATGGAAGCCATCGTGGATATTCACGAAAAGCAGATGGAATTCCGGGAACTCCTCTCCCGTACCACCCCCTGGGGAACGAGAATTCTGGTGGGGCTATGCGTTGTAATATTTTTGTGGGTTTCTTTCTGGGGAGGTTCCGACAAAACCCTGGTTCTCCTCCGGTTCGGCGCCAACTACGGGCCTCTGGTGCAGCAGGGGGAATGGTGGCGGCTGGTAGGTTCCATGTTTTTACATGCCAATTTTATTCATCTTTTCATGAATATGTATGTTCTGTTCGTCGTGGGACAACTGCTGGAACAGTACTTCGGCAATCTACGATATATGGCGTTGTATGCCATCGCGGGCGTGGCGGGATCTTTAGCCAGCGCCTATGGAGGATTGCATATCTCCGTGGGGGCTTCGGGAGCCATATTCGGCCTCTGCGGTGCTTCCGCCTGGATCGGCTATCGTTACAAGAATGAAATTCCTCCCCGGTTGCGCAACCAGCTGGCGGGAGGCATGGGAGCGTGTATCCTTTATAACCTGGTCTTCGGCTTCAGTGTGCCGGGTATCGACAACTTCGCCCACATCGGCGGACTGGTGGCGGGAACCCTCTTCGCCATACTGATTCCCCCCATGGTTACTCAAAAGAATCATATCGCCTATTCCAAGCCGGGAACCCTCTTTTTTACCCTGATTGTATCTCTGCTTTTTCTCTCCCAGGGCTTTGTTCTGCACAGGGCGATTACCAACCCCCCCTTTTCCACCAGAGAATACCAGGGAAAATATTGTTCATTTTCATGTCCGGACTTTTTTACTGTCGTTTCTAAAGAGAAGGGAACGGTTAATTTTACGGGACCCGGTATGGGATTTAGCTTTGTAGAAGGAACCGTGGATGAACAGAATTTGACATTCGATAAACCCTTTCTGGACTCCCTGGAGAAAGAAATCCAAAAAGAGTTCGGCATCCGCGCCAAAAACAGCCGGATTGAGGAGAGTAATGGGGAGAAATGGGTTTTTACCGAGGGGGTTGCTTCCCAGTCGTCTCTTTACGTGCATATTGCGGTAACCTGGCGGGGAAACAGGAATTTTTGTCTATTTACATTTTCCACGAAAGAAGACGAGGAATACAGCGAAAAGATCCTGCAGGATATAGTGGACAGTTTCAAATAAAACAAAAAGCCGCACGCCGGAAAGAGGAGGTTAGAACAAGACGGAAGTCGCTCCCTTCCTGTTCTGACCTCGAACCTCCGACGCAGGGTCTGGTTTGGTTTTAGCCTTTAACCGCTTTGACGGCTTCTTCCTCGGATTTGAATATACCGAATATTTTGATCAGCCCGGTGATATTGAATATCTTTTTGATCTGGGGGTTGGCACAGACCAGATTGATGGATCCTTCCTTCTCCTTGACTTTTTTCAAGGCGCCAATGAGGACTCCCAAGCCGGTGCTATCTATATATCGGACGCCTTCGAGGTTTATAATGAGATTATTATTCCCTTTTTCGATGAGGTCCGAGATGGTTTCTTTGATCTTGGGTGATGTATAGACATCAATCTCGCCGTGGACTTCTACGGAATGGATATTATCTTCCAGGGCTTTGGTTTCGATTTTTATATCCATAGTCAGTCCTCCCTTCCTGTGAAATTTGTCTTCCTTTAAAAAACATCACAAGAGGAGCGAGAAAAAGGATCGCTCCTTATATGATGTGCTTTTTCGATGCAAAACTACATAATAGCATAATTATGTAATATATAAAGGTTGTTATGCCTGAGATTCGGCGGCTTTTTCCTGGGCAACTTTCTTCTCGAAAATCTTGGTGCGGGTTTCGTCGATATATTTTTTACCCTTTTCCACCCATTCTTCCGCGTCATCTCTGAAATCTTCGGCAAATTCCTGGGCTTTCCGTCTTGCCTGGAGAGCTTTTTCCTTGAGAATCTCCCGGGTTTCTTCTCCCGACTGGGGAGCTAACAGTATGGCTACCGAGGCTCCTATCAAAGCTCCTACCATCAATCCGAATACAAATCCTATTCCTCTTTCGTTGTCCATGTATGACACCTCCTGACGGTTTTATTCTACAAAACCATTCAATTTCCCCCCCTGACGGGAGAAATTCTGGTTGTATATTCTACCCCGATTCAAAAACCCCTTGAATCAGGGGATATTATTATTTCTTAACAGGAAATCGGTTCTTATGGTAAGTCTGATAAAAAACTTCCTTGACTATTTCATTTATCCGGCAGACCTGAAGGTCTGAACTACAGGGTTTAGGAAATCCCTATCCCGGACTACCATAACCATCCGGCAGACCTGAAGGTCTGAACTACAGGATTCAGGAAATCCCTATCCCGGACTACCATAACCA
>Ga0067045_1004082_pt1 | contig 12893 bp, 15 predicted proteins | sample TerdegcTABiofilm_FD_59184 | JGI IMG/M metagenome (GOLD analysis project Ga0067045, IMG submission 59184) | Combined Assembly of (Gp0054472, Gp0054536) Wastewater bioreactor microbial communities from Singapore -Terephthalate degrading...
GTCGTTGGCGTGCACGGTGCCGACCCCGCCTGGGTGGCCCGTATTCCAAGCCTTGAGCAGGGCCAGGGCGCTGCCGTCGCGCACCTCGCCGACCACGATGCGATCGGGGCGCAGGCGCATGGTGGCGCGCAGCAACCGGGTCATGTCGGTGTTGTCGCTGGTGCGCAGGAAGACGACGTTTTCGGCGTTGACCTGCAGCTCGCGGGTGTCCTCGATGACGACGACGCGGTGTTCGCCATCGAGCCGGGCCACGGCATCGAGAATGGCGTTGGCCAGGGTGGTCTTGCCGGTCCCCGTGCCGCCGCACACCAGCACGTTCTGCCGACTGGCGACGGCCTGCTCGATGCCGCGCTTCTGGGCCTCAGACATGATGCCCTTGGCCACATAGTCATCGAGGGTGAACACCAGAGTTGCCTTCTTGCGCAAGGCGAAGCTGGCGCGATCGACCAGCGGCGGGATCAGGGCCTCGAAGCGGCTGCCGTCCAGCGGCAATTCACATTCGAGGATCGGACGCTCGGGCGTCACGACCGTATCGAGCATGGCTGCCACGGTGTTGACGATGGTCAGCGCCCGCACGGCGTCGATGCGGCCGGTTGGCCGCATGCCTTCCCCCAGGCGGTCCACCCACAGGCTGCCGTCCGGGTTCAGCATGATCTCGACGACCTTGGGATCATCGAGCGGGGTGAGGATTTCCGCGCCCATGGCCCGGCGCAGGGCTTCGGACTGCCGGGCGTGGGTGAGCTGCTGCGCGCTCACTCCTGTTCCCCGGCGGCTGCGCAGTCCTCCGGCTCGCTGGCCGTCACGTCGATGGGGCGCACGCCATTGCCCGCCAGTTCCAGAATGTCGTCCTGGCTGGCCGGGCGGGTGCTCTCCAAGGCGGAGTCCGTGAGGGATCGGATCAGGCCTTTGGCCGCACCGCGCTGGGTGAACGCGCGCACGAGATAGTTTTTTCCGCCAAAGCCGACGACGTAAAGTTTTCCGGGGATTGCCATGATTGCTCCAGGGTTGCGGCGCCAGATATTGGCGCCCTACCCTGACTCTGCAGGGTGGGCCCCGTTGGGGTAAGAGGCAGCGCCCGTGCTGCGCACCAGCGCCCTCAAACCGGCCAGGCATGGCGCCCGGCCCATGCGCCTGCGGTGCCCCACGACCCAACAGCAGCGCCCGTGCCGCACCTACGGCTTGCACCCGCGCCACCCCCAAGGCCCGGCTGCGCCCGGCCCAGCGCCTGCGGTGCCTCATAGCCCCACCAGCGCCCTGCGGGCGACGGCCGCTGCGCGGCTGGGCGCTGCTTCGGCAGCTTGTGCGTGCCGGGCGGATGGGCTCGATCGTCCTGGGGTGAAGCCTGGCCTGGAGCCGCCACGACTTCCGGCGCCTGCCCTCGCATTGCCTCGTTCGCGCCAGCCCTGCTGCGCAGGGTTCGCTGCGCCTGGCACGCTCTCCGCAACTCGGTCTGCCCCTACGGGGCACCGGCATGGAAGCTCGCGTTATGAGGCGGCTCCATACCCGGCAGAACATCACCCCAGGAGGTCAACCATGAGCACATCCACCCTTGAAACCCACGCACAAGCGACCGATTTCGCGCCCGATCAGGCAGCAGGGCGTTCCCCCCTGCACCCCCCGAGGCTAACCACCCCAGCATATGGGGGCAAAGCGAGGCGGAGCAGCTTCAACCCCAATCCCTGGGTCGTCGTGGTGAATCCAGGAACCGATGACGAAAGCATCTGGGGCGACTTTCCGACCTACCGCGAGGCCTTGGCTGCGATGGCGGAGGCCGACTATGGCGCGGACGTGATGCGGCGGCGGAACGACGGCATGCTGACCACCGAGTTTTGATGCAAAACCCTGGCCCTGGGTGACGCCGCGGGGTCCGTGTCCCGGGAAGTGGGCCATTGGATTGAACATTCCAGTTGTTTCAGTGTAATCGTTCGACTACAATCCGCGCATGGCCTATACGGTGAAATTGCTTGATGAGTTTTCTGACTGGCTCAAGTCCTTGAAGGATGTGCTGACCCGGCAGCGCCTCAACAAGCGATTGCGCAAGGCGCAGTTGGGCAACCTTGGCGACGTGGGACCGGTGGGTGAAGGTGTGTTCGAGATGCGTGAACACTTCGGACCTGGCTGGCGTCTGTACTACGTCCAACGCGGTCAGACGCTGATCGTCATGCTTGCCGGTGGCGACAAATCCACCCAACAGGCCGATATTCGGCGTGCGATCGCGCTGGCAAATCTTCTGGAGGATTGACCATGACCAAGCGCATCAAAGTTTCTGAACTTGCCGAGTTCGATGCTGCACAGCATCTGAACAATGACGAAGATGTTGCCGCTTACTTGACGGCAGTTCTTGAAGAGAACGACCCCGCACTTCTGGCCGCAGCCATTGGCGACATTGCGCGCTCTCGCGGGATGTCGCAGGTCGCTAAGGATTCCGGTATCACGCGCGAAGCCTTGTATAAGGCTCTGCGGCCCGGAAGCAAGCCACGCTTCGACACCGTGAGTCGGGTCTGCGCCGCGCTCGGGATTCGCTTGATTGCGCAACCTATGCACCGGGCGAGCTACTGATCGCGCTTGGCCAGATAACGAAGGCGTTGTTTGCGCGACTCATGCCTGCCGCCGAGGGCCTGGACGACATCGCCCTATTCGATGCCGCGAAAGCTGCCGACGATGGGTTTCGTGTACCTGGCGCGGTTGCGCATGCCATTCTGGACGGAGCCCATCCCGTCAAGGCGTGGCGCGAATACCGCGAACTCACCCAGGACGCCCTGGCCGAGAAGGCCGGCATCAGCAAGGCCTATCTCAGCCAGATCGAGACCGGCAACCGGAACGGAGTGGCCAAGACCCTCAAAGCCCTCGCATCGGCGCTGGGCTGATGCTCAACGAGCTGCAGCCCTGATCGCCGCAGTGCGGCCTGCGGCATCCGCCGTGAATGTCATGCGATCCGGCCTCACCGTCCTCGCTCCCTCTCCATCGCCAGCCCTTGCACCTGCCGCATGAGGTCGGCATAGGCCCCGCCTAGCGCCTTGCGGGTGCGCTCATTTGCTGCGGCCACGTCCGCGCCCTGCTTCTGCACCTGCTCCATGCCCTGCATCCAGTCCTGCGCCGCCCGGCTGCGCGCCTGTGGCGTCGTCGCCCGCAGCCACGCCTGCACGGCGGCATCGACTGCCCGCCATTCAGGCAGCGCAGCAGCATCTTGATGTTTCAAGGACTTATCGCAGCCTGCCGGGGAGTTTTCCCCAGCCTGTGGGGATAACCCCGCCCCTTGCGACGCCTGCGACAAGGGCCGGTGTATCGCCAGTCGCTGCCGTTCATCCTGCACCACGGCTTGCAGATCGGCGTCCACCACCTCGATGCCCAGCCGTACCGCCTGCCGGGCGGCACGCTCTCTGAACTCCGCGCTTCCGGTGATGTCCACCTTGCCGCCATATTTCTGCGCCGCCATGCGCAGGGCGGCTTCCAGGCTGTCGTCGCTCTTGTCGTGCAGCACGATGCGCGGGCCGGTGTCGGTGAATTTGTCCCGCCCGTCCGCACCTCTATAGATCACCAGCTGGCGTTTCGTGTCGATCTGCGCCTGAAGTCCGGCCAGGGTGAGCTTGCGCAGCGGGTCGAGTTCTTCGCCCTCGATGCCGTCGATCTGCCGGTTCTTCTGCCGCTGCTCGCGGTAGCGGATGCCGCGCAATGCGGCCTGCGCCGCTTCATCGCCCTGTGCCGCTTCGCGCTCCAGCCACTTGCGCCAGACTTCGGCCTTCGGCTGTTTAGCCGATAGCGCCCGGCGTTCTGCGGCCTGGCGCTTTTGCAAGGCTTCACGCTGCTGTGCGGCCTTGAGCGCCCACAGCGACTGCACCACGGCCAGCGGCTGGCCCTGCTGCCGCGCCTGCTGTGGCAGGGCTTTGCGTTCGTGGCGGAGCTGAGCGGTGAGTTCCTGCCGTTCGCGCTGGTGTTGGCTTCGCAAATCGGCACGCTGCTGAGGGCGCTGTGCACGCACTGCCGCCTGCTCCGCCTCGAACCGTGCGGCGAGTGCGGCGCGGGCGTCGGCGCGTTGCTGACGGCGGCGGGCGCGCTCGTCAGGGTCGCGCTTGGATGTTCTGCCTGTCTCTCGCCAAGGTTGCGCTTTCTCCCTCTTGTCCGAGCCTGGTTCGGACTTCGGCTCTGGGGGTTGTGGCTCTCGGGCTCTCCGGGTGGATGTTCCGAGTCCCTGGTGCATGCTGGTCTTGACGTACTGCGCGTAGGGGCTTGAGGGTTGGCGATCGATCTCGGCACCGGGGACGAAGGGGCCTAGGCGTTTTTCCAGCTCGGCCTTGCTGGCCCAGCGACCCAACTGGGAGGCTTTGGCGGCCAGAACGCGGCCGCCGTCGAGTTGTGTGGTGACGACCAGACCGGAGCCTTTGGCCTGAAGGGCGACGCCATGCTGCGCCAGGGCTTGATGGGCGTCAGCCCAAGTGGCGCCTGGAGTGTCCAGCGCTGTGCGCAGGTCTCGGGCAGGCTGGCCAGCCACCCAGGACTGGAAGGAGTCGGCACCCATATTGATCTCTGCTCGGCGCGCTCGGTCCGTGGGGCGTGCGTCCTCTTCCTTCAGCAACCCTCTTTCCCTGCGTTCGGCCCGGCTCATGCGCACGATGGTCGGCCCTTGGTCAGTGTCCAGCGTAATGTAGGGGCCGTTGGCGCGGGCGTAGCCGAATTCGAGTTCGAGTTCGCGCATGCAGCGGTCGAGAATGAAATAGTCTTTCTTGAAGGGCGGCTGCACCGCGATGAGTTTTTCTGGATGCACCCGGTTGATGACCAGGTGCACATGATCGTTGTCCGTATCGCGGTGGATGGCCCAGGCAGCCTGATGCTCCCCGAATCCGAGAGCATCCATGACGTGCTTGCAGGCGTGTTCGGCCTGTTGCGCTGTGGGGTGCTCTCCCTCGTGCCAGGTGAGAGCGACGTGATAGACGGGGTTGCCTTTGAAGCGACCTTTGCGTGCGCACTGTCCGGCTGTGGCGTCGCAGGTGGCTGCGAGGTCTTCGGCATAGGCCAGACGGTGTTCGTCGAGTGTCCAGTAGAGGCGGTTGGGGTCGATGTTGAAGTGACCACCGTCCAGGGTCTGTCCAGGCGGCAGCTCTTCGTTGGCGCGCATGACGTAGCGCATGACGTGGCCGAATCCCTTGCTGGGTGCGCCGGGTTTCAGGGTGATGACTTTGGCGAGCATCAGCGTGTCCTTCTGAGTTGGGCTGCGGTGCGCTGGAGGTCTTCGACGAGCTGCCACCAGCGGCGACGGTCCTCCGCCGTGGCCCAGCCTTTGTCCTTGGGGTAGAGGAACTTGAGCAAGCGGCCGAGCTGGTCGATGCTGTCGGCTGTGCTGGCGTCCGCGTGGCTCAGCACAGGTTGATGCGTAGCGCGCAGCCGGATGAGTTCGGACACGCTCGTGTGTGCCGCCTGCGCCTGGTTGCGCAGGTCGGTGAGCTGCGCTGAGGTGAGACGCACACGGACGGTGTGGGGCTTGCGATCTTTGGAGTCCATGTGGTGACTCTGCGGAATGGGCCCCGTTGGGGGTTGCTCATCCGTGGCGCGTTGTGAGTCAGGGATGACCACGGACTCCGATACGTAAAAACCGTACAAGGTAATGTTTCGTGGGACATTTTGACCACGGCGCTACCGCGCTGTGGTCAACGCCTGCGGCGCCATGTCACGAAACAACTTGGTCAGGGCTGCGCCCCGACACCCTCTGGACATGTTTGGCCGCGTAGCGGACACGATGCGCCGCCATGCGGACACCGGTGACGGGTTCTCCGCGGTTCCCTTGTCGCACGCCGTCATCGCCTCGGATCAAGCTGGCACCAGGCCCGTTCAGCCACCGACCCCAACGGGGCCCGCCCTGCAGAGTCTCGGTAGGGCGCCAATACACGGCGCGCATTCGAGGAACCACGATGACTCATGACGATGACGCAGACGACGCGCCAAAGGACGCGGAGGTATTCGATCGTGACGCGGCGATCCGGCAGCTGCATCAGGCCGAAGCGGAGTTGCGCGAACTGGTGCGGCGCAAGCGCAAGGCAGCACAGGCCCGCGCCCGCGCTGAGCAGGCAAGCAATCCGCGCGAGTTCGCGGTGAACAGTCTGCTGGCGATGGAAACCGAACTTCTGACCATGTTCGACAGTGGGGAAACACCTGCCGAGGTGCTGGCCTACCTGCAGCAGGTCTTGCCTGGTGTATCAACAGCCGATCTGCGCCACGCACTGACGCTACTGCGGCGGCGAAATAAGCGTGCCGACTTCAACATCACGGCGCCACGACAAGCCCCAGCAGGCTCCGCCGCCCGGGCGGACGCGCCCGCACCGAACAAGCCTGCACCGAAGACCGTTCAACCCGGTCAGGTGCAGCCTGTCGCCCGGCGTGTCGCGACGCCGACTTCTGCGCCGCCTTCCGGTGCGGCTGCCGCTGGTGTGGCTGGGCTGGAGTTGCCGGAGTGGGCGGATGGCTCGGATCGCATGCCGGGCGAATCTGAGGCGGACTACGTCCTACGCAAGCACATCGAGGGGCCGCCGGAGGCCCGGCGCAAGTTCATCGGCGAGCACAACTCTTGATTTCTTCTTCCGGCAACCGGCTGGCGCTGCGGGGCGTCTCCCCGCGTTTTATCTGAAAGGCACGCATCATGCTCAAGACTTTCATCATCGACGGCGACAAGGGCGGGGTGGGCAAAAGCCTCGCCGCCCGTGCGCTGGTGCATCACTTCCTGACCCGTGAGGACGCCGAGCGCCCGCGCCTGGTGGTCTATGACGCCGATCTGTCCAACCCGGACGTATGCGGCGAGGGTGGACTGAAGCCGGGGGGCGGCATTTCCGGCACGGCGCTGCTCGATCTGTCCACCGAGAGCGGCTGGATCGACCTGGGCACCCGGCTGGCCACCATTGCCGCAGCAGCCCAGACGACGGATTACCGCATCGTCATCAACATGCCGGCGCAGATCGGCACGCGGGCGTTCGATGGCTCGATCCACATCGTGGGAGAGGTGCTGCGCGAGGCCAATGCGGTGCCGGTATGGCTGCTCAGTCGTACGCAGGAGAGCATCCGCGCGCTGGACTACCGGCTGCGCAACATGCCCGCCCGCTACGAGGCTGGGATTGTGGTGAAGAACCTGTTCTTCGGTTCCGCCGACAAGTTCGTGCTCTGGCAGGCGGATGAGCTGCGTCAACGCCTGGTTGACGAGGGCGCCTGGGCCGAGGCCGAGCTGCCGGAGATGAACGACCAGCTCGCCGTGATGATCGGGCGGCGACCCTTCCATGAGGTACTGGCGTCCGGCATCGACGGTCGCCCGCTTCCATACGGCTATCGCCTGGCGCTGCAGTCTTGGCTCAAGCGCGCCGGGGCGGCGCTGGAGAAGATCGAAACCGTCGAACTAGGGGGGGTGTGATGGCCTACAGCAATTCGCAACAGGTGTTCATGGACGTTCTCGGCCGCATCCCCAGCGAGGCCGAATGGAAAGAAATCGACTCACTTCTCGGCACCCTGCAGCGTGCCGGGTTCGCGGTAGATGATCCGACCAACGCGCCGCACGTCGCGTTGTTCGCCTGGGGATGGGCGCGCAGCACGCCAAGGGCTGACGTGCTGGCCGCGGTGAAGGCAGCGGTGCTGGAGTCGACCAAAGATGATGCACCGCCGGTGGACTTGGCGCCGGTGCTGCTGGAGTTGCGTGCGCTGCGCGATGCTGCTGCGCGACCGGTGTCGGTCAAAGTGGACGATGCGGTGGTCAAGGATGCCGTGACGCACGCCTTGCGCGAGCCGATTTCGCTCGCTTCGATGGCGCTTCTGGGTGTGGTCATCGCCGGATCGCTGTTCGTGGGCTCCTGGTGGGGCAAGCGCCAGTTGGAGCCTACGGTGCAACTGCAGCAGCAGATGATCCAGAAGCTGACGGCGAGCCATGAAGACGGGAGGAGCAAATGACATCCCAGTCTGGCAGCAAGGCGCTGCCGTTCTGGGGTGCCATCGTCGCCTCGGCCCTGGCTAGCAGCACCTGGCTGTGGGGAGGTTCCAGTCTTGTCGGCCCGGCTTTGTCTCTGTTGCTGCCGATGCTGGTGAGCCGGCTGCCCACGCCACGCCAGCGCATAGCGGTGGCGATGGCCTACTACACGGTCGGCAGCTGGCCCATCGTTGGTGCGGTGCTGGGGTACTGGGGTTCTGTCTACGTTGGCACGGCGTTCTCGGCCTGGCTGGGCGCTTCCGCGCTGCTTGCACTGCCTTGGGGCTTGCCGCCGCGGCGAGGTGGCTTGATCGCAGCGCTGCTGCTGACCGCGCTGCCGCCTCTAGGGGTCATCGGCTGGCTGTCGCCGCTGACCGCTGCTGGGGTGCTTTTCCCTGGGGCGGGGTGGTTCGGAGTGTTCGGCATTCTGCTGCTGGTCGCCATCCTGCCGACGCCGCTCCCTGTTCGCATGTTTTGGCGCAGGCTTGGGGTCGCTTCTGTGCTGAGTGCTGTGCTGACGGGTGCTGTCGTTGCCAACGGCAGGACATCGCCGCCAGTACCTGCTCCCGAAGGCTGGGTCTCGGTGCAGACGCACATCCGTCCGGGCAATGGAGACATCCTTGCCGAGATTGAGAACAACCAGGCCATCATTGCAGAGGGGTTGCGGCAGGGTGTCAGTGCACGTGTCGTGGTGTTCCCCGAGGCGATTTCGCAGAACTGGTACGCCGGCACGCAGGCGCAATTCGCTGCGGCCGTGCCGCCTGGCCAAGTCTGGCTGCTGGGCGTGCAAGCGGGCTTGAGTGATGCCGTGGTGCGGGTCGAGCATGGGCGGGCTGATGCCTTACCCGTTGCCGTTGCCGCCGGGCTGCTTCTGGGAGGCGACTGGCAGCCTTGGAATCCGCGCTCGCTGCGCCCTGCCTGGTGGCAGCATGTTTTCGTACAGGACGGGCAGAGAGTCTGGGCTGCGATTTGTGTGCAGCAGGTCCAACCCTGGACGTGGTTGGAGGCGCTGTGGCAGCAGCCTACGGTGATTCTGGCGCAATCCAACGTCTGGTGGGCCGCGCCGGGTGACGCTGCACCTGCGATTCAGGGCGCGAGCACCCGAGCCTGGGCGCGGTTGATGGGGGTGCCGGTGGTGGTGGCGGTGAATCGATGACATCAGCCATGTGCCCGCCCACGCTCTTGTTCCTGTATCGGAGCTTTTCCTTTCTGTTGTTATACTTTGCGTACCCATCGATCTGAAGGGGACTCCCGGAAGAGCGAGAAACAACGGAGGCGCGAACAGTGGCAACCAGTCGAGACGGCAAAGGTGGTAGGTCCAACAACGTGCAGCGAGGGCTTGTTCAGTGGCCCAAGATCAATCTCCCGCTCGTCAGGTTGCATCTTGATCGTGACAACCCTCGGCATGAGCCCGTCGCCAGCGAAGACGAAGCAATCGCGAAGCTCTACGAGAAAGAAAAGGTCGAGGCCCTTGCCAAGGACATCGTGACGCATGGCGCGATGAGTCCCTTTGATGTCATTGGCGTGGTGCCCATGCTGGACAACCCTGGGCATTTCATCGCAGTCGAAGGCAATCGACGTTTGTGCGCCCTTATCTTGCTCAACGATCCTGACCGAGCGCCAACGGTCGCGTCCAAAGCACTCTTTCGCGAACTCTCTTCGCGGATCAAGTTGCCCGCCACAATCGAAGTGGTTCAATTGGGCTCCAAAAAAGATTCAAAACGCTGGGTGGATCTGCGCCATCTTGGCCCGCAAGAAGGTCAAGGTTTAGTGAGTTGGAACGCCACCCAGAAGGATCGCGCTGCTGGTGGTGGCGCAAACGCGCTTGCTGTAGCTCTCTTGGATCGAGCACGCGAGGGTCAATGGCTTGGAGACGAAAAACCGCCTGCGGTCACGACACTAACTAGATATTTAAGCAATCCGTTGGTGCGACATGCTCTCGGCCTGGGTGATCCCCGCCAGCTCATCTTTACCCATGATCAGGATGAAGTCGATGCTGCGTTACGGCAGTTTTTGCTGGATGCAATGCCGACACCCGATGGCAGCACTCCCCGAGTTCATTCGCGAACCAATAATATTGAGCGCGGAACATATGCGCATGAATTCAAAAACCGTGGCTTTTCACCGCAAACGATTTTGTCCGCACCATCAGTACCATCTCCAGCCAGGCCTGCTCCGAAGACGAAAAAACCGCGCAATCCACCTGATCCAGGAAAGCGTCCGTATCTAGTCCCTCAGGGTTTCGTATGCAACGCCAAGGATAAAAACCTGCTCATGTTGTTCAGGGAAATGCAGCGCACCCACATTGATGACCACGAATTTGCATGCACCTTTTTACTGCGTGCATTTATTGAGCGAATCATGACGCTGTACATGCAAAAGACAGACAAGAATTTTGTTGCTCCCCAGAAAGATCATCAACTGGTGGAACTCTGCGCTAAACATCTAGACCCATCGGGGAAGTCACCCAAGTTCAAAAACATGCGAATTGCCGCGAGCGATGCGAATGCGGCCCATAGTCTTCACACCTTGGGCGCAGCAATACACTCCTCCCACTTGATGAGCCGTACAGCTCTCATCGCTGCTTGGGGAAATTGGGAGTACGCACTCACACAAATGATGGAGCCCATCTCCAAGCCGTAGCATCCCATCAACAACCACGTCAAAAAGTGCTGGCCAGACGGGCAGAATTTTGGCAACATTCTGCCCATGCCTGTCACAGACACCCCTCTTCGCTACCCAGGCGGCAAGACGCAACTCGCGCCGTTTGTTAGCTCACTTCTCAGTCAGAACGACTTGCAGGGTGGCCACTACGCCGAGCCCTTTGCAGGGGGGTGTGGCATCGCTTGGCGCCTGCTGTTCAGCGGACAAGCCACAGAGCTATGGCTCAATGACATTGACCCGGCTGTCCACGCGTTCTGGGATGCAGCACTCAACAATACCGACGAACTGTGCAGTCGCGTACATGGTGCAGTATTAAACATGAGCGAATGGCATCGACAGCGCGCCATTTTCCACAATGCGGGCAGTGCTGGAATCGAACTTGCTTTCGCCACGCTCTATCTGAATCGAACCAATCGTTCCGGAATTCTTGCCGGCGGCGTCATTGGCGGAGAGCGGCAAACTGGGAATTACAAACTCGATTGTCGCTTCAACAAAGCCGATTTGATAAGAAAGATCGAACGAATCGGACGTTATAGAGATGTTGTGCATCTAAGCAGTGAAGATGCGCGATTATGTCTATCAAAATGGGATGATATTTTACCTGCCAAGGCGCTAATAAATATTGACCCACCTTACTTCGGAAAAGGCAGCGAACTGTATATTAACCACTTTAAGCCAGATGATCACGCCTCTTTGAGTAGGCAAGTTAGGCGCCTGAAACGCAGGTGGATGATGACCTACGATGATGTGCCTGAAATCGAAGCCTTGTACCAAGGCCTTCCAATTTATAAAACAAGCCTTCTCTATTCAGCCCAAACTAAGCGAAAGGGAGCGGAGTTGCTGATCACGGATAGAACACTCGTGATGCCCACCATAGAAGCAGACTCGGCAAAAAGTCAGCGAACCATGCGGATCGCCGCTTAATCAGATTTTTTCTGATTTGGAGGGGGCAGTTCACGTGAAGGCGCAGGCGCCGCCTTTGATCCGAGCACACGCGGCCCAATTGCCTCATTGAACTCCCGACCAGATTCATCGACTTCGAGGTTTCGCGCCGCCTCGATGAATCGTCTCGACTGCTCCGGGTCATCCGGCTTCGCTTTTGACCTAGTCATGCGTTCTCGCTTACGGTGCGCGAACTCATCAATGAGTTCTTTGATACGCCAGACGCTTGCCCTTCACGCCCTTGAGGACCGCTTCGGCTCGCTCGAAATCGTTGAACCCGAGAGCCTTGCGATGGTTGTACCGATGATCGTACTCCGCAAGGTAGCGGTGCAGATGGTTGTGCCCACAGTGCTGATATACGCCCTTCATGCCGCGCTTGAATACCGAGAAGAATCCTTCGATGGTGTTGGTGTGCACGGTCGCGTCGGTTGACGAAACGTATTCACCAGCACCGTGGCGCGTGAACGCGTGCCACCATCGAAGACCTTGCCAACGTGGACGTACTGACCGGCTTCGTCGGTCAGGATGCGCGCTTCACGGGCAATGTTGGCTTGGAGGATGGGCATGATCGTGGAAGCCTTCACGTCGTCAATCACCATGGAACACGCCTTCCCCGAGTTGCGGTCTACCAAAGAGAGCACCTTGTTCTTATGGTGATAGCCGCGACCGCGCTTCTCACCCTTGGGCTTGATCGTCTTGTCGTGCCCGATGAACGTTTCATCCACTTCCACGTCCCCGCCATCTGATCCGAACACATCGAATCCGCTCTCACGGATCGCTTCGCGGATGCGATGTGACATGAACCAGGCCGATTTGAGGGTGATACCTAGGGTGCGGTGAAGCTGATTGCTGCTGATACCTTTCTTGCTGGAGGCAATGAGGAAGATTGCTTGCAGCCACAGGTGCATCTTGATGTGGCTCGCCTCAAAGATGGTGCCGACCTTCACCGTGAAGGGCTTGCGGCAGCCGTAGCACTTCCAAGTTCCGGCGCGGGTGGAATTTCCTTGCAACTTGTTCGCGCGGCCGATTTCGCCGCAGTGCGGGCAGACGGCACCGTTCGGCCACAAACGCGACTCAATGAACTCGTAGGCGGCTTCTTCGTTGTGAAAGAACGGCTGGGACAGGATCGACTCGCTCATGATTTTCTCGCTTGGGTACGCGAAGTATCGTCGATCAATGTGGGTACGTCAAGTATAACAACGCGTTTCCTTTGACTACTTCAAGATAGGCGTCCAGTGAGCGGCCAACTTCCTCAGCCACCAGGCGGGTGATAGCGCCGTAGTCGCCTTGGTTCGAGGCGATGTCGAGCGCCTTGTAGTAGTCGAGACGGTTTTCCTTGCGCAGCACCGCAGGG